>JAABUI010000763.1_pt1 | contig 21434 bp, 16 predicted proteins | sample 5559111 | NCBI WGS metagenome assembly JAABUI01 (sample SAMN10711870, study PRJNA513365) | rock metagenome | isolation source: Antarctica rocks | place: Antarctica: Victoria Land, Buttleship Promontory
ACATGACCTGAGGTGGTACGAGCACGAGCGCCGCGGATGATGCGGTACAGCAGCGGGCGTGGTCGGGGCGTGCTCCGGCCGAAGGGCGGTCGAGCAGGGCCGCTCTGGAACAGCAGCAGGCCGCCACGGTGGCCCAGCTGGTGTGTCAGGCCCGCGCCAGCGGTGATGAGCTGAGGGGGCCGAACGGCTGCTTCAAGCAGCTGACGAAGATGGTGTTGGAGGCTGCAACGCGGGCCGGTCACCGGTGTGCTGGTCACGACCCGCTGCTCCTGCCGCGGTCGGTGGGAATGTCCGCGACGCCGGGCCGGCAGAAGGTTCTGCCGGCGGAGGGCTCGCGCGCCTTCGCGATCGCCGTAACGGTGTGTGCGCGTTTCCCGTCCTCGCCCAGCTCGTCGTACATCTCCTGCGCATTACGGGCCTACCGCGGAGTGAGCTTTGGTTTCTGCCCCCGACGCGGCCGAATCGGTGCGGTGTTCGGGATTCACCTCGTTCTGCAGCTGCCCGTTTCACATGGTTCACGAAGGAAAGCTCGTCATCAGTCTGCTGCACGTCCCCGTCCCGCAGCAGTTCCGCTTTTCCCGCAGGGACCGACAGCGGGCCCTAGGCTTTCGTGGAGAGCCCGGCCACGACCAACAGTCCGATGCCACTACCAGCGCAGACCATAGACCGCTGTACCCAGCGATGCTTGCGCCAAGCGATCATGGCCATGATCACCGACTGACGAGCCACGACTGGCAGCGCATCGCCGTCGGTCAGCTCCTCGACCAACCTTTCGGCGGTCCAGAGCCGCAGGTGACCAAAGTAGATGTAGTTAGTGGCCGCTTCGCTCGCGACGTTCCTAAGCCGCAACCTCGGCACGACGACCACCAGCGCGCACAACGCGCCGACGAGCACCAAAGCGACTCCACTCCAATACGCCAACTGCTCCCACCGTTCCGACAGCCGGGAGAAGGTGCGCCCATCTGCACTCAGCGCCACCGTTGTCGCGAGCGCGGCCGCACTGATCGTCAAAGCGAAGGACGCCTTGGCGTCGACCTTTCCAGTCCAGTCGACCTGTGCCGCATGGATCTTCCATGCGGTGTCCAGAGGGCTACTCACGGTGTTGAGTACCAAGCGCTCGCGTACAGAGGGAGCGTGTATGGGCCGACAGTCCTGCTGTAGCTACCTGTCCACATTGGCTTCTGGTCGACGCCACCCACGAGTTGCTGCTCGTTCAGGTTGCTGTACACGTCCTTCGTAATGATCGTCGGGCCCGCACCCAGATTGCGGATCGCGCTGAGCTTCGCGGCGATGTTCGGTGCCCGTCCCACCGAGATCAAGTCGTTGTGCGTCGTCTCGCCACTCGCGTTGCGTACGCCCGCTCGGGTAATGAACGCCTCGCCGACGTCGACGCCGACGCCATGAGTCACCGTCCACTTGGTGGTCTGGTCCTTGAGGCGCTCCTTGATGATCGGTGCGATGCACTGGCTCACAAGCCAGTTGATCTGCAGCGCAGTCTTCGCTGCGGTGTTGCACTTGTTGCCACCGACGAAAATGCCCATCACACGGTCGCCGTCGAAACTCTTGATCGACCCTTCGTTGTTGCGAATGATCTGGCTCGTCCCGTTGAGATACATGCGGATGACCTGGGCCGCAAACCAATCCTTGAAATATTTCTGCAGCATTGTCGACTGCCCCAGGTCCGCGTAGAGGTACGCGGCTTCGAGTCGGACGGCCCCGTTTTTTAGAGCGACATCAGTTGTCTTCGGGACCGTCGTACCGGCTGTTTCATTCCATGCCGTGTCCATCAGAGTCTGCATCGACTCCGTGACCTTGTCGGAGAATATCGACACCTTGCTCCTTGCCTCACACGGTTCTACGTTTTGCTGCCAGGGAGGCTAGCAACAACCACCGACAGGCCGAGCGGAAGCTGTCCGTGACAGAGCGTCGGTGGCTCGTTCGTAAGAGCTGGATCATGAAAACTATGCCGGGGGCGACGCCGCCTGTAGGTGCCGGTACAACGTTGCGCGCCCCACCACAAGCCAGGACTGTCTCACAACTCACCGACAACCCGATCGTGAGGCGCCCGTATCGGTCACCAGTTTCGAGACACCCCGGCTGGGCGTGTCGCTGAAGGCTCTGTCGTGTCCCGAATACGATTTCGAGACGGGTGCCTGGGACACGGCTTGATGCGGAGTGCGCAGGTGGGGTCGAGCGATCGGCCTAGTCTTCCGGAATGAGTAGGGCGCGAGGGCTGCTGTCCGCAGCCCTAACAGGAAATCCGGATGCAGGTATTCGGTGGCGACCGGACGCGTGGCGCAACTGGGTTCCTGTCGACTACGTCCCTACCGATCTGGTTCGAGCGCGTCTCATACGCAAGCAGAACCTTTACGAGTTGGCGGGCGTCGTAGAACAAGGAGGCGACGACCTGTCCGTGGCCGCTCTCATCATTGCGGTCCAAGCCTGGGGTTCTGGTGTCGCCGGCCAGGGAGGGGACGGACGCGGTCCCTCCCGCGCGGCCTCGGCGCTCGGACTACCCAAGTTCTCACCGAGCGCGCCCCTGGTCCCAGCTCGGCTCGATGCTGTTCGGCATGCTGTCGCGCTATCTGGCACCGACATAGCGGCCGCGTGGCGGACGCTCAAGCGAGGTGACGGTCATCTTCCTGGGTGGGACGAACCCTTCTTCACCAAGCTGATGCATGCGGCAGGGTACGGCCGGTCGGACCGTCCCTGGCCTTTGATCTTCGATGGCCGGGTCCGGCGGGCCCTGCAGGCCGTCGGCCACCCCCCACGCGGCCACGGTCTCGCGGACTACCTGGCCTACCTCGAACTCGCAGACCAATGGGCCGACGAATGGGGATTCAGTCCAGCGCAGATCGAGTTCGCGCTGTTCACACACGCAGGGCGCGAGTGAGTCCACCGAGAGAGCGGATACGATGACCCCCGCCAGCAGTACCGCTTGGGCCCTTTCGGCTTCACTTGCCAGCAAGCTCGACTTGTTCGCCCGCAACCTTGATCAGTACCTCAAGCCGGACTACAAGGAAGCACAGACCCGGGTCGAGTTCATCGACTCGCTGCTCATCGCGCTCGGCTGGGACGTGGGAAACACCGCTGGGGCAGCGGAACGGTTCAAGGAAGTGGTCGTCGAGCCGACCCAGCAGGTCGAGGGCCGTAAACGTTCGCCGGACTACGTGTTGCGGGTCGGCGGCACCCCGGTCATCTTCGTCGAGGCGAAGAAACCGTCGGTGAAGATCGCGACCGACAAGGCCGCCGCGCACCAGGCGCGCAGCTACGCCTGGTCGGCTCAGCTTCCCATCGTGGTGCTCACCAATTTCGCCGAAGTCGCCATCTACAACGGCCTGGTCCGGCCGAAGGTGAACGACACAGCCCGAACTGCGCGGCTGTTCTACACGACCTTCGACAAGCTCAGCGAGACGTGGCCCGAGATCGACGGACTCGTTTCCCGCCCCGCGGTTCACCGGGGCGACCTGGACCGGTTCGTCAACACGCTGCCAGCACGTGGCGGCTCCGAACGCATCGACCAGTCGTTTCTGCGAGATCTGGAGATCACACGAGCTGACCTGGCCGGGCACATCTTCGCGAAGAACCCGAACCTAACCGACGAGCAGGTCCTCACTGCTGTCCAGCTGACTATCGACCGACTGATTTTCCTACGGATCGCGGAGGACCGGAAGGTAGAAACGTACGGGTCGCTGCTGACGGTCGCCCGATCCCGCAACCCGGCCAAAACGCTGCGCGATACCTACCGCGACGCCGATGCCCGTTACAACTCCGGCTTGTTTCATTTCGACAAGGAGCCAGGTCGTTCCGAACCGGACACGTTGACGCCCAGCCTGGCTTTAGACAACACCGTCATCAAGGACGTCATCGAACGGTTCTACCCGCCGAGCCCATATGCGTTCTCGGTCATGCCGATCGAAATTCTTGGCCGCGTGTATGAAAGTTTCCTCGCTAGACGGATCGAGCGGAGTAGCGACGGCACCATCCACCTCGAACTCAAACCCGAGGTCCGGAAAGCCGGCGGGGTGTTCTACACCCCGGAATGGCTGACCAAGCAGGTCGTCGCCCGCACCATCGACCCGTTGCTGGCCGGGCTCACGCCGGACACCATCGGTAAGTCCGCGGCGCGGACCGTCCGTGTCGTGGACCCTGCGTGCGGGTCGGGAAGTTTTTTGGTCGCCGCATACCGGCATCTGCTCGACTGGCACCTGCAGCACTACCTGCAGGACCCGGTGAAATGGTCGCGAAAACGGCCGCCCCGGTTGGAGAAGAATCAGTCCGGCGCGTGGTGTCTGTCGCTGGGGGAACGCAAACGGATCCTGCTCGAACACATCTACGGCGTCGATATTGACCCGCAGGCTGTTGAGGTCGCCAAGCTCAGCTTGCTGATCGTCGTCCTGGAAGACCAGTCCGGCCCCGGCTTGCAGGAACAGCTGGCCGTGTTCAAGGCCCGGGTGCTGCCCGACCTGGACTCCAACGTCCGGTGCGGCAACAGCCTTGTCGGCACCGACTTCTTCTCCGATGACGAGCTCGTCAGCTCGGCCGAAGCGCCGATCACGCAGCCGTTCGACTGGTCCACGCTGCGCACCGGCAAGTTCCAGGCCGTCGTCGGCAACCCCCCTTGGCTGATGGCCGGGTACGAGCTGCCCCCTAGCGTGCTGGACTACCTCAAAGCCCGCTACGCCTCCTACACCGGCAAAGCCGATCTGTACTACCTTTTTCTGGAACGCAGTCTCGACGTGCTCGCCAAGGGTGGACGAGTCGGTATGGTCGTGCCGAACAAGATGTACGCCACCCGCGCGGCTACCGGCCTGCGAGAGCTGCTCAGCCACTGGGTGGAGTCGATCGTGGACTTCCAGACCGAGCAGATCTTCCACAAGGCCACCAACTACACCCAGGTGTTGTACCTGGCCGAGGGCACTAACACCACGCGGCCGGTGCCCTACACCCGCGCGCTGACACGATTCGCCGCCGAGCAAAGCTGGGACCTTGAACGGAAGCAACTGACCCGCGACCGATGGGACACTAACTCTCCACCCAGTCGAGCCCTGTGGTCGGCGATCGAATCGGTTGGTACACGGTTGGAAGACATCGTGGCGGGGTTCGGCAACGGGGTGCAGACCGGTAGCGACCCGCTGCTGCTACTGACCCGCGCCGACGCCACCGCGAACGGCATCGAAGGGTCAGCGCTCAAGCCGTTGCTGCGCGGCCAGGACATCCGCGGCGGTTCCCTCGCAAAGTCCAAGAAGATGGTCGTGTTCCCATACAAAGTCACCGACGGAAAGTTTGTGCTCATCACCGAGGTCGAACTCGCCGCTAAACCCGGGCTGCATGCCTACCTGTCGGCACACAAAGCCGATCTGCAGAAACGACGGTGGTTCGGCAAGTCCGCGACTGAACTCAGCGGACAGTGGTGGGGATTCATGTACCTCGACTCCCACGCCACCTATGCCAACCCGCACATCCTGTCTCCGGCATTGAGTAACAAGTCGCACTTCGCCCTCGGCGACGGACGGCTCACTCCCACGGGGACCGCGGGGGTGACCGTGCTTTCCCTCGCTGCGGGGTACGAGCCGAAACCCCTACTGGCGATCCTCAACAGCCGACTCATTTCGACCTACATCGTCGCGCACAGCACCCCGTACCAGGGCTCCTACTTCAAGTTCTCAGCGCCCTATCTCAGGTCAGTTCCGGTGGTGGAAGCGACCACACCGGAGCGAGAAACGACCTACACCCGCCTCGATAAGCTTTGGGCCAGTAGGACCACGACCACCACCATCGAGGCGCGGACCCGTATCGACCAGCGCATCGACGAAGTGGTCAACGCGCTCTACGGCGTCACCGCTGACCAGGTGGAGGAAGCTGAAACGTTCATCATCCCGCTCGCCGACCAAGGCTCGGGGTGACCGCCAGCGCCCAGCCCGCGATCATCCGCTGCCACGCCCCCAGGAGGGTGATGCTCACCCAGGACCGCGTCGGCGGGTGATGAACTGGGTGCGGGCGTTGTGCTCGGCGCGGATGCGGTCGGCTTTGCTGGCGGCTGCGGTGCGGGTTCGTTGGGTGAGGATGTTCCGCACCTGTTGGTGGGCGTCCCCGTGCAGCGCCGCCCGCCCGGCTTCCCGGTTGCGGGCGGCGGCAGCCAGCCGAGCGGGTGCCTCGGCTTGGCGTTGGGCGGCCAATTCGGCTTGGTGGGCGGCGTAGGCGTCGTCCATGGCGCAGGGCCGGTTGGTGAGGTCGGTTCGGTTGAGCAGCCAGGACAGGTAGGCGATGGGGTTGTTCGGGTGGGTGAGTAGACGGTGTCCGCTGGCAGTGTGGTCATCCAGCAGGCGGTGCAGATCGCGCACAGTCCACCTGTGTGTGGCCGGGAGGGCCAGTAGCGCTGCCCAGGTGGTGGGGGTTTTGTACCTCGCCCAGGGTGGGGAGTCGGGGTGTTGGCACCACCGGGTGGCCAACAGCACCCCCCTGGGGTCAGGTACCGCCCGTCGTCGCCTGCGCCGGCCCTTTGTTGTTGAAGCTGGGCGCGGAGCGCCTCGATCTTCGTGTCCTGTGCCCGTAGTAACCACTTTCTTTTCGAAAGAAGAGGGGGGAAGAGAACCACTACGTGGTGGGGTGCCATCTGGTGTGTGACCTGCACCGTTGTTCCCCAGGTTGTCCACAGGGTGGGTGTTGGTGTGGTGCAGGGCGTAGACGGCGGTCCAGCCCCGGGCGGTGTCGCCGCGTTCCCAGGAGGCCAGGCGCTCGGGCAGGGTGCGGTGGCGGCCGGGTTGGACTTCGGTGGCCAACCCGGCCAGGCGGAGGAAGGTGCGGGCCCGGGTGATGGTGCGGGCCCCCAAACCGGTGGCGGCGGTCAGGCCCTGTTGTCCCCCGGTGTCCCCGAGCATGGGGCGACTGTCGCGACCCGTACCGAAATCCGCAGCCGCAGCGTGCGCGGCGGCCACAACCAGCACAGCACACAGGGAGATCCCTCCCCCACTCACCGCCACCAAGCGAGGTCGCAGCAGCAGGTAGTGCCGGCGATACACCCGCTCCACAAGCTCCAACCACCGCTGCCGCGACCACCAACACGGCACTTGCGCGTACACACCCGTCGGCACCGGCCGCCGCAGCGGCGGCCGGGACACCAACGGGTGCCCAGCATCCCGCCGTTGCGGCGGCCGCGACCCGGCGGGGCCACGACAGGGGCGTTGCCGCTGCTCAGCGACACGCGGAGGCAAACAAAGATCCAGATATGGACCAGGTTCAGGGTAAGAGGTACCCTCAGACAAGGCGTCCAAGCCAAGTCCCTTCGGGGCAAAGCACCAAGCCAGCGAGCTATCAACTCGACGGCCCTAGCAATATCCGAACCCGCCCCGGCACAGGGCGGGTTTTCGGCGTTCTAGGGACTACCTGGTGCGAATGTGCAGTTGTCGGCGGCGGCTTCTAGCCGCGCATGCACTAGGCGCTTTGAGGCAGCACCTCCTGTCTCAACTCACGGACAAGCTCGCTATGGCCCGTGTGGGCCGCCATCACGTCAGCGATGTACTGACTGATACTCAGTCCTCTTTCGGCCGCAGCTCGTCGGACATCATCGTGTACGGGCTGAACCAACCGAGTGATGGTCACGACTCGATTGCCTTTGTGTGGCTGCGCCATGTGTCCCACTCTTGCAGCCCGAATCTGAAACGGCGGGGAGACACGCCGGACCTTCTCTGGTTCCTTCGCTTGGATGTGACTATGAAGGACTTCCCGCGTGTTGGGCTGCGCTGCAAGGCAAGTGACGCCAGCGTTCAATCATCGCCGCCTAGTCCGGTGTAATCACCCCGGGTGGGTCGGTATTGACCCAGCGCGCGCAGCGCAGGTGGGTAACAATCTAGTTATCTATCTTTTTATCATGCTACTTTGTGTGCATGTCAGCCTCTGCACCAGTTGTAGCCGTAGCGAACCAGAAGGGGGGAGTGGGCAAGACTGCCGTGACCCTGGGGTTGGCTTCAGCAGCGAGCACAGCAGGCATCTCCACACTGGTGGTGGATATGGACCCTCAAGGCAACGCAACCACAGGTCTCGGTATCACCGACGTCGAGTTCACCATCAACGATGTGCTGTACGCCGATCAGCGTGGGATCGCCCTAGATGCGGTGACGTCGACCAAGTGGCCGAATGTCTCGGTGATCCCTGCGGATCTGTCCCTGGCCCAACGTGATGCCGATCAGCAGCTTGGGGCTGAGATGCGGCTACGCAAGGCTCTCGACTTCCCGGACCTTGCTGACCAGTTCAAACTGGTGCTGATCGACTGCCAGCCGAGCGTCGGCAAACTTGTTTCCAATGCTCTGATTGCCGCCTCGGGTGTGCTGATCGTGACCGAGCCCAGCATCGATGCCAGCGCTGGGGTCGCCAACATCATGGCGACTATCGAGACGGTGCGCGAACACTTCAATCCAGGCCTCGAGGTCTTGGGTGTTGTGTTGAACAAGGTGCCCGCACGCAGCCGTGAAGCCGATTTTCGCGCTTCAGAGTTGAGCGATGCACTAGGTGAGCACCTATGGGAGCCCGCAGTGCCGGTGCGGACGGTGTTGTCCGAGTCACGCGGGGCCCGCGACCCGATCCACTCCTACGGCAGCCGCGCAGCTGATCTCATCGGGATCTTTGACAGCTACCTCACTCGGATCGTCAGGGAGAAGTGACCATGGCCAAGCACCAGCCAGCGGGCGCGTTCAACGGCAAGGCATTGAGCAAAGCGCCCGACGCCGAAACACACCCACTGGCCCCCAGAGCCAACGAAGTCACGAACGCCTCGTCACCTAAGTTGCCCCAGTTCTCCGCTCGTATCGACCCCGAGTTGCTGCGGCGAGTGAAGATCGAGGTTGCCACACGAGGGACGACGCTGCAGGCAGCCACATCTGAAGCTTTCCAGCTATGGCTTGTTACGACGTAACGCCAAAGTAGCAATCTAGTTTGGTATCAATGTAACAAACTAGATTGCTACTTTGAGGGCAGACGTGGGCAAGCAGCGCGGAGCGATGGCGCGGCAGCACGGGGTGAACCGGTGCTCTCGCAGGAGCGGTCGGGTTCAGCGGCCGTAGCCGCGGCCTCGGTCTTGGTTGCGGTTGATGGTGGGTGGGGGAGTGGTCCGGGTGGGTGGGGTGCTGCTGGTGGTGCGGGGTGTGGTCCGTACGGGTGGTGGGGTGCGTTGGTGTTGGTAGGCGCGGAGGGTGTTGAGGTTGTCCTGCAGGCGTTGCTGGCGCTGCTGGCGTACCTCGGGGTGGGCGAGGTCGGTGAGAACGCCCGCCCCGGCGGGGGTGGGTTCGCGTTCGGGGTACACCAGGGGTGCGGGTAGCGCGGTGAGGTAGTCGCGGTAGGCGGCCCGGGCTGGGGTGTTGCGGTGGGGGAAGCTTTGCGCCACCAAACGGGCGACGGGGGAGCCGTGGGCCCCGTAGTCGGGGTTGTCGGCCTGGATCTTCTCCCACACCCCCAGCTGGGCGGTGGCGGTGGCAGCGGTCTGCGCCCAGCGGTCTCGCTCCCGGAGTTGGTCCCCGTGCCGGGCGTGCAGGACGTCGTCGCGGATTGCGGCGTAGCTGCGTTGGCGCCCATTAGCCCCGGTGACCGGTACCCCCAACTGTTCGCTGTGGGTGGCGGCGAGGCGGTCAAAGCGGTGTTGCGCGCGGCGGCGCCCCAACCGCCCGGCGCCACTGGCGGCCCGCTGCGCGGCGGCCAACTGGGCCGCGGCTGCCCCGACCTGGTTTTCCACCGTGGCCCGGGCGGCGGTCAGTTCGGTGTCCAGGGTGTGCAGGTGGGTGCGGGCCTCGGTGAGGGTGGCGCTCACCGAGGCCACCGGCGGGTGCCCGGTCTCCACCCAGGCCGCGGCAACCCGTCGCGCCCGCGCCTCGTGCGCTGCCCGGTCCAGGGCGTCGTCGTACTCGGTGGTGAACTCCCGCTCACCCCGCACCTGCGGTAACGGTTCCACCACCCGGGACAGTTGGCGCCAAGCCAGTTTCTTGTCCAACTGCGACGCTTTGAACCACACCGGCTCACCGGCATCGTCGGTGTGCGCGGCGAACCGGTACCCGGACACCGTCCCCGTCGCGGCCTGGTTCACCACGAATTGGATGCCGCGGTCGGTGAGTTCGGCTTCGAACGCGGCCCGGCCTTGGCCGGCGGTGGTGTTCGCCGCCGCCAACACCGACTCCGCCAACACCACCCGCGGCGCGTGGTGTCCGGCTTCGGCGTACATCCGGTACTCACCCGGCTTGACTTGAGTAATCGAGGTTCGCTCGGAGGCCACGGTGCGGCGGGTGACGGTCTGAGCCAACCCAAAGGTCACCTCGAGCTCGCGACGCGCCGCTTGGGCGTGGCGGTAATCGTGCTGGCCCTGCCACACCCGCCCATCGTGGGCGACCCTCGATACGGCGAGGTGGATGTGGTCGTCGGCGTGCCGCACCGCCACCCACGGATGCTGCTCAAACCCCAACCGTTCCGCAAAGGTTTGCGCGGCATCAGCCCACTCGGCGTCGGACAGGCGGCGGTCCTCGGGGGCGGTGCGCAGCGAGCACTGCCACACCGGACGCGACACATCATCGCGGCCCTTGTAGGCGCGGCGCATGTTCGCCACCCACTGCCCCGGCCTGGTCGGGTCGGTCACCGCAACGGAGCCGGCGATCACCATCCCATGCACCCGGTTGTTGTAGGCGTGCTCGTTGTGCCGGCCCGGCCCGTGCAGATACACCCCCAACGCCCCCGCATCCTTACCGCGAGTGATCGACGCAATCACCGGCCACCCACCGTTCCGGTCATCGCCGACTCATCTCTTCCAGGCGGGTGTCCAACGCGGCGATCGTCGCCCGGGTCTGGTCGATCCCCGACACCACCCGGGCCATCGTCGACGCGTCCACCCCACCCGACCGGGCCTCGGTGTGCGCCAGTCGAGTCACCTGGTTCAGCAGGTTGCCCACCCGCACCAACTGCTGACCCAGCTCACGGACCACCGACTCGTTCAACACCACCACCGCACCAACGGTGGTGTTCTCCGTGGCGGTGTCCGGAACACCCGCCGAATGGCGCCGCGCGATCTCCGCGGCCACCACCGACCGGGTCCACGCCCCCAGCTGACCCCGTTTGTCCGCGGCTGCCTCCCGCCGCCACGCGAGGTGCTCGACTTCGGACAACCGCACCGCCACCACCCGACGCCGCTTGGCCAGCTCCGCGTCCACCGCCGCCTCCAGCGGATCCCGACCCGACCCCGGGCGGCGAGCCAGCCGAGCGTCGCTGACATCGGTGCGGGAGTCGGTGGAGTCAGTATCGGTGGCCGTAGCGGCGTCCGAGTCCTCGGCGCCGCCGTGGGCGGCGGCCGGCTCGACCACGTCGCCGGCGCCCAGCGCCGAGCGGGGTTTGGGGTCGTCCACGACGCACCACCCCTTCCTTCGATCGGCGAGCCCCGCGAGCCCGACCTGTCTGTCCGCTCCCGCAGCGCAGCGAGGACAGCGGCGAGGCCGGGAAGCCGTAACGCGCCAGCGTTACGCTAGCCATACCTCGCACTGGTTTTGCGGGCGGGCGTGGCCTCAGCGTAGCCGCGAGGAACGAGCGGCGAAAGACCCAGACACCGACACGACCACCCGCAAAACCAGGTGGCAGGGGCGACCCGCAGGGTCGTAGCGGGCGCCCCGCGCCCGTGCCCGGCCACACGGAGCTGACGAGCTACCTCTTGTCGCCACGGCAACGTCACTGCGTTCACCGCGACGCGACACGAGGTGCGCTCAGATCCCGTCGATGACCATCGACGACACCTAGGCCGGTCGTCCGGTGGCATGACCCTGCTCTGTTGTCAGTCCGGGCGGTGACCATCAGGCCGAACATGTAGCCGGTGAGTCAGCTTCGGTCTATCCGGACTGGGCGCCAATGTCCGCAGTAGTGATCCCTCGATGGCGGTGCTACAGCATTTTGCCCAGCACACTGCGACGTCGTCCGGTCTTGCACCCTGGACCTCGAGACCCCAATCACCAGCGCTCGTGTTGTCCGCGGACCATGCGCAAGGCGTCACTGCAGTTGATGTTCGATGCGTCCACTAACGCTCCACAGCTGTGCGACGTGGGTGACCACATCAACCTGTAGGCCCCCTCCGACGTCGTGTAGGACGGCGTGCAACTCACCGCGATCGGACGAAGGGTCACCGTTGGCCCAGAAAACCTTCTCGGCGTAGACGGTGGTGAGCAGCATGAATTTGGTGGAGGAAAGCGCGGCCTCTATGGCATCACGTCGGACGTACAGTGCTGCCGGACTGTCGTAATCGGGGCCCTTGGAGCTAAAGGCGACGAGCTTCCCTCCAGCTGACCAGCAGTGCTCGGTCTCGTAGGCGCCGAGCCCCAGGACCACGACTGCTTCGTCTCCGGCGCTTGCCCACGTTGCCTGCAACACCTTCAGCAGCGGCGGTGCGAGCAACAACGAGTGGCGATGGTCCTTGCTGGAGTAGTCGTTGTCTGGCGTGTTGACGCACGACGCGGTAGCCGATGCCACCTTGATCGCCGTCGCCGTCGCCGTCGCGATCTTGAGCGAAGCCCAACCGTCAGGTGCGTCACGCTCTTGCCAAATTTGACTCAGGTTTGCCGGCCATGGGCCAAGATCGGGGTAGCCCTTGAGGAACGGCACGTACGGCTCGATTGGCTCTGTCATCGGCGTGCCGTCCCAGCGCTGATTTACGGCCCAGGCCAAGATCGGAGCGGCGTCCGCAGTGGGCATCAAGAAGCTGCGGCCACGCACATGCAGCTCCCGGCGGTCTCGCCGATAGGATGTCTTGGTGTGGTCCTCCAGGCACCAACTGCTATGTAGTTCGAGCACGGCCCAGTCCTGACCGGACGGGTCGGTAACGTTCATCAGTGTCTCGGGGGCAGGTATGTCGGTGGTGCACTGCAGCCAGTCGTGGTCGGTGCCGGTGTCTCGCAGTTGCCGGCGCAGTGCCACCATCCACCAGGCATCTCGCCGGTCCGCAGCGTGCCGCTGGGCCCGTAACCGCCCCGCTGGGCTGTCCTGCGGGGGTTCGTCGCCGCGCAGGACGACCGTCGGGTCGAGGTCTTCGACGTAGCTGAGCTGCCACGGCCCGCGGTAGGGAATCGTCGGCTCGTCGCCCCAGCCGCGCCCGACGGTGCAGTGGTCGGCCAACTGACCGGCCACATCAAAGTAGGCGATCCATGCGTACTTCTTGCCGAATCGCTCAGTCTCGGACCAGCCGTGGCTGCGGGCCGAGGACAACCCCCGGTCAATGCTCGCGAAGCGCTCCGGTGTCCAGCCAAGCTCCAGAACCCGGCTGGCGATCCACCGTCCCACGAGGTCCCTGCTGGGATGGACCAAGTCGCGGCCGGAACCCTTCGCGCGAGTCGACAGCGTCCGTAGCGCCTCTACGTCGGCGCGAAGTCGTTGCGGGACGTGCGCACTCAGCTCGGCCCACGCGTCACGCCCCTGTTGCCAGCTGCCCTCGTCGGACAGGGCCGCCTCTACCCGGCGGGCGGTGGCGGTCCGGCGCTGGGGGGCGGTCGCAGCCAACAGCGTCTCTACTGCTCTGTTGAGCACACGTGTCCGATGCGTCCGCTTGGCGGCAAGCCGCCTAGCCTGGTCGGGCAGCGCGAAGTCCTCCACGAGAGGTGTGATGATGTACCGCTCAAAATCCGATCCGAGCTCGCTGACAGCGGTCAGGTATGAGCTCGGGTTTTGGCCGTAACCCCTGGCCAGCATCCGCTTGGACGACGCGACCAGCGGCCAGGGGCTCGGGTATGGCGGTTGGGCTCGGGTCACGTCGCGGTCCAGGACTCGGCCGTGCTGGCGCAGAATCTGGTCGATGACTTCGACGGTCGTCTGCGCGTAGTACCGCAGTAACAGATGCGGTGGCACAGAGTCGGTAGCAAACGTCGCATCGAAGGTGGCGCGCCCGAGGGTGGCCAACTGATCGAGTACCGCGTCGTTCATCGGGTGGTGCACCCGACGCACAGTGTGGCCACAGGCGACCGCCATCACCCTTTCGACGATGTAGGGGTCGTCGACCACGGCGAACCGGGTGATGAGCGTGGTAACGGCATCGGTGTGCGGTTCCGTCAGGTGCAACAGTGCCTTAGTGGCGGTGTCACGCAGCCGCCGGTTCGGCGAGGTGAACAGCCAAGCAAGCAGCGTGGCGGTCGTATCGACCACATCGGGCGCTACCGGGTGCGAGCATGACCAAGCCCAGTCGATGGTGCGCGACACCGGGTTGTTGTCATCCGACTCGATGCTCAGTACCTCACGCGACCAGTGCAGATCGCGCTCTGCGAGGTTCATCTTGCGTAGCGTTCGGTCGAGACGGCGGACGTTGAGGGGATGGTCGGGGACGCAGGCCAGCGACAGCAACAGCGTTAGCCATTCACTTGCACGGATGGTGTCTGCCTTGAGGTATCGCTGCAGCAGGGCGAGGGCGTCCTCGCCCAAAGTTGTTGGGTCACGCCACCGAAGAGTGGCGAAGAAGGCATGGGCGAGCGCGCCGCGCAGGCTCTGACGTTCCTGCGATAGGCGCTTGCCTAGCGGCTCGAGGCCTAGCAATACAGCGAGCTCTGTGCCTCGCCGCTCACCGGTGAGTAGCACGAGCGCTTCTATAAGGCCGCGCCGGCGCCACTGCCCGGGGGCGGCGGCCAGGACGAGCACGGCGCTGGCCAGATCCTGGTCGGCTGGGTAGCGGTTAAGTAGCGTTTCGGCGCGGACGTGGTCAGCCATCCGCTGATAAGTGAACCTGATCTGGTCGACCGGGTCCGCGGCCGGGTTGGTTCGCACTCGTTCTCGTAGTAGAACGCCCTCCGCGATGAGCGCTTGCAGCAGCGATCGACTGGCCTTGGGTTCCGGGTGGATTTCCTGGCACAGGTCCCGGGCGGCGGCGAAGGGCAGCGACTCGTCGTCCGCGTCGAGCAGCGCCGCCGCGAGTGCGGTGACGGCCCGCCCCACGACGTCGTCGCTCAGGTCGCGGTCGAGTCGATGCCTGGATGACACAGTACGGTTGGCAGCTTCGAGCAGGCCGTCGAACACCCAGCTGAGGCTGGTTGCCTGCCGGGGGATAGCGGTATGACCGCGTGCGTGTACCGAACGGCACAGGCTGCGTAGAAACAGTGGGTTCGTGAGCTCCGGCAGCAGCGGTGGGAAGTCCGGCAGTCGAAGGTGGTAGTGAGTGGCGTACCGCTGGAGCGCTTCTTCCTCGTGCCCGGCCAAACCGGTGTGAAGCACCTCGGTGATCCGCTGCTTCGCCAGCTCCGGCGGAAGGACATCGTGACGGTAGGTGTCGCGTACGGTCATAGCGACCCCAATCCAGGGGAAGTCGGCACAGTCGGCGAGGAAACCGGCGAGCTGAGTGGGCCACACGTCGGCGCCGGCGCCCTCGTTGATGGCGTCGATGATGAGCACGGCACGCCCATGCCTGCGGACGCGGGCGGCGACGCTGAGCGTCGCGAGCATGTCCTTAGCGCTCATGTCGAGATCGAGCAGCTGACAGAGTTGCCGCCACACGGGGCCGGGCTGCAGATGCTGTCCAAGCAACAGCAGGGTGGGCTGATCGCTGCGGACCCGATCCAGGGCTGCGTCAGCGACGAGATGACTCTTGCCGCATCCGGCCGGTCCCGTGAGCAACAGGGCACTCGAATGAGCGGCATGAGCTTCAGCTGAGGTCAGCAGATCATGCGCGGCTGTCGCAGCGCGCCGTGCCGAACTGACGCGCTTCTCTACCTCGTATAGGGCGGCGCGTTCACCTGCAGCGGGGTCCTCATGGGTGACCGCACTCGATAAACGGCCTGTACGGGCTGATGGCCGGTTGCGCGTTCGACGACCGACCTTTGGGGGCAATGCAGCCAGCTCGGTGTTGATCAGCGCCTCAATTGCCCAAAGGGCATCGGTGAACACCTTCAGCGCCGCATCCAGCTGGCTAAATGGGGTGTCGTTCGGCTCCATAAGCTGTGGAATGCACCGGCCAGCCGCGACTCTCACACTGCGTTGGGCGTCCAGAGCCGCGCCCATAGCAACCAGCATTGCCGTCGAAGCGTCAGTGTGGTCGTTTTCGGTCGGCAGCGCAGCGCGCTCGAGCTGCTCAAGGCTCGTGATGATCCGCCGGGCGAACGCTGGGGCGAGCCCGACGGCGTCAAGGTAGTCGACGACGCCGATATCAACATGCACTTCGGGGTCATATCGCTCTCCGAGGTTGTCTACCTCGCGCTGAACTTGGTGGGTGAAGAAGTCGTTGGTGAACAAAAACTCGTCGAAGAAGTAGCGGACGGCGCCCGCGTGGTGGTCGAGCTGGAGTGCTGCCAGAACCTCGGAATGACCGATGTAGACGATGTCGATCTTTCGTCCGAGGGTCGCAGCCTTGGCCTGCCAGCGGGTCACGGCCCGTTCCCACCGAACCAGCGCGCTGATCTTGCCCTTGGCTCCGGTTGCACTGCGGTCCACCGGCACAACGAACGCATACCGGGTCAGCGTTGGGGTGCTCGCCACGGCAGCCAAGAAGCTCTTCTGCATCTGCTGTATGACCGAGTTATCAAAGGTGTTCAGATACTTCGCCTGCCATGCCCAAGTGCCGCCGTGGCCACCCGATGCGGCACAGGAGAACTCGATACCGCCATCAGGGGCTGCACGTCGCTCAAGGCGGGTGCCTTGGGGCAGTTGATCGATATCGCCGACGAGCAAAAACGACAGCTCCTCCCACGCGCGCTGTTGACTGCTTTCGTGTTCACGGATGCGATCAAAGTCGATCTTCGGGAGCGGAGTGGGCACCGTTGTCCTCGTTCGGCGGGATAGTAGATTCGCGCCTCCGATCCTGCCCTAACGTTGCCGTCTGCACGGTCGCACCCTGGGCACAGCATGAAAGTGCTGCTGCCCCTCATCCACCGGCCACGACGCCACCGGCTCACCGGTCGCGGAAGGTCACCCACGAACTCACCACGCTCGGCGACAGCTACCCACGGGTAGATCAATTTTCGAGGCAATGAAACTCGATAGGCGAACGCTGACCGCACACGCAGAGGTCCGCGACCGGACGAGGTAATCCCCGAGGTGGGTTGTGACCTGCTGCGTGCATAAGCTCCGCCTGACCTAGTGCCCGGTAGCGGGGGTCAACCGGCTTTGTGGAACACAGCCTGCTCGAGTCGTTCGATGCGGGCGGTCGCACCGGCGGCGAGGCTGTCGTCGTCACGGCGCTGCTCGATCCACCGTCGGATGAGTGCTGTCGGCTTGGTGTGCTCGACACCGGCCTGCTCGCGGACCCAGTCCAGCAGGGACTTGGGCAGGCGTAGAGATGTGGTGACCATGGGGTCGGGATCGACCTCGGTGTCCCAGATCCCGTTTTTCATGTCCTCGGCAGTACTGGTGGTGTCGTAGTGCTCACGAATCTTCACTAGCTCCTGGTGATTCATGGTGGGTGTGCTCTCCCGGGTGTGGGGTGGGTGGATCATCGTGCTTGGCGGGTGAAATTGCGGCGCTCGGCGGGGTCCATGTCGCGGGCGGTGACGATGTAGTCGCGGCCGTCCATCGCCTCGGCGAGGACAACCAGCAGGTAACGACCTGCGTCGGTGGTGCCGTAGACGAGCTCGACTCCTTCGCGACCTGCCTTGGTCAAGCGTGGTCGGGTGTGGACGGTCTGTTCCACTTCGGCGGGTGTCACCTGGTGGCGAGCCCAGATGTGATCTTCAGACTCGTCGCTCCAACGAATCTCCCGCACACATACAACATAACACAACGCATTACAACTGGTCGGTAGCAAGGGTGTAGCGGACCTTTCCAAGCACCGCCGTATCCACCCTTGCTCCCCTGCCTGTCCGCCCAGTGTCCGCGTGAGTCAACCACCTACCGAAGGCCACGCTACGTGGGTAGGACTGCCCGGTCCGGTCCGTCGCTCTGATGCCATTCGGCGGCGTCGGCGACTTCGTTGAACTCAACCAGGAACTGCTCGCCGCGCTCGGCGAGTGCGTCCCGGACTTCGGCGGGGGTGACGTAGAAGAACTCCCGGCGGGTATTGACGCGGTTTACTGCACGGTCGCGGAATCGGCGGTGCAGCCACGCTTCCAGCTCGACGGCGTCTTCGCTGAGGATCAGGGCGTGTTTGTCGAACCTGAAGGGCACTGAAGCGTCACCCAGTTCGCGGATACGGTCCTCCGGTTCGAGTCGGCGGGTCATACCGATCTTGACCATGCGATGACCGAACGCGCCGACGTTGGAGATGACGTACACATGGCCCAGGCGCAGGTTCTCCCGTCGCTGTGCCAGCCCGGCGAGGGCTGCGGTGACGCTGGTCAGCTGGGCGCGGACCTGGGCGGCTGCAGCGGTGTCACCGCCTGCCTCCAGCTGTGCCAGTGCGGTGGCGTACCGCTGACGTTCCTTGTCTAACTGTGCCTGTTTGCGGGCGATCTCTTCCTCGACCTTACGGTCCTCGCGTTGCTGCTCGCGCAGGGCACGCTGCCGATCCTTTTCCTGTTCCACCTTGCTCAGATAGTCCGCGGTCAGCTCCAGCTCGCTGCGACGCAACCCGTGGTAGTTCTCGGAGATCTCGATGCGCATCGTTTTACCGAGGCGGGTGATGGTGGAGCGGGTCGTGTCCAACCGTGCCAACGCCGAGTCCAGCTTGTAGGAGCGCATCGTGCGCACAGCGTGATCAGCGTCGGCGTTGTAGGCCCGCAACATCAGCTTGGACACCTCCCTCACCATCGCGCGTCCCTTCACGATCGACCCGTCGACGGTCCACTGGGGGCTGCCACTGACCGCCACGCCAGGTTTCGCAGTGGTCCGGATCGTGTCCTTGAGGCGTTCGAGTGCTGCCTTGTAGGCCACAGCATCATCGAGGCGATGTCGGTAGCGGTAGACCCCGACGTCCTGCAGTTCGGCTTCGCCTTCAGCCTGTTCGATCTGCCCCCTCAGGTTCTGCAACCGGTGGTCGAGGTCGGCGAGGTCACTGCGGCGGCGTTGCGCCTCAGCAGCCAATTCCGCGAGCTCGCTGGTGAGCCGGTCGCGTTCCGCGGCGATCGCCGCGTTATCCAAGGCACCGGAGCGGGCAATGAACGCATTCAACTCCGCGTTCTGCGCTTCCAACTGCTGACGGCGCCGGGAGGTGAACAGTCCCCGCGACCGCGGCGGGGCGACACCGGCTGGCTCCGGCGACCGAGGCACAGGTAGCGGCGGGTGGGGCGCCCACGACGGTGAGGGTGGTGGGACCCCTGGGTTTGACGGGCTTGGGAACGGGGCAGGCTGACCCGCCAGCTGCTGTGCTGGTGTCACTGGGGAGGCAAAGGGCACGCCATGCCGGTCGGCTGGTGGTGTGATCACTGCCGGGGGCGGGGTCGAGTCTTCCTCGACGCGCACCCCAAAATCGGTGACCAACCCGGCTAGGCCCGTGGAGTAGCCCTGCGCGAGCAACCGGCACCGCCATTGATCGGCGCGTCGGTAAACCTCCAGCAAGATCATGCCGCGATACGCCTCATCGGCAGGAAAGCGCGCCACCGCCAACTGGTTGCGGTGGCCGTCGGTGATGGCCAGTGCGAGCTGTGCGGTGCCTCCTTCGTCGAGTACCCCACCCGCGCATCCCACGATCACCCGCGCAACATCAGCGTCCAAGGCGCTGCAGCGCAGCCGCAGCGATTCCCCATCACCAGTGCTGCCCTGGTAGGCGACCGCACCATCAGAACTCACCGGATTGTTGTAGAACACCAGGTCGTCATCGGTACGAACGCGCCCGTCAGTGCCGATCAGCAGGGCAACCAGATCAGGAACACTCCCCGAAGCAGCGAGCGTGACGTGTAGATCCCCCTCCAATGCGTGCGGTCCGCCCAGTTCCTGCAAGGGAACAGCCTCGCCGGGTCGCAGAATCCTGGGACTGCCACCGTCGACCATCGCTCACTTGCCTCTCATCCCGAAGCCGCATAAAAGTCAGATCTTTCTGACTCTCGGCGCGACCAGCTGTCTCTGCGCTCAGGGTGCGCTGCGCAGGTACTGGTAAACGGTCTCGCGGCTGACGCCGAACTCGCGAGCCAGGATCGTCTTCGCTTCCCCCGCGCCGGCCCGCTGGCGCAGCTGCTGCGACTGGTCCTCGGTGAGGGATTTCCTGCGGCCGCGGTAAGCGCCGCGCGCCTTGGCCAACGTGATGCCTTCGCGTTGCCGCTCGCCGATGAGCGCCCGCTCGAACTCGGCGAACGCGCCCATCACCGAGAGCAGCAGGGTAGCCATCGCCGTGTCCTCACCGGTGAAGGTGAGCTGTTCCTTCACGAACTGGACCTGCACACCTTTGGCGGTCAGCTCCCGCACAATGCGGCGAAGATCATCGAGGTTGCGAGCGAGGCGGTCCATGGAGTGCGTGATCACGGTGTCGCCGTCGCGGACGAAGCCGAGCAGGGCCGCCAACTGGGGCCGGTTGACGTCTTTGCCCGACGCGCTGTCGGTGAACGTGCGATCGACGGCGATCCCGTCGAGTTGCCGGGCGGTGTTCTGATCCAGGGTGCTCACCCGGGTGTAGGCAACACGTTGCCCGCTGATGGTGTCCTCCCCCGCCTAATATGTCCGGTTGGACTCTAAGAACCCCGTAGCGCTGTGTCAATCAACCGCAACCCGGACCCCAATCTGACGGAGTCCGTGGCCGGTGGCTGACGTCGGGTTGGGGTGTACCCCAACCCGACGGTCCCGTAAGACGCACCTGAGCGAGAATCTTTCACCGGGCGGGTCTACTGCGAATGCGCAGGTCCAGGTCGCGACATAGACGACGGGGATTTGGGTATGTGCGGTGGTGGTTCGGCTTGTGGCACGCGCCGTTGCCGCCGCACAGCATCCGAACGTCTGCACCTGGAACACCGAAGTGCCCTGCACCTTAATGGGTACCAGGCCCTTCGGCCGTGCGGTCAGTGCTACTCCTGGCCCGCGAACTCCTTGACCACGTTGGCGACCTCGACCGGCATGCGGAACCAGTACTGGCCGTCCTCGTACGCCTTCTCGTACGGCGGGAGCTGCTTGCAGCGGCGCTCAGCAGCGCCGAGCATCCCGGACGCCTGGCGGGGGGTCCGGTCGATGGCGTCGCAGAGGACGGTCCACTCGACCCATTCGCCAGCGTTGTTGGCGAGCTCCCGGAGGAATGGGCGCCACACGTCGCTATAGCCGCCGAGGTAGTTCTTGCGGACGGTGGCAGCGCCGAAGCCGGCGGCGGCCCGCTCGCGGGGAGCGTCCTTCGGACTGGCCTCCTCCTCCGTCTCGGTGGGCGGCTTCTCGTCGTTGCTGTAGAGGGTCACGGCGAACGCGTACACCTCGCCGAGGCTGGTCGAGGGAACCACGAGGGTCACTTCGGTGGTGTCAAGGTCGAGCATGGGGGCCTCCTAGCTTGAGTTTCCGATGATCAGGGATTTTCGGCTGCTGATCGCTGTGTGAGTTGACGCGGTTCCCCTTGCGACACACCGGTCCAGGTGTTTGACTGTGGCGCCGATGACGCCTATGACCTAAAC
>JAABUI010000764.1_pt1 | contig 21426 bp, 19 predicted proteins | sample 5559111 | NCBI WGS metagenome assembly JAABUI01 (sample SAMN10711870, study PRJNA513365) | rock metagenome | isolation source: Antarctica rocks | place: Antarctica: Victoria Land, Buttleship Promontory
CCATCGGCGTCATCGCCCTCGGCGGACTCGCCATCGCCGGCATCCCCCTCTGGCCAGCCCTCACCAAAGAACTCCGCCACTAACCCCCTACGAGAGCGGCAGAGAACCGAGGGCGCTTGCGGGGTCGATCTGTCGCGTCGTTCGCCTCAGGTACCTCCCCGTTGTCGGCAAGATGCCTAACTGGGTAGGCGGACGCTACGCGAGTCATGCCCCGATCGATTGCGCGTTATTACTTATATTGTCTAGTGTGGCTCCTGTCACAGGCGCTCTGCGGTCTGACGTGGTTGTGGTTGTCGGCGCCGAGGGTCCGCGAGTGGGTGGGTTGGCGGTCTCGGTCGTCGAGTTCGTGATCTTCGCTTTTGTAGACCTTCTCAGGTCTCCTCCTGGGGGCGCGGTGAAGCGGTGGTCGCGGCGTCTTGGCTGGGGCGGGTGTGCTTGCCGCGCCTCATGACTGTCCTGGAGGAAGTACTTCCCGTTGCTCCACGCACACCTCGACGAAAGGCGACACGTATGCACGAGTTTGCGGTCAGCTCTGGCGGTTTCGGCCGAGCCCGAACACTGTCGCGTGTCATGGCTAGAGTTTGGCCGGCCACGCGGAAGTCCGTCATCGCCTTTGCTGTGGCCGCGACCGCCGCATCGGTCGGTCTTGCCTCACCGTCGGCTGCTGCGGCGGCGGGTCCACCCGCCCCGGACGTGGTCGCGGGTGGTTATCAGCAGTCTGCGATCCTGCATCCTGCTGTGACACCGGCTCATGGCCTGTTCGGCGACATCGTCTATGCCGACGCGCAGAGCCACCGGTTGTACTTCGCCGACACGTCGAGCGCTGCGGTCGATGTGTGGGATACCCAAACCAACCGCTTCCTCGGCGCCATGACCGGCGGGTTCACCGGCCTCACCGGGTTCCCCGCCAGCTTTGACCACCTCGGTCCTGACGGGGTGTTGGTCGACAACCTGGGCCAGATTTGGGCGGGCAACGGGGACGGGACCGTGAAGGTCGGCGACACCACCACACTCGCGGAAACCGACTCCATCCCAGCGAGCTCCATCCCAGCAACGGGACAGACCGCTCGGGCCGACGAGCTCGGCTACGACCCGCAAGACCATGTGATTCTTGTGACCAACCCGGGTGACACGACCCCCGAGGTGACGCTGATCAACGCAGTCAACCACCACGTCCTGGGCCATGTGGCGATTCCGGGCGCGGGGCCCAACACGATCGAGCAACCGCAATGGGACCCGATCACCGAACGGTTCCTAGTCGCGGTCATCGCCACCTCAGCGAACCCGAACGGGGAAATCGCCGTCATCGACCCCCAAGCCGTGGCGTTGGACAAAGTGCTCCCGCTGACTCAGCCCTGCGGCCCGGCGGGCCTGACCATCGGCCCCGGCCGTGACGCACTCCTCGGATGCAGCGCCGCCGGCCCGATCATCATCGATCGGGTTACCGGCGCCGTACAAGCCACCCTGCCGCAAGCCAGCGGTGCCGATGAGGTGTGGTACGACGCCTCCGACGGCCGCTACTACGCCGCGGAAGCCGGAAACCAAACCAACAACACACCTGACCCCGTGGTCATGGTCATCAACGCCCGAGACCGCACGTTCATCACCAACATCCCCATCAGAGCCCAAGACGGCACCCCTGCCGCCGGTTTTCACGCGGTGACCGCCCCATCCGGCAACGTGTACGTGCCCGAGAGCGATGGAATCCACGTCTTCGCGCAAACCCCGGCCCCCGCCCCGTCGGCGGACCTGAAGATCACGGTGAGCGCACCCACCCTCACCGCCAGCGGCACCTATGCCGCCGCGGTGACGGTGACCAACAGCGGACCTACCACAGCGACCGCCGTGTTCACCGGGTTGTTCGCCAGCGACGGCCTCACCATCACCGCAGCACCCGGCGGTGAGGTGTTCTTCGCTGGGCGCACCGCCGCCTACACCACCCCCACCATCGCCGCAGGCCACACCATCACCTACCCGGTGAGTATCACCGCCAACCCCGGCACCCATGGCATCCACTACCTCGCCGCCGCCACCGCCACCCTCCAAACCCCCGACCCCAACTATCTGAACAACATCACCGCCACCCCCGTCCTCCTTTCCTAACCACCACACGGACACCCACTCGACTCGACGTTGTTCGGAAGCACCCACACCCAGAAGCGGCCTGTTCGGGGTGTGATTATGTAGCGGAAGTGCCGGAGACGGTTTGAAGCCGCCCTCTCTGCAAACGATGGCCTGAGAGCCGCGGTAGCGGCTTAGACATCAGCTTCCACACCGCTTGGACCTTGGCCGCCTGCATGTATGTCGCCTTCGCGGAGCACTGTGAGAGCCGGGGCTGTCTTCGTGGGTTGAGTTCAGCTGGTGATGTCTTTGCGTAGGAAACGCGACCATGTGGCGAGCAGCAGCACGCTCACGTAGACGAGTGTCACCCCGGTGCCGCGGATCATGTCGTCCCACACCACGGTGGGCCCGAGTGCGTCCAGCCAGGAGTACTGGAAATGTGTGGGCAGGTACTGCCGGTAGGAGCCGAGTGCGGTGATCGAATCGATGATGTTGCTGATCACCACGACGAAGGTAGCGCCGCCGACGGCGCCCAGCGGCGCGTCGGTCATCACCGAGAGCCAGAACGCGAGCGACGCCACGATCAGCGCCTGGACGGCGGCGTAGGCGATGACGATGGCCAGCCGCTGCAGCGCGATGGTGTTGTCGAACTCCCCCGACACCGGTGAGCGGGCCGGCGCCCAGCCGAAGAACGCGCCGCCAATGAGGTAGCCCCACACGGGCATCAGCACGTTCACCGCGATGGTGAAGCCGATGGCCACGGTGAGCTTCTGGCGTAGCAGTCGGGAGCGTGGTACCGGGATGGCCAGCAGGTAGCGCAGCGAGGACCAGCTGGCCTCGCTGGCCACTGTGTCTCCGCAGAACAGCGCAACGATCACGACGAGCAAGAAGCCGACGGTCGCGAACTCGGTGAACATTGCGAAGTTGGCGGCACCGACCGTGGCCAAGTCCACCAGCGTCGACCCGCTGCCGCCGCTGCTCCCCCCGGAACCGGGGTTCGCGCCGCCGAGCTTGAACGCCAACGCGAGGAGGATGGGCAACGCGACCACGACCAGGCCCACGATTTGGGTGCGGCGCCGGCGCAGCTGGCGCGCGGCTTCCACGCGCAGGCTGAGGGTCCGCCCGGGCCGGTAGCCGGTCGCGGCCGTACCGGGCCCGGTATCGACATGCTGTGCCGCCGCGATGCGCAGCAGGTCGTGCACGCCGCGCCGGGTCGGCGCATCGGGCGAGTGCCGACGCTCACCCACGTCCGGTGCTGCCGTGACATTGCCAGCCGGCGCAGAGGTGGGCTCGGTCATTCGGACTCTCCAACCAGTTCGAGGAAGACGTCTTCCAGCGCGCGCCCGGTCCGCACCTCGGTGGCGTCGATGCCGGCGGCGACGAGGATGGCGCGGGCCGCGTCTGGATCCTCCACGGCCAGGGTGACCGCGCCGGTCCCGGCGATGTCGGTCACCGAACCCGCCGCGACGAGTCGGCCGCGGTGCATGACGACCACGTGCGAGCATGTCTGCTCCACTTCGGTCAGCAGGTGCGAGGAGATCACCACGGTGCGCCCGGTCTCGGCGTAGGTCCGCAAGACCAGGCGCATCTCGGCGATCTGCGGCGGGTCGAGGCCATTGGTCGGCTCGTCGAGCACCAGCAGTTCGGGCAGGCCGAGCATGGCCTGGGCGATGGCCAACCGCTGGCGCATGCCCTGGCTGTAGGTTTTCACCCGCCGTCCGAGTGACGAGCCGAGCCCAGCGATTTCCAATGCCGTGTCGAACTGCGCTTCCGCCGCGGGGCGGCCGGTCGCGGCCCAGAACAGCCGCAGGTTCTGCTCTCCACTCAGATGCGGCAACAAGCCCGGACCCTCGATGAACGAGCCGACCCGTGACAGCACCTGGGCCCCGGGCACCACCGGCGCACCGAAGATCGACACCGAACCGTCGGTCGGGCGGATCAGACCCATGATCACGCGCAGCGTGGTCGTCTTTCCGGCGCCGTTGGGTCCCAGCAGCCCGACGATCTGCCCGCGCTCGACCCGGAACGTGACCCCATCGACGGCGCGGAAACCATCGCTGTATTCCTTGACCAGATCGGTCACGACCACCGGGGCATCAGCGGGGCCACCGGACTCATCAGCCGCGACCACGAACCGGCGCGGACGCATCCGGTGCACCAGCAGCAGGCCCGCGAGCACCGCTAGCGCCGCCGCGATCGCACCGACGATGAGCCAGATCCACGGGGGGCCCGAGCGGATGGTGGTGTTAGCCAGCGTCGGCAGCTGCACTGTCGGATCAGCGGTCAGCGCGACCTGGTAGCTGCGCGGGTCGGTGGGCATCAGGTAGGCCTGGTCGGTGGTGGCGACGGTCAGTCGGACGCGGTGGTCGGCCTCGATCTGGGTGACCACGTCCGGCAGCGTCAGCGTCAGCGTGCTGGCCCGGCCGGGTGTCAACCCGGTGAGCTGCACCGGTGCCACGAGCTGCGCCGGCAGCGTGCTCGCACCACTCGGGTCGACGTCGCGCAGAGCAACGAACAACGTGGCGTCGGTGGCCGTCAGCGAGGTGAGTGAAATCGTGACCCTGGACGAGCCCGCCAACAACACCCGTGCGGGCAGCGGGTCGGACTGGAACGCCGCCACCTGACCTGGGATTTCGGTCAGCGCTCCTAACCCGCCGGCCGTGCCGGCCAGGTCGAGCACGGTGGACAGTCCAGGCAGGCTGGAAATCGCGGCCGGAGTGCCGCCGGCGGGCGCCTGAATCTGCTGCGCCGCACCGTGCAAGCTCACCGTGTTCGTCATCGGCACACCCCTCGGGTAACCACCGTTCGCCCGCAGCTCCTGGCTGACCCGCTCACCGCTCTGCGCCGACAGCCCAGCACCCCGCAGCGTCACCTGGTAATCCGCGGCGGGCGGACGGCCGTGCAGAACGTCACCGAACCAGGACATGGCCGCAGACTCCGCCGCGACCGACCCCCCACCCGTGTCGTGCCCGCCGGCGCGCCACCGCACAGCCACCGGGGTGCCGTGGGCGGCGATCCCACGCGCGTTGGCGTCGGCCTCGCCGAGCCCGAACAGCGAGTCCTGCTCACCTTGGGTGAGCAGAGTCGGCGCGCTGATCTTATCGACGATGCTCGCCGGGCTCGACGCCGCCAACAACGCCAGCACCGACGGGTTCGGCGCGTTGCCCTGCGCGAGCAGCTGGTACGCACCGCACAAATCGGCGGCGAAACGCCCGCAGGCCGACGTCGGGCCACCGGTCGACACGCCACCGCTCGCGCCCGGCAACGCACCGGCACCGAACAGGTAACCGGCCCACAACTTCTTGAAAACCCCACCATTGGCGTTCGCACCGGTCGCCGAGTCCGGGACCAGGGAGTGGGCGAGGTCATTCCACGTGATGTCCGCGGCCACCGCGTCCACCCGCTTGTCGTAGCCGCCCAACAGCAGCGCCAGCGCACCGCCATAGGAAGAACCGGCGACACCCACCCGCGGGTCACCCGGCCCGTCGAGACGCACCTCGGACCGGGTGGCCAAATAGTCGATCATCTTGCGGGCGTCGGCCACCTCGAACCCCGGCGCGTCGAGGTGGATCAAGCCACCGGAGGAGCCGAACCCACGCGCGGTGTAGGCAAGGACGACGAAACCACTGGCCGCCAGCGACCGCGCCTGAGCGTCCAGATCACGCTTACTGCCCCCGAAACCGTGCGCAAGCAACACCGCCGGAGCCGGGGTGCTCGCCGGCAAGTAAACAGTGGAGTCGAGTTGGACCACCCCCTGCCCCGGCTCCGGCACCCCGTCGATCATCCGCTGCTCGGTGCCGATCCCTGGTGAAGCCCCCAACACCGCGGTGACCGCGAAAGCTGCGATCACGACCAGCAGCACCACACCCACAGCGACGAACCGGTCCCGCGTCCTCGACAACCGGGGCAGCTTCACGGTCGCCGACAAACGGATCGTTGAGGTACCGAGGCCTCGACCACTGGCTGCACCACTTCGCCGCACCACCCCCACCACCACCAGACGGTGGTGGTGGTGCAGGAATGCGGGAGCCGCGCCACGGCGTTGCCGAAACCCTCATCCGTGACCGTCACCACGTCAACAAACTCCCCTGCCATGGCGTCGGACACCCGCATCCGGTGCGGCCGGCCTCGCGGGCCTCGCCGGTGATCTGACGGACGCCGACTGCGTTGCCCGCCACCTCGGAAATGACGTGCACCATGTCCATGAAGCACAGATCCTCCGGCCCGGGCACCGGGCACACAGATAAACGCACCACTGCCAAAAACAGTCTCGAACACTCGCTGTCCGATAGCACCCCTGGACGTGGTGACGACCATCATCGAAGCTCTCCTCATCGAACTGCTGATGTGAACTACACTGTACCGTATACCTTGTGAGGGAGGGCGAACCGATGACCAGGCGCGGTTCTGAGCTGCGGGAACACATCCTGTGGACGGCGAAGGACGTCTTCATCGAGACGGGTTACGAGCGCACCTCGATGGACATGGTGGCCGCGCGCGCCGCGACCTCAAAGCGGTCTCTCTACGCGCACTTCAAGACCAAGGACAAGCTCTTCCTCGCGGTCATCGAACTGGTGCGCGAGCTGTATCTCGACCAGATCAAAACGCCCGGCCATTACGCCGACACCACCGTGGACGCTGTCGTCCTGTTCTGCGCCCGTTTCCTGCAAATACTGCTCTGGACCCCGGTGTTACGAACCTGCCGGCTGTGCATCGCCGAAGCCGACCGGCTCCCGCAGGCATCGGCTCAGTACTACGACACGTACTTCACCGCGACCCACGAGCGGCTGGCCGCATTCCTCACCGAGAGGTGCCAGCTCCACTCCGCCATCAGCATCAACATCGCCCACGAACTTCTCGCCCTCACCGTCTACCCGCGATTCGCGCGCGCCCTGTTCGGCGTCGAAGAAACCCTGACAGAGTTGCCCGACGCAACAGCTATCGCCGCGGATCTCGATCTCGCACCCATTCGAAAAGTCGTCACGGCGCTCCTGCCGTCCACCGAGGTCACCCCGCGGTCATAACCCCGACCTGAAACCGCACGTCATCAAGGGCGAGTCAAGACGACGGACGTACCACCTGACAACCCGGATCGTGAATCATCCACTGCCCCACCAAGTTCAATGCTCACCAAATGATCGTACCCGCCTTTCTCGACGGCGAGGATGCCATAGGACCGTGCGGACTGCACCTTCATCGCGTTGGCTATTGATGTCGGTGGCCACACCGTTGATGTCCACCCGCTTTTGCAGATGGTGTCCCGAAAGGTGGATGGAGTGACAACAGGATTGGCGGCGAGGAGTGGACTGGGGTCCAGGGCAACGTCACCGTCGCGGGTGAAGGGGGCCACCGACAGGCCAGCGTCACCGGTCTGCAGGTACACCGCCTGCGCACCCACGACGACCACCGCCGCGGACAGCGACGAACGGTTTCACACTGCCGTAGCCGGGCGGCACAGCCTGGCCGGTCAGCCCCCCTGGCGTCTTCGACATCGGTCATGCCGAAAAGGCTTTCACGGATCACCGACACCAAGCACCTCACTTCACAACTTCGTCTCACAGGCCGATCGCCTTGCGAAACCGCTTTGTCTATAGCGCGAGATACATATACCGTATGATGCATGGGCGAGCTGTACTGGTCGACGTGGCCATAGTCGCGCTTCTGCCAGTACGGCGCGGGAAGCCAATGAGGTCGAGATCTAGCCCGAGGTGCGATCTAGTGTCGCGTGTCGTAAGTGATTTTACGGTCGGAGTTCGGGACAATGGCGTATGTCTGTTGCTGCGCCGAGTGTGTTGCGTCCCGGTGATGAGTCGAGATTGAGAACGGTGTCGCGGTGCTCGACGGCGGGTGCTGGGGTGGCGCAGCGCTCCCGGATCGTTTTGCTCGCTGCTGAGGGGGTGCCGAACGCGGAGATCGGCCGCCGGGTCGGGGTGTCGCGGCCCACGGTGCTGTCCTGGCGTGCTCGCTATGAGGCGTCGGGCATCGCGGGGCTTAGTGATCTGGACCGGTCGGGTCGTCCGCCGGTGATCGATGACCTGGCGGTCGTGGTGGCCACATTGGAGGCCCCGCCGGGGGCGTTGGGGGTGACGCACTGGTCGGCCCGGTTGCTGGGCAAACACCTGGGGATCTCCTTCGCCTCGGTCGACCGCACTGGCGGGAGCACGATCTGAAGCCGTGGAAGCGGGAGACGTTCAAGTTCTCCACCGACCCCGAGCTGGACGCCAAGGTCCGCGACGTCGTCGGCTTGTATCTGAACCCGCCGGAAAAGGCGGTCGTGGTCTGCATCGACGAGAAAACCCAGATCCAAGCACTCGACCGCACCGCTCCGATCCTGCCGATGCGGGCTGGGCTGCCCGAGAAGGCCACCCACGACTACCTCCGCCACGGCACCACGAGCCTGTTCGCCGCACTGGAGGTCGCCACCGGCACAGTGACCGACGCCTGCTACCGGCGACACACCCACGCCGAGTTCCTGGACTTCCTCAAGGTGGTAGCCAAGGCCTACCCCCGGGTGCGCCTGCACGTGGTCGCCGACAACTACGCCACCCACAAACACCCCAAGGTCGAGCACTGGCTCGCCAAGAACCCGCGGGTCACCATGCACTTCACCCCAACCTCGGGATCGTGGATGAACATGGTCGAAATCTTCTTCGGCATCATCACCCGCCAAGCCATCCGACGCGGCACCTTCACCAGCGTCAAACAACTCATCACCGCCATCGAAAACTTCATCGACGGCTGAAACACCCGCTGCACCCCGTTCATCTGGACCAAAACAGCCGACGAATTCCTCACCAAAGCACACCGTAAAACAACTTCAAACACGCGACACTAGCGCGGTCATGACACCAACTCGGAGGCTCGAAATGGGAAAACGACCAGTGCGCCGGATCGAGTTCAACAACAAACGTGAATACACCATCTTCGACGACCTCGGGTGCGCACTCGATTCAAATGTCTCCTACCCCACGCGTGAGGCAGCGGAATCTTCGCTACGCTTTTCCTCGACAACTCCGAGCCCGACCCTCAACACACCTACAAAATATTGGTCCGCCTGACGCCCAAAAGTTGGCGGGCCCTGCCTCCCCACTCTAAAGGTTGGACACCGCTACCCCTAGACGTGGAGCCGGCATGACGGCTCGGTCCAGTTGAGACTGTCAACTTCGGGTGGATGGTGGAAGTCTTCGCAGGTTGCCGTGCCCAGCTACTGTCAGACCAGCCCAAGGCGACCTCCCCGTGGGCTTGGCCTTCTGGATACTTGGCCACCGCCCGATATCAACACGGTGCAGATAATCAGGAGAGCGTGCACCACCCTCCGCCGCGACATGGACAGATTGCCCCGAACGGCAGTGGTCGCTATACGACTACCATCGAACGCATGTGCGATGGTCTATCTGCCGGCTGGCAGGAGGGCCTTCGCGGGCAAACCGGCCCGCATCCAGGTCCACCCCCCACAGCTCGTCGTCGTCGACCTCGGCGCCACCTTTGACCCACGACCTTAACGCCACCGCTGCACGGTTCTGCGCATACGAGCTGCCCGTCTCGACCTCACCGGCACCACCCCTGGGGAGCTGCTGGCCTGGGCTCGACTCACCGACACCACGTGGGTCGCCCTCGTCCGCTTCACCGCCACCACCGGCAGTCGCCGCGGATCGCTGCCGATGTGCCAGTGGGTCCCAGCACGCTCGGTCCGGCCGAGGTGACACCCCACAACATCTCGCTCTGCATCTGAGCAGACCTCCGATCACGTGAACGGTGTACGGCACACTGCACCCGATCCAGCCGTCACGCCTGCGGTCTGCACTTCTGCACCGCGAGGGCGCGCGGCATGGCCGGCACGAGTGGTCCGTCGCGAGCTTTAACCTCACGGCCCGCACGCCGGGGAGGGCCGATAAACGCCCACACAACGCGGAAGATAATTTTCGCCGAGGCATGACCGTACGCAGCATCTCGACGCGCCGAAGCAGCAAGAGAAACCAACTCTCGTGTCACTGTCCCAATGTCACTGTCCTCGTCGCCCCTGGGCGGGCGTTACCGTGTGGCCGGGCCGACGACCTCGCGCTGTGGACAATTAATGGTACCCCTGAATAATATGCATTCAACCGGTGAGGTCACTGAGAATTGTGTACCGTTGCGTCCAGCGCGATCTCGTTTGCCAACTACTCGTTACGGCCATTTGCGCCTGGCCGTAGACAGGTGTTATGGGCCTTTACGACTCAAAAGGCGAGCTGCCTGGATTAGACATAGAGATGCTCATCGATCTGCTGTTAGCGAAAGCGTCAGTGGGGCCACGACGTAGCCATCACGGCCTCGTTTGGTCGACCGTTGCGCGGCGACTCCGACTACGTTGTCTACTTGATTGTCCGCCGCCGCGGAGGGGCCTCCAGCATTGCGGGCCTGGGCGAGGTCCGCATCACGTCCGGCGGAATTGCGTTGCGCAGCCGCGGGCATTCCCCACGGAGTCTCAGCCACTTGCAGCGTGGCCAGGTCGATGTACGTGGTCGCCTGGAGGGCCGGGCCGTCTGACGCCTGTTCGCGTTTGGGGCATGACCTCGCATGACGTCGAGGCGGACCGACTCGCCCTGCGTCCCCTGGTTCGGACTTACTGGGAGGCGGTGACCGGCTCCGGGGCTCGGGGCGGGAGGTGACGGTAAAGGCTGGAGCGGGGAACACCGGTCTTGGTGACGATCTCGGCGATGGTGTGCCCGGCGTCCCTCAAATGCGCCGCGTATTCGAGCTTTGCCGCGTCGACCACGATCGGGCGTCCGACGCGCCGGCCTTTGGCAACCGCCACAGAGCGGGCGTGGGCTGCTCGCTCCATCATGTACGTGCGCTCCATCTGCCCGAACAAGGCGAGCAGGACCACGGCGAGCTGCGCCATAGGGTCGTCAGGGTTGGTGGAGTCCACGCGGATGGGATCGGCCAGGTTGCGAACGCCCACTCCGCGCTCGGCGAGGTCGTGGATCAGGTTCAGGGTGTCCCGCACTGTTCGCCCGAGCCGGTCCAGCGTGTGCACCACAATCACGTCACCGTTGCGGGCGTACTCCAAAGCCGCATGTAGCCCGGGACGGTCAGCGGTGGCGCCGGATTTCTTGTCGAGGTAAATCCGCTCCGCCGGGATGCCCACCGCGACGAGAGCGTCGATCTGCCGATCGAGGTCTTGCTTGGCCGTCGACACCCTCGCATATCCCAGTTCCATCACCTGACTGTACCGGAAATTGTGAACACACGGGGATTTCGGGACTGAATTCTGGGCTTAACCTCTGGGACACGACTCGTCGCAAGGTAGACCGCTCGTGCGGCCAGTCGGCGCACCGTCCCACTTCCAAGAAAATGAGACGCTCACCTCGTGGCCCGTCGTGGGGAAAACGGGCACGGTGCTGTCTTGCTCGGTGACGAGAAGCTCGAGCTCGGTGCAACCGAGGATGAGGCCTTGTGCCCCGGCCAACGTGAGGAATTCCTACGACTGCATAATTAAAGATACCCGCCGATAGTATTCAGCCCCTTTCGTCAATTGTCGCCGCGCATAAATACCGTGCTCGTCGAATGGGACGACGAATATTGCATGCCGAGGGTCACCGACGTGTGCCGCCATGATCCCCCCACACGTGAGTGCGTCGAGACCACCGTATGTAACGGGTTTCTGAGCAGCTGAAGCCGCCAGGCCAATGACCCGGTGCGAGCCGTTGACACAGCAGGATGCCGCAAACTATGGAGTCAATGAGGAGAAGTACGATGATGATTGCGCTGACAAATGGGTGCCGGTCATGGGGCAACTGCCATACAGCCGACACTACCGGTCTGCGGGCTCCCGACCTTTTCGTCGAGCACCTTGCCGTTCACGCTGATTCGGCAAGTAACGGCCCCCGGTTCGGTTTCCGGGTCGAAACCGCCTGCGGCAAAATCCAAAGAAACACCTTGATGAAAGGTAATACTTTTGGTGATTGGTATCGATTTACCAAGCTCTACCACAGTCGAACCATTCTCGATCACCGACACCTCCGTAATTCGTGCCGGTTTGGGCGCTATTATTTCCAGAGTGACCACGAATGAAAGCGTAGGTTGCGGTGGAATTATTATGGTCGTTGGAGGTGTAGAGGGCGTGGTGGACAATGGTACAGGATTAGCGGTAGCAGTGAGTGAAGGGAAGGTTGTTGGTGGGGCTATTTCCATGGTTGTCACGGAACCAACCTCAAAGTTCCCATGTGCGTCTGAAGGCGTTGCGCGGACGTCGTTGCACAACGTCGATGTGTAGTCGGCGGCGGGGGTGCTGGCGTGGAGACCGGATTGGCAGAATATCAAGACTGCCCAAGGGCTGGCCGTGTGGTCTTGCAGATTCATGTTGAAAGCGGCCTGAAAGCTTGCCAGTGTGGGACATGACTTCACGATCGGCCCCTCGTACTGGAGAACTTTGGCGCTGGCACTGTCGCTGCCCTTGATAGCGTCGACGCAGGGCGAACCTCCGCCGCTGTGAGTCAAAGCGACTGCTCCTGCTGCCGCGAGGACGACCAGTACGGTGCCGATGGCGATGTACGTCCCGCGACGCGATATCGGGGTGATGCGGGATAGATGTGGCGGCTGTGATTGCTCGGCAAGTCCACGGGTAGGGGCCTCCGGTCCGGGTGTTGCGAGCGGGGCAGTCAGCGGTGCGGGATCGGAGGAAGAATGTACAGGGTCACGCGGTTCGGGGTGCTCCAGAATGGCCGTCGGCCCGGAGCTGGCCACAGCGGTCGCCACGGGGGTTCCGCAGCGCGTGCAGAACGCGTGGGCTTCGAGCAAGGGTGAGCCGCACTTTGCACACGACCTCATACTGTCCCCCGGTTGCCCGGCGACCAGAACGCGGTACGGCCACTTTGGCGCTGCCTTCTTGAGCGGTTACGCCACCATCGTGCTTCTTTATCCGGCGAGCACGCTGTTCGGGGCGGCCTAAAATCTGCACCGGCAGCATGAACCTGACCGATGGTAGACGCTGCCTCTAGGCGATCCTTATATCGTCGTAATGAGCGGCGCGTCCAGTATTCGCCGAGGCGTGTGTCACCCGACAACGAAATCTCCTTGGTCGTCTGTGTAGGTGACTTGCACCTGGACAGCAATGGTATTTCTTACGACGGTGCACACACTCGTTGCCCCAGCGCGCTTTGGTGCGTCCGAACACTCCACCTGCACACGATCGGGCCGATAGCCGTGCTGAATGGCACCCTGCTTTAGGTTCGCGGCCAGGTCGGTTCCTGAGTAGGTAGTGGTCTGCGTCGGCGCGGGAGTTGTGTCACTGGTTTGCGGCGACACCACGTTAACAATAATGACAGCAACGACCACCAAAAAAACTGACATGAAAATTGCCAAGATCCATTTGGGCATCGAAAGAGCGGAGTCTACTGCTTTTCCTAATTCACCCTTACCTGCGACTACGCTTTGATCTGAAGAATCCTCGGCACCGCTGGATCGAGTTGCATCCGATAACCCCCGCTCGCGACCGCCTTCTTGCTGCCCAGGCGCGTCGGCAACATTTGCGTCCGATTCCAACCATCGCCGACCATCCCAACGATGAGCAGGCTGACCAAGCTCCTTGCCCGGCTGGCACGGCGATCCAGGGTGTAACGGTTCCGACCGTGGGTTTGTCGGGCCCCCAGGCGGGTACTCGTGCTGACCGGCGTCGCGAAGTTTCCCGCATGTACCGCAGAACCGACCGCCACCGTCGAGGAGTGACCCACAGAACGCGCAGTACGAACCCTGTCCTGCGATACTCATGAGGGCCCCCTCGCGCGGGGCCGTAAGAGGCGCCCTCACTGTTCACTTTAACACTGACGTACCGAGCGCGTAATGCAACGCGGCGAACAACCTGCTGGCGTATGCAGACGCTGGAATTCTGGGCCCCGCACAGCGCGGGCCGCGGCTTTCGGGGGCGGACGATCCTGGGCCGCGATGCCTGCCCGAGCGCCTTACGCGCGTGATTGCGGTGCCAACCCGTCGTCGCACACAGCTCGTCCAGGATCGTCCCCTTGCCGGACCTTGTCCGCCCGCTTGTACCGCGTCGCGATCGCCTTGGTCACCGCGTGCCGCTGGCTCTCGAAAGCCCCATCCTCCGGGCCTAACCGACCCGAGAAACCGGACCCGGCAGGCGCGCGGCACGCGCGCATTCCCAGATGAGTTGATCGGCGTCCTATCGGCCGCGCCATGGATGGAGGAAAATCGTGTGGTCGCCCGGTGACCCGCGTTGACTTGGTGCGGGTGGAGCCCGCAGATGAGTTTGGAGACCGGAGGCCGCTGACAGGAACTACGGATTGTTGCTTCGAGCAGGTGAGTCAGATTCTTTCGTCCCGCAGGCCTCGCCGGGCGGCGCCCCGCCGAGTTGGATCGGAAGGAAGGGTTGATCGATGGAGGTGTTGCGAGAGCGGTGCGCCGCTCTGGACATCAGTAAGCATCAACTGTTGCCCCCATCCGGTCGCCGCGTTCTGCAGCTTGCTGGGCGACCACCCTCCCTGCACAACAGCGGAAGGAATGGTCGAGAAGCCCGGCCCGGACAGCACCTGAACCTCGCCGCCTTCCTGGTCGGTCGCGACGAACAGACCTGTGCCGCCGCTGGCCGCCCTACCGGCGCGCTGGACCTCCGCATTGAACGCGGTGATCGCTGCCGCTCCTGCGGTGCTGCGTCCCGTGAGAAACGCACCCGCGGGGGCATTCGCGGCGATCACCGCCCCTGCATCGCCAAGGCCGGCGGCAGGTACACCAAGTAAAAACAGCTGACCGACCCGAACGCGACCCGGCATCGCCGCTAGCGTTCTCGCCGCGCAGTCTGTGGCCGTAAGGGTCTGGGTTGGCGTTGGGGCCAAAGTAGGGCCGTCACGGCCGGACCCGGGCTCGGTGGCCGTGGCGGTCGCGGTCGCGGTCGCGGTCGCGGTGGCGGTGGCGGTGGCGGTCGCGGTGGCGGCCACGCCTCGCGATGGTGGTGCCGCGGTACTCGATGACGAGTCCCCAACGTCCTGGCCGCCGCCACTGCACGCAGCCAGCATCGTGCAGAGAATCAGTGCTCCGACCGCGCGGGGCCGACAAGGAATTGGCGACATTTCGCCTCGACTGTAACCCTGCCCAGCATGGCGACGAACGTTGAACGACCACTGAGCGACAATGTCAACGCCTCCGGTGCGGCGTCCGACGATGTCAGTCCGTCCCGCGGTCCATCGTGTGGACTCATTCGGCCGCTGCCGTCGAGGTCCCGCCGCTGTGCGCCAGCACCCACAGGCGGATAGCCCCTTCTCACCGCCTGCACGTCATTAGTCACCGCGCCTCGACCGCGATTGACCGGGATCCGCGAAGTCAGCGTCGCCTCCACAGTGGACATGTGCACTGCCTGTGCATAAATATGCAGGCATTTTTAGTCGTGGTGGCCCGGCATTCCATGGTGGTGTTGGTAGAAGCGTCCCGGGCACGCTGCCGGTCTCAACACCACCCAGGGCGCCCGTTCACCCCAGTGGCTGCACCACATGTAGGCCCTACCGCCGCCTGTCTAGGTGCTGCACGTACACCGCCTGCACCTTCGACTGCATCCCCTCTCGCAGGGGTCGAGCTGCTCGGCCGCGTTGTCGACAAGGAGAGAGGCCGCACTCAGGGAGATCCGGGTCTGCATGCACCGGACCGCGCGCTCGCCCCGCCAGCATGTTCGCACTGAGGAGAAGCCCCGGGGGGTCTTATCGAGGTCCCGGCGGCGTACTTCGAGCGGGTGGGCCTCTTCCCCCGCCGCCAGGTCGCACAGTGCAGGGGGTAACCGTGCGCCGTCTCTGCCGGGCCTGGGGCGCGCAAGCAGTTAATGCGGGGCATTTCGCCGAGCCAATGCATGGCCGTCACACGCCCCCGAAACGGACGCCGGTGCTGAGGGCCCTCCGTTCCACCATGCAGGGCAGTAGCTGCACGGAGCGCACGCCCGCGGAAACATCGCACCCCACCACATTGCCGAGGCCTGAGTGCCGAGCCAGCCGCCGCGGCCAGGGTGCGACGACACCAACGAGGTGGAGGACTGCCGGGGGCCTACCGTGGTGTGGCCGGCAGGTGGTAGCACCGCACGGAGAGCACCTCGCGGCCCACCTCCGCGCTGCGCGCCGTGGTCGATCCTGCCGGTCGCAGTCGCCGCTGTCGGCACCCCTAGGCAGCGTCGTGCCGACGTGTCCCCCATGAACGCGCGCTACGAACAGCGATCACCGAGGGCCGCATTTCACCAATGTGACGACTACCCAAAGTTCTCGGCGTCGCGGAGTAACTATCCACTGCGCTGCCCGCGCTCCGGCCGCTCACCGTCGATCCGGATTACGGGGACGGCCATTACACGAAAGATTAAGCCTCCCTGGGCGCGACGGCACTGGGGCGTCCCCGAGCACGGCAACCTTCCGGTCGCTATCGACAGGCGGGATGACCAATGGTCGTCGACGCTTCATCGAAGGGTGGATCAACAGTTTCAGCGGTCGTCGGCGTTTTCAGCGACTTCGTCGACAGCCGGGGTAGTAACTACGCCACCAATGGTAGTAACTATGGGCGCGCTGTCTCTCCTGCGTTGTCTACGGGCTGCACATTCTCGCCGTGCAGCGCACCCCCGACGTCGAGCGGCCGGTTGAATGATCGGGACAGCGTGCCGCCCCACCGTGCTGGACGACAGATCGGCCGTAGAGGGGCTGAACCTGCAGCAGACCACGACGGTGTGAAATGCGCGCAATTAGTTCCGCATCGATCGCTCGGTGGTCCCGGCCTACTCATTCTCACGGCCCAAGCTCTTCGGGCAGGGTAGGTGTGCCCCGGTAGACGTCTGTACAGGGCCTGCCGACTTGCCTGCTTGCCCGGGGGCACGAGCGCGTAGGGAGGTGAGTTCCGTGGGCGCGAACAGGCACTGCCCGGGCCGCTTGTGCACCGCGGTGTCCTGCGTAAAGCAAATGCTCCTTATTTTCACGCTCCCGCCCCGACTTGACCTGCATGAGCGTGGGGTGCAGGTACAGATCCTTACTGGGAAGCTGGCCGGCACCTACAGCCCGGTCGGGGAGGGCAAGTTCTTCTTCACGATGATGGCCGCGTTCGTCGAGCGCGAACGGGACATCCTGCTGGAACGCACCATGGCCGGGCTTGCTGCCGCCCGCGGCCACGGTCGCACCGGGGGAAGACCCACGGTTATGGACGCCGACTAACTGGCCGCCGCCCACGCCCGCCGCATCAATGGTGAGAGTCCTACCTCGATCGGCAAGGCACTCGGCGTGTCCCGGGCCGGCATTTACCGCCACCTCGCCCAGACCGACTCCGTATGACGAACGCCGTCGCTGGGCCACACCCCCGGGGCATACCGAACGCCCGGTATACCAAGGCGGCGATGCACCAGTTCGGTACTGGCGACGGCCCCTCCGGGTGGGATCTGATTTGCCACCCCGCCGCGTTCTCACGGTGTGCGTGGGATGCGTGAGGTGCGCATGGTGACCGGTGCGGGCCACAGTTCCTGGATTGCGTTGTTCAGCTGCGCTCCGATGACGACACCCATCCCGAAGAAGAACGTGGCGAGCAGGAACGCGATGGGCGCGGCGAGCGCACCGTAGGTGTAGCCGGTGTGGGTGACCCAGCTGATGTAGAGCCGCAGTCCTGCGGTGGCGATGAGGAACACCACCACTCCCAGCAGGGCTCCGGGCAGCCCGCGGCGCCAGGGCAGCCGGTTGGGTAGAGCAACCTTGTAGAGCAGGCTCAGTGACAAGACGAGGAGCACCATGAGCACCAGGTAGTACGCCCACGCCAACATGCTGGCGTTGATCCCGCCCACGGTGGTGGGCAGCAGCCGGGTGAGCAGATCCGGGCCGATAGCCACCAGGGGCAACGCGAAAATGCCCACGACGAGGCTGGCGATGTAGATGAGCACGGCCAGGATGCGCTGCCAGACGAGGTTACGCACCCCGTATTGGCTGTGGGCTTTGGTCACTGAGTCGACGAAGGAGGACATCGCCGATGATCCGGCCCACAGCGAGATCAGAAAGCCTACGGAGACGACCTCGCCGCGGCCGGTGGACAGGATGTCCGCGACTGTTGGGGCGATGATTTGGTCCACGGCGCTGGGACTGAACAGGTTGCCGCTGACCGCGATGATTTGCCGCTGCACCGTGTCGACGGTGTTGGGCCCGAACCAGGCGGCGATGTAGCCGAGGCTGCCGAGCAGGCCCAGCAGCAGCGGGGGCAACGAGAGGGTCTGCCAAAAGGCGGCCTGGGCGGACTCGCCGAACAGGCTGTCATCCCAGGCCTTCACCAACGTCCGCTTCAGCGCGGCGACCATGGTGGGGTGCCCACTCACCGGTGGCGGTGTCAGCACGACCTTGTCGCCGGCCTGCTCGACCGCCGCGCTCAGCCGCCCGAACGCACCGCTATCCTGCCGTTGAGCACGCCGGGCAACGGTGGCGCCGTCCGCATTCCCGGTCGCACCGCTGCGATCACCGACATCCTTCATCGTCCAAGGATGACCCTTCGCTCCCTGTCCAACCACGCGAAACACCACAAAGCAGCGTGGGGGCGGTCGTGACCGCTGAGGGGGGCGTGGGTGGGTGTCGGCAGAATGAGCCGATGCAGGTTCTGCGGGTGTGTGTTGCTGTTGGTGGGGTTGTTGTGGTCGTGGTCAATGGTGGCAGTGTGCTGCGGGCGTTGGTCATGCCCCGCGGGCGTTACAAGGGTTTGCCGAGAGTGCTGGACCGGTTCACGAGTGCACTGTTCAGGTCGCTGTCGGGGCGCAAGAGCTCCTATGAGCAGCGGGACCGGGTGCTGGCGTTGCAGGCTCCCGCGTACCTGGTGATGGTTTTGGCTGGTTGGTTGATGGCCTTTTTGGTGGGCTTCGCCGCGATCCTGTGGCCTTTCACCCGGGACGGTCTCGGTGCGTTGCGAGAGTCCGGGTCGTCGTTGCTGACATTGGGTTTCGCCGCAACACCGCAGCTGGGACCCACGATCATCGACCTGTTAGCTGCGGCAGCGGGGTTGGCGACGGTGGCGCTGCAGATCGGTTACCTGCCTACGATTTACGGTGCGTTCAACCGCCGGGAGACCGAGGTGACCCTGCTGGGTGTCCGCGCGGGGGTGCCACCCTGGGGTCCGGAGATGCTCGCCCGCACCCGCGTGGGGTTGCAGGCGGAGGGAGACCTCGACGATGTGTACAAAAGCTGGGAACGCTGGGCCGCTGATGTCGCGGAGAGTCACAGCAACTATCCGGTACTTATCCGCTTCCGCTCACCGCAGGCTCACGCGAGTTGGCTCGTCGCGATGATCGCGGTGCTGGACTCGGCTGCACTGTTCCACGCCTGCTCCCCGTCCCGCGCCCCGATGTCGGGTCGGTTGGTGCTGCGGATGGGATGGACGTGTTTGCGCCAGATCGCCGATGTTGTCGGTGTGCCGTACGACCCTGACCCGCGGCCGGACGCACCGCTGCAGTTGACCTTTCAGGAGTTCGCCCTGGGTGTGGCGTGGATGCGGGCGGTGGGCTTCGAGGTCGAGCGCTCTGACGAGCAAGCCTGGGCCCATTTCTGTGGCTGGCGGGTCAACTACGAGTCCATCGCCTACGCATTGTGCAAACAAGTCGACGCGGTGCCAGCGATGTGGGCTGGGGGGCGCCGCCACAACGACGAGCCGATCGCCCCCTTCCGTCCCCCGATCCGTTCACCGGAAGACCCGGAAGGCACCATCCCCATGACCGGCGACCCCGATCTGCCCACCCACCACGCCGCCAGGACAGACCCCACCCGCCAGGACACACCCCCGCCGATCTAACAGAAATCCGTAGGACATCAACTACGGAGGACACGGTTCGGCCTCCGCCCATCGCGGTGTAGCGCCCAGTCTTTGATGGACCGCGGCGGGGGTCGCTGTCGTGAAGCGAGTAGTCGACGTCATTCTCCCTTCTCGGGTCACTGTCCGATGGGACCGACACACCAGACTTCGGCAGTAGCTGAAATGCTTCGAATGTCCATCCTGACCTTGCACCCCTGTCGACTCCGCGGCGGCGCGCTTCTGCTGCGCCGTGGAAGCCCCCGGGGTGATCACGAAACGACGCCATGGCCCTATCCGTATCTACCGTCCCCAAACGTCCCCGCACCGTCCCCTGGGGACGCTTGTGTACCGTCCCCCCGTCCCCCTCCCTATAGGGGACGGGGACGGGCACGGTTCTTGGGGTCATCGATCGTCCCCTCCGCCGAGGTAACGATCGGAGCGCGGATCATCGGCTTGGGTGTAGGCCCTGACAAATGCGTGCTCATGCCGGTTGCCGTTCTTCTCCACCCAGATGAAGCCCTCGGCGATGAGCGCGGCGATGGCGTCCTCGGCCGAGGGCTTGTGCCCCCCAATCGACCGCACAAGTTCTCGCATTCCGGGGCGATGGCCCTGCGCCACCACGTTCGATGCGCGTTCCATCAATGTGGTCGGCCGGAATTCTCCGGGGGCGACGGTGTCGTGATCTGGGGTGGCAGCAACGGTCACCACCGTCGGCCCGTCGCCCGTCGAATCCACGGTGATCATCGCTGCAACCTGGGTGCGGTCACTCTTGCGGAAAGCGCCGCAGTGCTGCCGAACGGCACCGGGACGATCCTTGGCGATCGATAGCTTGGCGACGCCCGCGCATCCGCGACCGAGGTGCTCGACGACGTCCACGACGTACGCGGCACCGGTCAGTCCAGCCATTTTTGTTTGCGCGCCAATAGCATGCCGCCCGCGGTCCCGCGGGTTCTTTGTTACGTGATCGACCAACACGACAGCGGCGCCAGTTCTGGCAGCGATCTGGTTCGGTACCGCCCTGAGCCACTTGGCGATGTCGTCGTTATCTACCGTGGCGAAGCCGAACAGCCCCAATCCCTCCGTAACGCCGTCAATGACAGCGAGGGCGTAGGTCTGATCTAGCATCTCGTTCCACGCAGGGAGTTCGACACCCCCCGCGGGAGGCGCCTCAGGGCGACGGTAGTCGAAATGCGTCGCAATATCTGCCGGTGCGCATCCAAAGGACCGAAGCCGACCGACCACGGACACAGCATCGGACTCAAAGTCGATATACAGAACCCTGTTAGCCAAGCTGACCTGTCGAGCGGCCTCGGCCTGCAAAATCAAGCTCTTTCCCGATTCTGACTCACCATGGAAGGAGTGGGTCAAGCCGGGGTACAGCAGGCTCTGCCCGTCGTCGCGGGTGAACAGCGTCGGTTCGGCCTGGACAATGTCGCCGGCCAGGACCGCCTTCAGGTCAACGCAACCCCACGTCGGCGCGCCGGCGTTCTCCTGCTGCTTGACAGCATCGTGCGCGGCGGCATCCGGTGGTGCTGCTTGCCCTACTTCCGACTCCGGTCGACCAGAGTCGGACGTTACCTGCGCGACCGCCCACGCAAACGCGCC
>JAABUI010000765.1_pt1 | contig 21417 bp, 21 predicted proteins | sample 5559111 | NCBI WGS metagenome assembly JAABUI01 (sample SAMN10711870, study PRJNA513365) | rock metagenome | isolation source: Antarctica rocks | place: Antarctica: Victoria Land, Buttleship Promontory
GTGGGCCGGCGTCGCTGACCAGCGTTGTGAGATCGGTGTCGGCGTCGCGGACCTCCTCGGTGAGGTGCTGGTGGCGGCGGGCGAGGCGGCGCAGCGCCGTCTTGACGGCTTGCGCGGGGTCGGCGAGATCCTGGTCGTCGGGGCGCAGCCGCGCAGGTGGTGACCAGCACGGTCGCGCTCAGGTGCCGTAGCTGCTCGCGGAGCTCGGCGGGTCCGGTCAGCAGCAGTGCCTTGAGCTGGTTCATCGCCTGGGTACGGGCTTTGACCGCGCCGCGGCGGGCAACCCGCAGTGTCCGGATCGCCTCGACCCGGCCATCGCGTTGCTTAGGCGTGCCGGCAGCGGCACCGGACAGCGCGGCCCGGGCGGCGGCGTAGGCGTCCAACGGGTCGCTCTTGCCCTTGGCCCGGCGGGCCCTGCGGTCGGGCCGGTCGACCTCCACGACAGCGATCCCGTGGGCGTGCAGGTGTCGGGCAAGCGCGGCGCCATAAGCGCCGGTGCCCTCGACCCCGACCCGCTCGAGGCGGTGGTGGCTGCTCAGCCAGGCCGTCAAGGCCCGGTAGCCCGTCGGGGTCGTCGGGAACTCCCGGTCGCCCAGGTGCCGCCCGACGCCGTCGATCAACGCCGCGTGGTGGGTCTGGCCATGGGTGTCGACCCCACCCGTGACAGGGCCTGCGTCTGTGGTCATGCTGGTCAAGGTCGTCCTCGTCGCTCGCACCGACAGGGAGGGCACGCGCCGGCCGGGCGAGGCGGACAAGACAGTGACGGGGCCTCTCGCACAGGCTCCTATGAGGTCACGGCCGCCCGTCCGGTCGCGTGCAGCAGCACCGCCAGCTGGGACGACGAATCCCCTTCAGGACAGCAAACACGTCGGTCAGTCCAAGAGTCAGACCCAACCGGTGGCGCTACCTACATCCTCACTGTCAGTCCTGGGACCGGCCGCCCGCGAGGTACCGGTAGGCGGTCCGCTCCGTGACGCCGGCCTCGGCGGCCGCGGCCGCGACGGTCGAGCCGCCGGCGACCAGCGCGCGGACCTGGTCCGCGCGGGCGTCGCTCCGCACCCGGGGGGCCCGGCGCAGGTCGACCCGTTGCGCAGCCCACCACCCGGGCAGCGACGGTTCGTGCCAGAGCCGGGTCCACCCGGCCATCACCGCGACCCCGTCTCCCTCGCCCAGTGCCCTGAGCTCGAGCAGCCGGCTCACCGGTACCCCGAGCACCGCTCTCGCCGCGGTCGCGGTGTCCACCCACCCCGCCCAATCGCGTGTGCGGTGCGCGTTCGCGGCGAGCTCGACGAGCCCGGCCCGCTGCGCGGCGGTCAGCTCGGCTGGCCGGTTCGGTGGCGTGCCGGTCACCAGCGGCCCCGCCCCGCCCGGGACCCCGGCCCTGTCAGGTCGGTGGTCCCGGGAACCGGCACGGGGGTCACGAGCGGCATCCGGATCACCGGGCCAGTGTCCCGGCTGCCGGGGCAGTGTCCCGGCTACCCGGCCGGCCGCGGGGGTGTCCACCGCGGCTGCCGCCGGGTGTGCTGGGGCTGGGTGAACACCTGCAGACCTTCTACGAGAAGCGACCGCTGGCGGTCGGGCCACCCCGCGGCTGACCCGACCGCCCTGCGGCCCTCAGAAGCGGCCTTGCTCCTGCTGACCCTGCTGGCCCTGGTCCTGGCCGTAGCCGCCCTGCTGCTGGCCCTGGTCCTGGCCGTAGCCGCCCTGCTGCTGGCCCTGGTCCTGGCCGTAGCCGCCCTGCTGCTGGCCCTGGTCCTGGCCGTAGCCGCCCTGCTGCTGGCCCTGGTCCTGGCCGTAGCCACCCTGCTGCTGGCCCTGCTGGTCCCCGTACCCGCCCTGTTGGCCCCCGCCGCCCTGACCCTGCTGCTGGGCGTCGAACTGCTGCTGGTACCCGCCGCTCTGCAGTCGCTGCGGGTCGATCCCGAGCCGGCTGAGCAGCCCGGCGTGCTCACCCGGGTCGACCTGTCCCAGACCCTGCAGCTGCTGCGCGGCCTGCTGGTGGTCACCCCCCAGCTGTTTCACCAGCCCGATGATCTGACCGACGTCGAATGCCATGTCCGCTCCCCTCGCCGCGATCCGCTCCCCGGCCACCCGAGCCGGGTCGTCCGTCGACCGCACCTCGTCGCTGCGGTGCACTGTCACATGGCCGCACCTGCTCCCCGACGACACGACCGGCGAGGAACCGCTCGGTGACCAGCCGTCGGGGCCGGATGTGGCCGGTCCGTGAACGGGCGGCTGTGTCTGGGCGGGGGATGGGTCAGTCGGTCAGGTCGGCGATGGCCGCGACGGTTTCCGGGGTGACCCGGACCAGCAGGGTGCCCGGGATCGTGGTGCGGCGACCAAACGCCTCGGCGGCCTCGGCACCGACGTAGCGGGCGGAGATCCTCGTCGTCCAGGTGAGCACCTCGTCGAGGTCCTCGCTGACGGTCACCGGGCCTTCGAGGCTGACGAACCCGAGCGGGGGTGTCGGATCGTCGACGACCACCGCGGCCCGGCCCGTCCGGCGCAGTCCCCGACCCTTGACCGTGTCGGCGCCGGTGGTGAACACGAGGTCGTCACCGTCGAGGGTGAACCACACCGGCGCGGCGTGGGCCCGGCCATCACGTCGGACGGTGGCGACGCCCGCGGTCAGGGTCCCGGCGGACGCGAAAGCGTCCCACTCCTCAGCCGGGCAGCTCGATCGGCTGGCCGTCGTCCTGCGCTCGGGTGAAGCCCTGCCCCGGTTGCCCGTTCACGACGTCGAAGCTCACCCGCTGACGGTAACGACCGGAGGTGCCGGCATCCGCGGCCGCGCACCGGACGGGCGCACGCCATCCCCATCGCGGTGTGCCGGGGCGGCGGCTGCGGGCGGTGCCGCCGCTGCCCGCAGATCAGCTGTGCCTGGACCTGCCCGGGATCAGCTAGTACTGATGCGCGAGGCGGTCTACTCGGGCACGATCACCCCATGCGGGACGACGAGCAGTTCAGCGAGGTGGGAGCGAGCAGGCTCCCCGTGCAAGTTCCGTACCTTCGGCGACGCCTTCGGGGTATGGCGGACCTGCTCGACGCGTCGGAGGTTGCCGTTAGAAGGAGTCCGCGCGGTGCCCCGGCAGCCGGTTGACCGCCCAGAAGCGCTAACCCCTGCGGCGCCAGCACCTTCCCCTCAGCACGCCGCGCGGTGCCCAGCTCATCGTCCACACTGCCGGGAGGCTCCGTGCGCCACGTGGCTGCTTTCGCCTTGCGTCACCTCACTTACCTCGGGTTGGCGCTCGCGGTTGCGGGCGGCTCGCTCACGGCTGTTACCGCGCCCGGCGCACCGATGCTGGCTGGTGTGGCCACGCCGGGGATCATCGGCGGCGTGCCGGATGGAACTGCCCACCCGTACGTGGCGATGATCGTGCCGCCGGGCGCCAGCAGACCGACGTGCAGCGGGGTGCTGGTCAGGGCCGATAACGGGGCCGCCGTGGTGCTGACCGACGCGCACTGTCTGTACCGCAACGGCCGGTACACCGGAACGGGAGTGGGCGTGACCTTCGCCTCCGACTTCAGCGCGTCGGCACCGCGCCTGGCCGGCCGGTTCTCCATCGACCCGCTGTACAACGCGAGCACTCACCTGCATGACGTCGCGGTCATCACGTTGTCCGCGGCGCCGGGTGCGGCCCCCGCACGGCTCTCGGCGTTGGGTGCCGCAGCAACGACGGTCGGGACCTACCTCGACACCGTCGGCACGGGTCAGCCGCACCCGGGGCACCGGCGCTCGGCCACCGAGTTCGTCACCAGCGCGTCGGCCACCTGGCTGTACCTGCGGGCAGGTACGGGCAACTCCTGCGACGGCGACTCCGGGGGCCCTGATCTGTTCCGTGGCAGCTCGACGGTCCTGGCATTGACCAACCAGGGGACCTGCTCCTATGACCAGGACACTCGGGTGGACACCACCACCGGCTCGCGGTCCTTCATCGACTACGCCGCCGGCCTGAACCGTCAACGCCCCACGGTCCAGTCCGGCTCATCCGGGACCGATGTGCGGGTGGTGCAGAACCTGCTCGGTGCCACCGCCGACGGCTCCTTCGGACCGCAAACCAAGACTGCTGTCATCACCTGGCAGCGCCGGCACAACCTGACCCCCGACGGGGTTGTCGGGCCCATGACCTGGCACTCGCTGGGCTACTGATAGTCACCACTGCCGGGCGCTGATCGCCCCTGCCCCCGACAGCATCATCGCAGCCGACCCCGCCCCGGTCGTCCTGCAAGTCAGTGGAGCCAGCTCAAGCCGTCACGGTAGGGCCGACTCAGGTGCCGCACAGCCATCCGGTCACGGCGGCGGTCCAAGCTGCACACACCGCCGTGCTGATCTACGACCGGTCACCGCTGTGCACGCTCGCGCTGGCCCGGTACCTCGACCGGCCCGTCACTCGCACGCTGCGCGCCGAGATCGACCGGGTTTTCGCCGACCAGGTGTACGAGCCGACCGTCTTCCTCGTCCACCCACTTGGGTTCATCACACCCACCCCGGTACGCCGGATCACCTACGCCGACTCCCTCACCTTCCAGGCCGTCCACAAGGCGGTGTACCGGGAGCATGGCTTCACGCTCGTGGACGTCCCCCCTGGACTCCCCGCCGGCCGGGCCGACCTCGTCGAGGCCACCATCAGCCGGCTGACCAGCACCTGAGCGCACACCCCGCTCCCCTGAACGAGGACGCTTGTCCCATCGTCGGTCGTCATCGCGCGACATGCCCCCGTCACGACTTCGGTGACGTCCCAGACGGTCATCGGCCGCTGGCAGTTCCACACGGCAGTGACCACAGCTCCACCACCAGCTCGCCCGGCCCGGACCCCACCAGCTCCCGGAACCGGATCCGGCCCGAGAGCAACGCCATCACCACCTCGTCGAGCGGCAGCTGATGCTGGTCGACCCGCACCGAGAAGGCACTGCCTCCCTCCCCGACTCTCCGGGCCCGTCCCGAGCCCCGTCGCCGATCGGACCGCCGAGGGGTTGGGGACCCGGTCCTTGTCTTGGTCCTCGAGCTGGCTGAGCTGGAACGCCGGGAGCTCGTCGTCGGCTGGCGGGAGCGATTCTTCGTGACGAATGCAACCAGATCGCCCGCATATCGCTGTCCTGGTAGGCCTTCTGGCGTTCCCGGTAGCGCTGCAGGCTCTGCCGGGACCACTGGACCTCGAGCGCCACCCGGCGACGGCCGCTGGTCGCCAGGACATCCGCGACCCACCCCGGGCCCTGCTCTCCCGGGCGCGGTCGGGCCCGGCTGTTCCGGGACCGCGTCCCACCCGGCCTGCAGGGCCGCCTGGACGATGACCGTCTTGGCCGCCAGGTGCCGGGGGTCTCACCGGGGTGGTCCGCGCAGCCCGTCCCGGTGCGGTGCACGAAGTGACGCAGCCCGGTCCGGGACTGTCGGGGGAACGCCTGGAACCCGCACACCGGCAGCACCACCTCGTCCGGGGACACCCGGGCCAGCTCCGGCAGCGTTACCGCGTCCGGCAGGACGCCTGATCCGACTGGACTTTTGGCGGCGCTGACCCGATCGGCGTACCCGGATCAGGTGAGGCCCGCGCCGGTCGCGCCGGTCGCGCCGGCCACTGCAGTCGCGGCTGCCACCTGACGCCGTCACACTTGGCCGGCGACCCCGCGGCTGCCGGCCTACTGAGCGCCGGTCACGGAGCTGCAAGGGCGTGCGGGTCACGGGCTGTCGAACCGGGCTTCGGCTCGCGATCGTGGAGGCGGCGGTCCCCCCAAGCGGGATGAACGACGCGGACCGCCTGCCCGTTGGGCCTCACGTGCCCTCTCTGACCGGACGGACCGTGTTGCTGATCGCTGGCGCCCTGCTCGTCGTTCCGCTGCTCGTGCTGATCGTCAAGGACCGGCTGCCAGGCCCGCGCCTGGCCCGGTCAGCGCAGCGACTGGTGCTCGTCGTCGCCGCCCAGGCCGGGGCCGTCGGCCTGGTCTTCCTGCTGGTCAACGGGCACCTCGCGCTCTACGCAAGCTGGGCGGACCTGCTGGGCCAGCAGCCGGCCCCCGTTCCCGGACGCCACCCGACGCTGGCACAGCAGGCGGTACAACGGCGGGTGGCTCAAGCGAAGCTGGCCGCGCCGATGGACCGGGCGGTCAAGGCAACGCCCCGGCGTGCACTCGACGGGGTGCTGGTCCACACCCGCCTGCGCGGGCCGGTCTCGGACGTCCAGACCTCGATGGATCTTTACCTCCCGCCCCAGTACTTCCAGCCCGCCTACGCAAGGGTTCGGTTCCCGGTCGCAGAACTGCTCGTCGGTCACCCGGGGTCGCCCGCCGCCTGGACGCACCGACTACGGGTCGACGCGGACCTGCGGGCCGGGGTGGCTGCACACACGTCGATCCCCTTCGTGCTGCTCATGCCGAACGTGAACGTGGCGGGGCGGTTGGATACTGCCTGCTACGACGTGGTTGACGGACCGGCAGTGGACACCCTGCTGGGGGTCGACGTCCCCGCAGTCGCGAAGGCGACGATGAGGGTGCGCCGGGACGCCGCGGGCTGGGCGGTCGGCGGATACTCCGAGGGCGGGTACTGCGGCGCGTACCTGGCGCAGCGACACCCTCGACGTTCACGGCGGTGCTCGGCCTGTCCGGGGCCTACAACAGCAGCAAGCTGGCGCTGGGCGCTCCGGTGATCTACGGCACGGACCCGAGGCGCAAGCTGGAGGCGTCACCTGAATGGCGGATAACGCACCTGCCGGGGGCGCGCCTGCACTACCTGCTGACAGCATCCCGGGAAGAGACCGACGGGACCTTTGCCTCGACGGTCGCCTTCGCGGCGGCGGTCAGAGCGCCGTCCACGGCGGACACGATCTACCTCGCCCACGGGGGCCACAACCCCAGGAACTGGGCGAGGATCCTCCCGCACGCCCTCAGCTGGCTCTCGCAGCTTCCGGGCATGGACACCGGTATGCCTGCCTCGGACAGGCTGACCGCCGTCTCCCAGATCCCCGCGTGGTCCCGAGCAAGCTGAGGTCACGTCGGCCGGTCAGTGTCGCCGCGGCGACGGGTCGACGGGGCGGGCGGTGCCAGGCCGGCGTCCGCTTCGATCGATAGCTTCGGCGAGGGCGTCGAAGGTGGCCCTGTTCGCCCCGGAGGGGCCCGGTGGGGACCCGGGAGGCGGCGCCGCCCGGGCCGAAGGGAGCGGCCGGGACGCGGCCGGCAACGGCTCCACGCAAGGCCGCAGCCGACAGTCGGGCCAGACTGTGAGGGTGGTCGACACACTGCCGCTGTCGGCGCTGACCGCGCCGGCGCTCGCTCGAGCTCTCGGCTCTGGCGTCGGGGTGGCGGCAGCAGTCGCCGCCTCGGTGTTGTTCGCGCTCGGCTCGGTGATGCAACACGCCGTCGCCTCCGGCGGTGTGACGCACCGCGGCCTGGATCTCCGCCGGCTCGTGCGCAGTCGGACCTGGCTGGTGGGGCAGGGCGCGACGGTGGTCGGCACCGGGCTGCAGATCCTGGCGCTCGGGTTGGCACCGATCGCGCTGGTGCAGCCCGTCCTCGCCGCGGGGCTCGTCGTGGCCCTCGGGATCCGTGCGGTCCGGGACCACCGGGTCCCCTCCGCCAGCGACCTGCTGGGCGCTGCCTGCACCTTCGCGGGCCTTGCCGTGTTCCTGATCACCGCCCGGCCCGTCAGGGGCGCCCCGGACCGGCTGCCCGGGCCGACCACGGTCCTGGTCGCGGTCCTGGTGGCAGTACTGCTCGTCGTGCTCGCGCTGAGGGCCGGCCGGGACAAGCGCGGCGCCCTGGCCTGCGGCAGCGCGGCCGGCATCGACATCGCGATCGCCACGGTCCTGATCGCCGCCGCCCTGAAGATCTTCGAACGGCACGGCTTCCGGCACGCCCTGACCAGCAGCGCGCTGTGGGGCGCCGTCATCGTCGCGGTCGCCGCAGAACTCGCGTGTCAGCAGGCGTTCTCCCGTGGAGAGCTTGCCTGGTCGCTGCCCCCGCTCAGCGTCCTGGACCCGCTCGTCGCGGTCGCCGCCGCGCGGCTGCTGCTGGGCGAGCGCCTCGAACCCGGCCACGCCGCACTCTGGCTCCCTGCCGCAGGGCTCGCCGCAGTCGGCGTCGTCCTGCTGGCCCGGAGCCGGCAGACCGGCCGACAGCCGCGGCCGACTGTCGTTCGTGCCCGGCGGCCCGCCCAGCGGGCGCCCTAGGTCCGCGCGCGACAGCCCGGGCGTCCGCGTCGCGTGCTCAGCCGTGTGCGGCCGGTCGGCACCGTCGCGGGCCACTTCGTCGGCGCACCGTCGTCAGCAGGCCCTCAGCGCCAGCACCCGTCAGCGCCGCGAGCACGTGGCCGACATCGGTGAAGGTGGCCTTTCCGACCAGGGGCGGGATCAACACACCGGCGATCCTGGCCAGCAGCCTGCGGCCGCCAGGCACCGTGCCAACGGCCGCGGCGACCGCGACTGCGACTGCGACTGCGACTGCGAGGTAGGACGGCCCCACGTCCGGGTTGTGGGCGAGTCGGGGGTCGCACCAGCCGCGGTCGATCCCCGCCCGCAGACCGCCGTACACCACCAGGCTCGGCAGGACGTGACCCGCGAGCACGCCGATCGGGCCCAGGACGACCTCGCCGAGGCCAAGCCCCGCCAGCAGGGCCAGCAGCCTCAGCGCGCCCGGGGGGTGCTCGAGGACAAAGCGCTGGTGACCAGCGTCGACCAGCGGCCCTCGGCGAGGTTCCGGACGTTCGTCGAGCAGGCGAGCACGACCCTGGACCGGGCCCCGGGCGTGAGCAGCCCGTCGAGCACACCGGTGGTGCAGGCGACGGCCGTGACGTAGACCGGAGCAACCAGCGGGACCACGAGCCGGCGATCGGTCACCGGCTCAGGCCCGCCGGTTGCCGTCCGGCGCCGACCCCTGGACCAGGGCGTTGCCCGGAGCACGGGCACCCCGGCGGCGATCGCCGACACGACGGTGACCCGGGCGACCGCCAGCGGCCATGACGGCATGTCTCAGCACAATGGGGACGCGCCGGTGGAACGGGTGCGCGACTGACCTCCGACCTGACACGCAGTCGGCACGCCGGCCCGCTGGATCCACGCCGCGGCGGTTCGTCGGAGTCGTGCGGCTGGAAGGAGCCCGGTGGTCGACACTCATACCTCCGCTGCCCGCGAGGCGAGGACAAGCCCCCGGCGCCCGCGGGTCCCGGTGCTGGTGGCGAACGTCGTCCGGGTGAGCGCCGTCGTCACGCTCGGCGCGACCCTGCGTCCAGGGCTGAGCGATGATCTCGACGCTATCGACGTCCTGGTGCCCCAGGGGCTCCTGCTTGCCGGCACCACCATCTCCGCGGGAATCCAGCTCGTCCTCGCCCGCGCCATCCGCCTACGCAAGCACCGCGCCTGGGTCCTCCTGCTCGCCATCACGGCCCTCGGGACGCTGGGCCACGCCCTCACCCGGTCCTACGGCCCCCTCCTGGTCAACGCCGCCCTATGCGCCCTGCTCGTGGTCACCCGCTCCGACTTCACCGCGAGGTCGGGTCCGCTCTCGCGGTGGACGGAGGTGCGGGCGTTCCTGCTCATGGCCGGGGCCTCGTACATCGGCGGGCTGCTCCTGGTGCAGCGGACCGCGGGACGGGCGCCGCTGCACACGCAGCTGTCGGAGACGTTCTACGGCCTAGTCGGGTACACGCCGAACCTGCCCTTCCGTCGGCACACCGCGATGACCCTGACCACGACGACGCTGGCGTTCCTCGGTCTGCTGACCCTGCTGGTCACCGTCTTGGTGCTCCTGCAACCGCACCGGGCCACGTCCCGGAGGGGGGCGGACGACGAGGTGCGGCTGCGTGCGCTGCTCGACGTCCACGGCTGCCGCGACTCGCTGGGCTACTTCGCCCTGCGCCGCGACAAGGTCGTCATGTTCTCACCGTCCGGCAAGGCGGCGGTTGCCTACCGGGTCCTGGGTGGGGTCAGCCTGGCCAGCGGCGACCCGATCGGTGACCCAGAGGCCTGGCCGGGCGCCATCCAGGCGTGGTGCGAGCACGCCGACACCTACGGGTACGTGACAGGCGTGCTCGGCGCTGGCGAGCAGGCAGCTGAGGTCTACCGACGGCACGGCTTCGACGCCCTCGAGATCGGTGACGAGGCGGTGCTAGACGTCGGCGGCTTCTCGCTGGAGGGACGGACGATGCGGCCGGTCCGCCAGGCGGTAAACCGGGTGGCCCGGACCGGCTACACCGCGCAGCTGCGGCGCCAGGGCGACCTGGCGCCGCAGGAGCTCGCGGAGGTCGTCGAGGCCGCGCGCGGGTTCCGCGACGGCGAGGTCGAACGGGGCTTCTCGATGGCCCTGGGACGGCTCGGCGACCCGGGCGACCCCGACTTGGTCGTCGTCACCGCCCGGGACGGTGCCGGGAGGGTGGTCGCCGTGCTCGCCTTCGTGCCGTGGGGGCCCACCGGGCTGTCCCTGGACGTGATGCGTCGCTCCCGCGACAGCGAGAACGGCACCGTGGAGTTCCTCGTCGCCGAGACCGCCCGGATGCTGGCCGGCAGCGGCGTCACCCGCCTGTCGCTCAACTTCGCCGTCTTCCGGTCGATCTTCGACCGCGGCGGTCGGATCGGCGCCGGCCCTGTCCTGCGAGCCTGGCGGCAGGTGCTCATGTTCGCCTCCAAGTGGTGGCAGATCGAGTCGCTGTACCGCGCGAACGCGAAGTACCAGCCGCTGTGGGTCCCGCGTTTCCTGTGCTTCCGCAGCGCCGCCGACCTGCCGCGCATCGGCATCGCCGGGCTCGAGGCGGAGGCGTTCCTTGTGCGCCCGCGGCTAAGCCGGGCGCTGCGCCTGTGACGAGCGGGACAGGCAGCCCTGGACAGCGGTCGGCAGGCAACCGCGGGTTCCGACCACCCTCGACCCGGAAGCAGGTGCTCCGCCGACAGCTCGACACAGCAGTGCCGGAGGCCGTCCGCGGCGGGCCGGGTCAGCGACGTCGCGCCGCTGTGGGTGGCCCCGCCGGGGTACGCCTCAGGGGGGTCGTTCTCAGCTGTTCCCTTGTCGTGGCCGACCCGTGTGAGGGAGCGCACGCCACCCGACACACGGGAGGGAGCCGCGGCTCGCCCGGGCCGTAACTGGCATCGTCGTCTGGGCAGAACCGGTCGTGCGGCCCCGCCCGCTCGAGGGCCGGCCGGCTGGGGTTGGCGGCAGCGGGTCCGTGACCCACGCACGATCGGTCCGGTCGGAGCCGTCGCATGTGATCTCGCCGGGATCGCGGTCCTGGTACGCCACACACGGTGATTCGAGCCCGCAGAGCTTGTCTTGACGTTCCTCGCTTTGGCGGTGACCATCTTGATCACCCTCCCGCCGCGGCGGGGCACCCGCTCGAGCGCCCGTCGCGGCGCGATCGTCGCAGCCGGCCCCACTCCGCGTCGCCCACCCGAGACGCGACCACCGACCAGCGCCCGTAACGGCATACCCGACAGCATCACCTCCGCCACCGACACCACCCCACCGGGTGACTGTGGGCACCCCCCGGCGGCGGCCCGGGGTGGGGAATGGCTGGGCTACGCGCCCCCGAAGAGATCGTCGGCGAGATCCTCAGCGATGGTGGTCGTGCGCCAAACCACGGGACGCAGCTGGCCCGGAGCCGAGCGGGTGCTCTCCGTCGTGACACGTGTGGTCGATGGTGATGCGGGATATCCACCCATGCGGTCGGGCTCGGGTTCGTTGTGCTCGGGTCCGTGGGGGTCGGATCGGCTGGGGTTGACGAGGCGGTCGGCGAGGTCGTGGAGTCACAGGTTGCGTTGCTGGCTGGTCCGGACCAGGACAGCGAATGCCTTGGGCCCGGTGAGGTGCAGACGTTCCATCAGGATCCCCTGGGCCTAGCCGATCAGCTGCCGGGTGTCCACGGCGCGGGTAAGCCTGGCCCGGATCCTGGCCGAGTCGTACGCCATTGCCCCATACGCGGCGAACAACAGCCCGACGTGCTCGGACTCGTCGCCGAACGCCCCCGGGCCTGGAACCGCCGGCGCCGCAACGCCCGCCAGCGCCCGGCCGGGGCGGCTCCGCCCGGCCAGCACCGTTGCGGCGAGGCCCCGATCGCCGGCGTGACAGCGAAGGACGTGCAGGCCGGTGATCGGGTCGCAACAGTCGCCTCGGTCACCGTCCGGCACATGTTCCACCGACGGCGCACCCTGGTACCGCCGTCCGACCCGGCACCGCCGGTCGGCCCTACGCCCGCGGCGCCACCGCGGGACCCGTTCGACCTGCTCGCCGCGTACGGCCGCGACCTGCGCGGCCTCTCCCCCGCACCGCCAGAAGGAACCGTGACGGACTCGGACTCGGATTCGGACCCCGCCCCATCGCGGTCGCGATCGCAGCCGCCGACCTAGGCGACGCCTACCGCCACGCCGAAGCCCACCCCGACGACCCCACGGCCCGGGCAGCCGCCCGCGCCGGCCACCGCCGGTTCGCCTACCTCACCGCCGACCCCAACCAGCCCCACCAGACCCGCCCCGCCCCGCCCGGGAACGCGGCGGCGGGTGACCCGGCGGACGGTCTGCTCGAGCACGGTCAGCCCTCCGATCCCGGGTCCCCCGGCAGTGCCGGACCGGAGGGTGCGGTGCCCGACGGGTGCGGTGTCAGGGCGGCGCGATGTCGGCGAGAGGGAGGGGCAGGTGTGACTGCAGCCACCACAGCTGGAGGAGCAGGCCGCCGAGCAGCGCCACGGTCGTGGCGGTGCGGGCCCGCAACCACACCGCGGGTGGGGCGGCGAGGGTCACCAGGGGCACGGTGAACCGCAGGAACGACGAGGTGGGGGCAGTTACCCCGTGGTCGCTGCAGCGTGCCGAGCATGAGCTCGAGCTGAAGTGGGTCACTCAGTCCGCGGCATTGGCCTGCGCTGGTCGTCGTGAGCGGGCTACTTGAGGATGTTCACAGAGCGGGCGATCACCAGGGCCACGGTGACCAGGGCCACCGCAGACTGGACGAGCATGGCCAGCTTCGCGCCCCGCGTCAGCGGCATTGTGTCGGTTGGGCTGAACGCAGTGGCGTTGGTGAACGACACGTACAGGTAGTCCATGAATTCGGGCTCCCAGTCGTTGTCGGCCATCCCGGGGGTCGCCATCTGTGGGAACATCAGATCCGGGTAGGGGTCTAGACCGTGGGCCCGGGCCGCGGGTCCACCTCGGTCGAACTCCCAGTACCACAAAGCGAAGACCACTATGTTGGTGATGTAGATCGCGGACCCGGTCGCCAGCAGCGGACCGGGTGAGCCGCCTTCGGTGCCGCGGACCAGGCCTAGTACCAGCCGGATCGCGGAGTACGCGTTCGCGACCGACGCCACCGCGATCAGGGTGAGCCCGACCCAGCGGAGCGGAACTTCCCGCCGGCTCACCCGACCAGGGTTGATCAGGGCCAGCGCCACGAGTAGCACCGCTTCCACGCCGGGAAGCAGGTACCGCGAGGAAAGGTTCAGCTCGGCCGGGAGCACCACCTGCAACCCGATCGCGACCGCGGTCGCGACCGCAGCCGGCCACCGGCTCTCCCTCTGGGTGGCCCGCCGCCACGCTTCCCGATGTCCCCCTATCCCAGGGGGACCGACCCGTTCGACGGACGGTCGAGGGGGCTCGTCGGGTGGCGGGGACACCGGGAGATCGTTGACTCCTGCCCTCTTCACAACCCTGATCCTCCTGGGTCCGGCGCGCCGCGCGCGGTTGGTCGGGCTTCTGACCACCTTGACCTGGCGCACACCAAGCGCCGCGGCGGAGGCCTCGGTCGCATCGACACGCCCGCGCGCACCCGGGGAGCTTGACCTGATTTCCCGGACGGTGTGGGTGGGTTGTCAGGCCGCGGTGGTCGGCGTCGCCTTGGGGTTGCTCGACGACTGGCTTCCCGGTCACGACCCGCGGACACCGTCGAGCCTGGCCGTGAGCACCCGGCTCCCGGCCGGGCACTGGGTCGGTGAGCGCGCCGTGGTCGACGTCCGCGCCGTCGCCCTCCCAAGCGCCGAGCGTCTTCGCTCGCTGGACACGCTGACCGCCCGCCACGTCGGCCAGCACGTGCTCTACGGCAGCGCCTTCGCGCTCACCGCCACCCTCCATGCCTGGGCGCAGCGGCCGGACCGAGGTCGCCCGGCACGCCCGGTCGGTCCGCAAGGGCTCCCCGAGCCTGCTGCTGGACCACTCCTGCAGGTCCTGGCCCGCAAGGCGAGGACGCTGCCGCGGTTTGTCCCCGACCACGGCGCCCCCCGCCGTCCCGGGTGGGTCGTCAGGCGCGGTGCAGGACGAGGCGGCCGTTGACGGTGCCGCAGACGTACCCGTACTGCGGGTACTGGGTGGTCGCCTTGGCGGAGCACTGCTGCCCGGGGGCGAGGCACTTGACGGTGCCGTTGATCGTGGCCCGGGTGTGCCCGGCCGAGCAGGCTTTCCCGGTTCCGGTTCCGGTTCCGGCTCCGGCGCTGGTGCCTGCCGCCGCCGGGCCGGTGGTGACAGCGTTGGGCGCGGCAGCGGTCACCGGGGCGGCAGGGGTCACCGGGGTGTGGGCCTTCGCCCCGCAGCCGGTGAGGGTCACCGCCGCGGCCAGGGTCAGGGCCAGGGTTGACGTGCCTCGGTTCACGACGAGTACCTCTCGGGTCAGGCGCTGGAGCCGGAGATGGAGCAGCGTTCAGCATGGCAGCCGGTTGCTCGAGGGCTCGTCCGGGACCACTTCCCGACCTCCGGCATCGGGCACCGCGCCGCCAGGACCACCGGGAGGTCCCGGGTCCCGGGCCGGTGCCCGGTGGGCGCGGCCGGTCAGGCGCCGGTGGGGGCCTTCTCGGTGACCGGGACCCCGGCGGCCTTGGCCTTGCCCAGCAGACCGCTGACCGCGCCACCGAGCCCACCGATCACCCCGGGGTTCAAGCCCCCGCCGCGCAGGGACCCGGCCAGGCCGCCCACGGTCGAGGTCAGACCCGCCAGCGGCGCCGCGATGGTCCTGCACAGCATCGGGTTCGCCTTCGCGTTCAGCGACGCGTTCTTCAACAGGTGCACGACCGTGCCCGCGGTCGCCGCGGCCTTGACCAGCGCCAGGGTCCGCCCGGGGTGGCCCTTGGTGAAAGACCCCCGGGTGTAGGGCTGGTAGATGTAGCGGCGGATCAGGAACGCCGCCCCACCCAGATCAGCGACGAACCGGGTCTTCGCGAACGACCGACTGTTCGAGCTCGGGCACGACGCGGCAGCCGCCGCCGCGGTCGGTGCCATCGAGGACCCCGTGGACGCCAGCGGCGACGCGCCGGCCACCGCCCCGGCGGCAGCGGAGGCGCTGGCACCGGCGGCGGACGGGACGGCCGTGCTCGCCGTCTTCGACGAACCGCACCCGGCGACAGCCATCACCACGACCAGGACAAGAGCAGACAACCGGCGCACAAGAACACCCTTCAGACAAGCCACACGGCCGGGAAGCCCCCGACCGTGGACGGACCCGCGCCGAGTGGACCGGCGTACCGACCACCGCTGGGCGGGTCTGTTCGTGCCGACCGTGCCAGGTGGTCGCTGACCGCGCCTGTCGACGGTCTGCTCGACGGGGGTCATGGGCCCAGCCGCAACACGACGGCCGCCCGCCTCGGCCACGAACCTCGGTGTCGCCGGACGCGGTCCGCGCGTGGGTGCCGTGCGCGCGAGCTGTGCTCCGGCCAGTCCGCGGAGCGGCGCGGCCGTGTGGGCGGCGGTGTGTGGGCGGGACCGCGTGGGCGGCGGTGTGGGCGGGACCGCGTGGGCGGCGGTGTGTGGGCGGGACCGCGTGGGCGGCGGTGTGGGCGGGACCGTGTGGGCGGCGGTGTGGGCGGGACCGCGTGGGCGGCGGTGTGTGGGCGGGAGCGGTCGCCCGTGGACCTGCACGACGCGTTCCCCGGCCAGCGCGGCTGGTCCCGGCGGACCTACGGGACCTGCGCGGATCGGCGCTGGCCTGGTCCCGACCGCGGCGCGTTGGTGCAGCAGCCCGCTGCACACCTCGAACGTCGCGGCGCCGACCCCGGCACCCACCGGCTCGGCGCGCGTTCCCCCGCGCTCGGATGGCCGGGCACGGGTCGGCTCGCTGCGCGGTCTAGCACCCGGGCGGCGGTGGCCTGTGCGGCGACCGGGTGAAGCCGGTGACCGCCGCCTACCCGCCTGTGTCAGAGCCAGTCGCGGTGTTTGAGCATCAGGTACAACCCGCCGGAGAGCACCACGATCGTGATGCTGCTCAGGACGAACCCCCAGTGCTGGGAGAAGCCCGGGTAGGGCACGTTCTGCCCGTAGAACCCGGTCACCGCGGTCGGCACGGCGATGATCGCCGCCCACGCGGCGAGCTTCTTGGTGATCTCGTTGAGCTGGTTGCCCTGCTCGTTGAGGCTGGTCTCCAGGATCGACGCGATCAGGTCACGGCTGGCCTCGACATCCTCCGCGGCCCGGAGCACGTGGTCGTGCACGTCCTGGTAGTAGGGCGCCAGGTCCTCGTCGACCAGGTGGCTGTCCTCACGGACCACCCGGGCCATCACGTCACGCATGGGCACCACGACCCGGCGCAGCTGGCCGAGGCTCTTGCGCAGCTCGAACCCGCGCCGCCGGATGTCCAGGCCCGGGCGCGGGTCGAACAGGGCGTCCTCGAGCTCGTCGACGGCGTCCTCGAGCAGTTGCACCGCCGCGTAGTGCCCGTCGACGACCGCGTCCAGCAGCCCGTGGACCAGGAACCCCAGCCCGCTGCCCGCCCGCTCGCCAGCGTCGTCCCACCGGTCGAGGAGGGTGTCGACGTCGAAGTCGGACTTGCGGACCGTGATCAGCGCCCGGTCGGTGACGAACACGCTGATCTCGCTGGTCCTCAGCTCCCCGCCGGCCGGGTCGAACCTGACCGCGTACACGTTCGCGAATAGGTGGGTGCGGTAGCGGTCCACCTTGGGCCGCTGGTGGTCGTGGACGGCGTCCTCCACCGCCAACGGGTGCAACCCGAACTCCTCGACCAACAGCTGCAGATCGGTCGTGTCCGGGTCGTAGAGGTCCAACCACACGACCGCGTCCGGGTCGGCCCGCAACCGCTCACTGATCTGCTCCGCGGGGAACCCCTCGTCGTGCACCACCCCGCCCCGGTAGAGCCGGGTCCGCGCCGGGCAGCCCGGCGGCACCGACCCGCTCACACTGGCCGCCGCCGGCCCCGGCGACTGCGGGTCACCCCGGGCCGGCTCCGGCTCCGGCACCAGAACATGCGTCACCCCCCCAGCCTCCCAGCCCCCAGCCCGCCGGCCAGGTACCCGGTCTGGGGTGCTCGAGCAGCCCCCGGCGCCCCCGGACGGGGTGCGGTGTCCGCACTGGCCGCGGGGGCGGTCGCGGCCGCGGGGATCCCGCTGCTGCTCGCATCCCACCTGGGCGGGTCGGCGGCGAGCCGGCCTGGACCGGCCTGGACTGGCCTGGGCGCGTTCGCGCAGCAACCCGCTGCACAAGCCCGGGCCCACCCGCTGGTCCCGCTCCGACCGCTGTCTGGTGCAGCAGCCGCGGCTGGGACACCGCGCAGGCGACCGACCCGCCGGCCGGCCCCGCAGTGGGAACACGATCGCCCGCGACCCGCGGCGGTGTGACGCTGACGGTGCCCGTCAGGGGGCGGGGCCGACCGGGCCGACCACCACTCGGTCCGGGACCGCGCGCAGCGGCGTCGGGTCCCCACTGCACACGGTGGCCGCCGACGGTGACGGGGGTGCTCCGCCGGGCGACCGGACGTCGTGGCACCCCCGCGCTGGTGTCCGTGCGGGGTCCGTGCGGGGTGGTGGGTCAGTCGTCGGGATTGGCCCCGGCGGGGTTCCTGTCGGCGCTGTTGAACGCGAACGCCAGGGTCGGGGTCAGGGTCCCGGCGGTGTCGGTGCTGCCCAGGACGACGATGTTCGTGTCGGCGTCGAGGGCGGCGGTGGTGCTGTCGGGGTTCCCGTTGACCGACAGCGGGACGCCGGCGAGGTCGACGGTGGCGCCGTCCCCGCTGTCGCCGATCGTCACCAGGGTGCCGTTCACGGCCGAGACGTCCCCGGCGAGGACGGTGGGGACAGCCGTGAACGCGTACACCGCCGCCGCAAGGACCAGGTCGTGGACCCCTTCGCCGAGGACCGCGACGGACTGCCCGACCGTGAGACTGCCCGCGGCGCCGTCGACGGTCACCGCGGCGTTGGTCACGTCGACGGTGAACTGGTTGGAGCCGTCGCTGTTCTCACCCTGGGCGTCGCTGGCGGTGGCGGCCTTCGTGACGGTGACCAGGTTGGCGTTCACCGCGGTGACGGTGCCGAGGAACACGTGCGCGGGCTCGGCGTGCTGGACCACCTGGGTGGCGGTGAACGTCGCGGTGGTCCCAGAGCCGGTCGCGGTACCGGACAGGTCCACCAGGTTCCCGACGATCAGGGTCCCCGCGCTCGGCCCGGCCGTCGACGCGCCGCGCAGGTGCCGCTGGTGCCGAGGCGCGACGGCGACCGCGATGAGCTTGTTGTGGTCCACACGGCCACGGCTGGAAACGTCGCGGGCCAGCACCACGATCGAGGAGCCTGTCGAGGACACCACCAGGCCCTCGGCGGTGAAACGGTGGGCCTTCGCGGCGGGGGCGGGCTGGTGCCGGGATGCGTGGGTGGCCAGCGCGCTGGCCGGTGCCGCGGCGAGCAACACCATCGAGCCGGCGGCCGCTAAAGCGATCAGCCCCATCGGGTTGCGGTGGTTGGTAAGGGACACAAGGGACCTCCGGTAGGCGCGCAACCGCAGATCAGCGGCCGCTCAACGGGTGTGACGGACGGTCCGAAAGCTACGAACCGCTGCCTGTCAGGAACCTGTGCGCTCCCCCCACGCCGCCAAGCACGCCCAGCTCGCCACCCCGTCGCCGCAACACCTCCGCCGTGTCCTCCGACGAGACGTTCAACCCCGGCTCCCACGGCACACCAGACTGTGACGTACAGCGGTAGTTGGCGCGGTTCCACAGCGGTAGGTGACTGCACCGCCGGCTGGAAGTTTCTGCCGATGTTGTCCGGTAGCCGTTCGGGAGTGGGATGGACGGGGCGCCCCGATCCACCGCACATGCCGATGGCCGCAAGATCGTCATGCGGGACCGGTGCCGGTCCCGGGTCCTGCCTGCCCCTCCCTCTCCGCCGCTGCAAGGGAGCTCATCGCCGACTTCGGCGGCGCGTCGCCGTGGCGATCGCTCGTCGCCTCCAGGGTGGTCCTCCGCTGTTCCCGCGGTCGGCGAAGCCCGTCCAGCACGAGGGTGATGAGGCCCTCGGCCTCGGCCTGCCACCCGTACCGGTCATGGGCTGCGCCGATGCCGTGCAGAGCCATCATCACCGAGGCGGCACTCACATCGTCACGGACCGTCCCGTCTTGCACCGCGGCGGCCACCAGGTCGCTCACTGCTTGCTCCAGCATGTGACCGCCCTCCGCGAGACTGGCGGAGTTGGCGGAGCTGGCGGTCAGCAGGGTGGCCAGCGTTCGGGCCAGGCCCTGATGTGCCTGCATGTGCGCGACCATCCCGCGCAGGAAGACGCTGAGGGCCTCATCCGCGGGCAGGGCCGCCTGCAACTCGGCCGCGGCGCCATCGCCACCTTCTACGGCTGGACCCTGCAGCAGGCCGGAAACGACGTGCAGTTCTACGTCCGACCCGGCCGAGCCGCCCAGTACGGCGACACCATCGACCTCGACCTGCTCGACGCGCGACGCCGACCGTGGGGGCGGCGCGTCGTCAGGACGTGGCAGGTGCGCTACCGCGAAGACCTCGAACCCGATCACGACATCGACCTGATCGTGCTGAGCCTCCCGCACCACCGCCTGAGCGAAGCGGCGAGGTTCCTGGCCCCCCGGGTCGGCAACGCGACGGTCCTGGTGTTCGGCAACGTCTGGGCCGAGCCGCGGGCCGCGGTCAGCCCCCTGCCCCTGGACCAGCTCGCCTGGGGGTTCCCGCAGGCCGGCGGCGGCTTCGACCACGACGGCGTGCTGCGGGGAGCGATGCTCCCCTCGGTCGTCTTCGGCACCCTCGATCAGCCCACGACCGCCCGCGAACTGGCCGTACGGCAGACCTTCCGCCAGGCCGGGTTCCGGCTCCGGGAGCAATCGGACTTCCGCGGCTGGCTGTGGCTGCACTTCATCTCCGACGCCGGGATGCACGCTCAAGGCCTGCGGCGCGGAACGATGGCCCAACTGGTGGGTTCCACAGCCGACCTGCGCGAGGCCATGCTCACCAGCCGGGAACTCCTGCCCCTGCTACAAGCACGCGGCGTGGACCTGCGCCGCCATCCGGGGGCGACGCTGCCGTTGCGGGCACCGTCCAGGGTGACCGCGGCCGCGCTCACCCTGGCGACTCAGCACTTTGCACCAGCGCGAGCCTCCCTCGCAGCGCACTCCGACCCCAAGGCCGAAGAACCCCGCGCCATCTGCCGAGATGCCCTGGCCGAAGCCCGACGCCTGGGGGTGGGGGTACCCAGACTGGAAGCCGCAGAACCGACCTACGCGCTCCCGAAAGGACCATGACGATCCTCCGGTGATCTGCCCCGCGTTTCTCGGACATGGTCTTTTGCGCTTTCATGCCGCCGCTTGATAGCCGGCGTTGATTTCGCTGGGGGTCTGATAGCCCAGCCCAGCCCGGAGTGGAGTCTGTCCGTGTTGTACCAGCTGTCAATGTACCGGGTGATGTCCTGGATCGCGTGGGCCCGCGTCGGGTAGACGGTTCGGTGGACACGCTCGTTTTTCAGGGCCGCGAAGAACGACTCGGCCATCGCGTTATCGTAACAGCTGCCGGTTCTCCCGGCCGAGTGGCGCAGTCCGAGGTCGCCCAGCGCGGTGTGGAACTCCCGCGAGGTGTAGTTGCTGCCGCGGTCGGTGTGGAAGATCGCCTGATCAGCCAGGCCCGTGGCGGCGGCGCGACGGATCGCGGTGGTGATCAGCGAGGTGCGGTAGTGGTCGGCCATAGCGTGGGCGATGACCTTCTTGGAGTAGCAGTCGATCACCGTGGCCAGGAACAGCCACCCCTCCCAGGTGGGAATGTAGGTGATGTCCCCGACGAGTTTCCGGCCCGGCGCTTCAGCGGTGAAGTCCCGGGCCACCAGGTCCGGGACCGGCCCGGCCGTGGTGTCGGCGCGGGTCAGCCCCACGCGGCCGTGACGGGGCTGACAGGGCTCCAGTCCCAGCTCACGGGCCAGGTGCCGGACCAGCTCCCGGCCCGCGGTCACTCCGCGCCGGGCGAGCGCGGCGTGCAGCCGCCGATAACCGTAGGTGTCATCAGACCGGGTGAACTCCTCGGTCATCAAAGCTTTCAGGACGTCGCGTCGCCGGGTGGTCACGGACTCCGGCCGTGCCCGCCACGAGTAGAAACCGGACGTCGACACCTCCAGCCAGCGACACATCGACGTGACGGGGAACGGGGCAGCTGGGCTCGGTGAGCGTGGTGTCGACGAACTCGTACTTCTCGCTCACCGGGGATCCTGGGCGACCTACGCTGCGGCTTTTTTCAGGAACTCGTTCTCCAACTTCA
>JAABUI010000766.1_pt1 | contig 21391 bp, 22 predicted proteins | sample 5559111 | NCBI WGS metagenome assembly JAABUI01 (sample SAMN10711870, study PRJNA513365) | rock metagenome | isolation source: Antarctica rocks | place: Antarctica: Victoria Land, Buttleship Promontory
GATAAATGAAAAAACCCAAATTCAAAATGCAAGCAAGGTAAGGTCCACAAAAGGACTGCTGGTCCATGTATTTGGAAAGTTGACCGCCTGTTTTTTGAAACCTATTTTCAACCCTTAATTCGCATTAGTACAGAATTATTCCGCAAATTAGCGAATAAAAAAATCATCCTATGCGCAACTTCTTTCTTTTTGCCTGCTGCCTGTTATTCATGAGCTGCAAAAGCCAACCCGGTTTTGGCCAGGAATTGTTGAAACTGGAAAAAGAAATCGCTTTGCCAGGCGTTAAAGGACGTATCGACCATATCGACATAAATGTAAAAGATCAAATTGCTTATGTGGCTGCTTTGGGAAACAATACGGTGGAAGTTGTTGATTTGAAAAAAGGCGTGGTCTCACATAACATCACCGGACTAAGCGAACCGCAGGGCGTAGCTTATATCCCTAAGCATCATGAACTTTTTGTAGCTAATGGTGGCACGGGTGAATGTATTTTTTATAATGCTGTTACTTATCAAAAGACGGGTTTCGTTAAATATGATGATGATGCGGACGATGTGCGTTACGATGAGGCGTCTGATCGCGTTTATGTAGGTTATGGGAGCGGCGGCATTGGTATTATTGATGCAGCTACGCATAAACCCGTTGCGGATATTAAACTGCCTGCACATCCCGAGTCTTTCCAATTGGATACCAAAGAGGGTAAGTTATGGGTAAACCTGCCTGGTTCAGGCAGCATTGGTGTAGTTGATATTAAACAAGGCAAGCTTGTGGATCAATGGAAAAGATTGTTACCCCGTTCCAATTTCCCGATGGCATATGACGCCTTCGGGCATCGGGTCATGGTGGGCTTCCGCATCCCGGCGACTTTAAGGGTATTAGACAGCCGAACTGGAAAAGAGCTGTTTAGTTCAAGTCTGGTCGGTGACGTGGATGATTTTTATTGGGATGAAAATACTAAACAAATCCTGATCAGCGGCGGCGGTGGCTCCGTAAATCTTTTTAAACAAACAGGCGATACCTATAAACAGGTTGCCGACATCAAAACCCGGAGCGGCGCACGGACTTCTTTATTTGTACCGGAACTACGGTTGTTTTTACTGGCAGCCAGGGAAAACAATAACCAGCCTGCCAGCTTAATGGTATACCGGCTTGCTGATTGATGAATTTATTTCTTTCGCTGGCTAAAAGGCCCTAAAAATAAAGCCCTGCCAAATGAATGACAGTGCTAAACAAACAAGCCGCTTTATTTCGCTGCTTTTTTCTTTTCGGTAACTTCTGCGCGGATTTCCTGCGCTGCTACTTTTAAGTCCTGCATGGCTTTACGTAGCCTTGTCCCGGCTGCGCTGTTTCCCCTTTCATAAAATTTGCTTGCATCTGCTTCAGCAGAAGCGATCAGTCCTTTTACTTTCTGAAATTTTTGCATGATGTTAAATTTTAATAATGAATAAATAATTTGTTTGTTCTTTTCAAAAGGCCAGGTATTTACACACTTAATCCCTGTTCTTTTTCCTTAACCTTTCCTTTGCCCATCTGTAAATTTTGGTCGAGCGGCTTTTCTTTCAGGAATTGCTCACGCTTTTCCGGTTTACCATCTTCTCTGAAGAAATTAAGCTGGCTGTAACGTGGCACGGCTTCGAGGAACAGCTTAGTGTCCTGTCCGTCCTTAACAGTAGTGATCAAGGGACGGTTGCCGTTCTCCAGTGAATGAATCAACGCTTCCTTTTTGGCCGGGTCGTTTAGCTCCTTTAATTGGAATTTTTCCAATGTCTTTTCCAGGTCAAAGCCGTAGGTAGGGACATGATACTGGTTGGTTTGATAATTCTGGTAGCGGTCCTTCGGGCTATCCATGTCCAGCTTGATCCATGCTTTGTATTCCTGTCCGCCCAGGTTTAACAGGTCGTTCCTGTAAACAGCGCGTCCCTGTATTAGGTTAGCGGATTGTTCTGCGGTAAACCCTTTGCCACGCTCTACAAAAAAGGTTTGGGTGATAGCAGGTGCGCGGAAAGTACGCTGAAAGTCTTTAGCCACATAGTTGACCTTGCCTTTTTCCATTTTGGCAAGTTCAACCTTATGGGCAGCATCTTTTCCGGAGGCCAGTTCGCTGTTGCCTTTTTGCGCTTTGAAAAAGTTAATCGCGTCAGCTACAGGCTCAAATGACTTCACCAGATTTTTGCCCTGTTCATTAGGGTTTGGTGAGATGACCATGTATTTCTGACCTTCTTCCAATGGCTTTCCGGTATTGAGGGCCACTTCATATTTGTTAAAGAAATAATTTTCAGACTGGCCGGATTGCCTGAACTGTAACGTCAGATCCACCTGTCCTTTGTTACCGGCTATCTTATCTTGCAGGGCAAATTCCGCTACGCCCTTTTCCATTTGTTTTTCCATTTCGCCAATGACCTTGTCCTTAAAGCCCAGCCTTTTCATTTCTTCGCGGAGATTCTCTAAATTGTTTCTGTTCATTTCGTTCATTTTTATAGTTAGCAAATCTGTTTGTTGTCTTTCCTGTTGTTTTGCCAAAAGCATTTGAAACGCATCCCGGGCAGGTATTAGCTCGTTATGCTGTACACTTACCGCCTCATATTTTTCTGTTAGAGTATTTAAGCTTAATTCATTGATCTGGTCATGTGCCACTTTGGTGTTTAAAAGAAATATATTCATCTTATCCAGTTTTATGCGGCCTGATGAAAGGTCAAAATCCATTTCCACATAAAGCTGACGGTCATTTAATTCCAATAAACCACACACATTAAATCCGAAAGCATCATATGGAATGTTATCGATGAGCCGGTCATTGATCCACTCGTTGCCCGGATAACCCGCTTCCTGTATCAGTTCAGCGACTTCGGTAAAGCCATATACTTCCATTTATTTTTGCGGCTGATTGTTCCGCAACAATACGGTTTCGCCCCCTTTCAGCTTAACCCTTAACTTGTTCACTTTTTTGCCCAACAAACGTTTAGCCGCTGAAATGCCCGCTGTCGCCGCTTGTGTACCAAGCGACTGATCCATGCTCAAAAACTGCATGTTTTCGAGCGCCCCGTTTGCCCCAATGCCTGCCGCCTCGCCCAGTTCCGCTTCCGGCGCATCGATGCCCGCCATGCCGTCCAGCGAAAACACAGTGAGATTGACCGGGACAATAGCAGTGCCTATGCGGATATTTTTGATGTCGAGCAATAGCCGCTGATTGGTCACGGAACATAAACCGGATATGGACTGGCCCTTTGGAAAAGTTATGCCGTTTATACTGATGGTATCCTGCAAGCGCAATTTGACCACGCCGCCAGGCTTCACTTTCTGGTTACCGTCAATGATGGCAGGTATTGCCTTAAAAGCGCTGTCCTTAACTGTTGGTTTGTCCGTTTTCTGCTTGTCCTTTGTTAATAATGGATTTTGAATTTGCATGATCTTATCTAACATGCTATTGAGTTGTTGCATTTGCGGATCGGGCGCACTGCCTTGCTGTTTTTGTTTTAGCAGTTTCTCCATATGGTCAAGACCGGCAGACTGCGCAGCTGCTTGATAATTAATGGGTGATTGTTTACTGACCGATATAGGCTGGTTGATCTGGTTGTTAATTTGTGCCAAACGCTCTTTGATCCTGACTTCATTGTCCAGTGCCGTATTGGCCGGGGTTTTGTTTGTCTGGTGAAACCGTGTTGTGTCCCAACCTAAAGCGGCAAAAGCGCCTGCGGCTGATTTAGATCTCGCTGAAGCACTATCCTTTTGCGCCTGGTCGTAAAGGCCCATTTTGTCCTGATCTTTATTTTGTTTTAGTTGTGCATCAGGTAGCCGGGTGTTGATCCCTTTGCTTGCAAATGCACCTTGCGACTGTGCATTACCTTTGCCACCGCCCAGCGCATAAAAGCCTAATGCCAGGAATGGCAGGACCAACAACGGCAAGAACAACAACATTTTCTTTTTTCTTTCTTCCTGTGTTTTCATAATTTTTTGATGATGATAATATTGATCCTTTAATAAATTAGAGTACCGCTTTCAAGATCAGCCAAAGGCAGCAACCGCCAAACAGCAGGCAAAACAGGGCTAATGAAATGAGTTTTGAACCCCGGTTCCAATGTTGGGTCTGACAGCCCAAATAGCGGGCAGCTTTTCTTTGCTTTTGCTCGATGGTCCGGTTAAACCGAACGCTAAGTGGGCTTTCAATTACACTCCTTGCTTTTCGTTTTTTAAATAATCTCATGGCTGCATGTTTTTAACCTGTTTGTCTTTGTTTTCCACGGTTTCCCAACGTTGAATAAGGAAGCCATGCGGATTATTATCGCTGCGGCTGACATTGCGCAAATAACCCTGTGTGATTAAATCCCTTGTCGTGTTTGAGGTGGTACGGATGAGCTTTTCTGTGGCATAGCTGGTAAAAGCATAAGGATATTGGTTGATATCCAGCCGGATGCTGTCCACTGAAATTTGCTGGCTGATATTGCCGCTCACGATATTGTTATAATAACCTGCTTCTTTCAGGTCATCATAAGCCCGTTTTGCACTTTCATCCGCCAGGTACAAAGCTTTGGCAATGCCTGCCTGTATCTGTTTGTCATCAGGGTCAAGCGTAAAGAAGTCAGTCAAGAAAGTCCGGATGTGGTCGCGTGCCTCCACCGGGATATTTGATTTACGGTCTGCTGCAATGGCTTCCAAAGCTTTGCCGCCAGCCAGTACATAAATGTGATTTTTAAAATTGTCTGAACTCTGATAGCTTTTATAAATAGCAAAGCAACAGATGAACACACAAGCGGCAATCAACAAATAACTGAACAGCTTAATATGCCTGAAAGCGGAATCAATATTTTTAAATTGTTGAAACATGGTACAATTGATTTTTGGTTAATTATTACTCACCCGTGTTTTATTTTTTTAAGGCGTTCATGAGCTCGGTTTGCCGGATAGCCGGTCTTTCTGATGCCCACTGCCGCCAGCGCCCCGGTAACCCTCTGTGAAGTTTTTTGGTGCATTGACCAGGTTTGCGCCGCCTCTTTCCATACGGTCGCCTATTGTGTTTCCGGCTGCTGATGCAGTGCTGATCGTTGTATTCGTTGCGCTTGTTGCCACCTGGGTAACTTTATTTAATAAACCATTGCCGCCATGTGCATGAATAACATAATTGGCAACGCTCGGTACTGAAAAGTAACCGACGATGCCAATACAAAGAAAGATCAAATAAGCGGTGTCAGTTGGAGAGAAGAACGTATCACCTGCGCTTTGTATCTGTGATATATCGAGCCTAATCATTTGCTGTTGTACCTGCCCGATGATACTGCCAAAGATGTTCGCAATAGGCAGCCATAAAAAGATATTGACATACCTGGCGATCCATTGCTGAAGCGAATGCTGCAAACCGTCAAATACAGAAAACCCGAATACCAGTGGGCCTAAAATGGCCAGGACAATTAAGTAGAACGTTCGCAAAGTATTGATGCAAAGTATAGCTGCTGCATAAAGTACCTGCAAGATCTCACTCATCCATTGTTTAATGTTGTTCTTGAAATTGTACATGTTCTTATCCATCCAGAATTTGACGTCATTCCCTAAAGAAGACATAACGCCTTCATTCTGATCGTTCTGGTCATCAGGATGGGTGTATTTATACCATTTGTCCCGGTCACCGTTGCCGTCGTCGCCCACATACATTTGATAACTGCTGCCGTTCTTTATCGCATCCTGCTTTTGTTTGAGCAATAAAGCGATACTGTTGTCCGAATTTTTCACCATTGAACCGGTCGCTGTCACGATAGGCTGCATCACGCCGTTCATTAGCGCAATAACCATCGGGAACAGCATGATCGCCATGCCCAAGGCGAATGGCCGCAAGAGCGGATAAAAGTCGAGCGGCTCTGCCTGCGCTATCTGCCGCCATACCCTTGAAGCGATATACCACAAAGCCGCAAATCCCGCTATGCCCCGCGCGGCATCGATCAGGTTACTGCACATGGGAATCATTTGGTCGTACACATTGTCAAGTACCGGCTGCATCCCCTGCAAGCTAGATGCAATGTCCTGAGCTTGCGAATTGGTGGCACTAAAAACTAATAGTGCCATTCCTATAAATAAGATACTTGTTTTCATGGGTACAGTGATTTTAAGTTATTGACCTCGTTCTGTTCCTTTTGCCGTTGGATGAGCAGGATATTCGTTCGCCGGTTGAAGTCCCGCAGAAAGGATAGCTTGTCATTACTGGAAGCATAAATACGGTCGATGGCCGATAACCTTTCATCGTCTGACATCCGAAGTTTGGATGCGGTAATTATGTTAGCCAGGTCGTTGACATCGTTTAGCGCGGCACTTGTAACTTGCCCATAGACTTTAGCTAAGTAGTCCAGCTCGTTAGCGTTAAACAAGCCGCTGTTTTGAAACTGACGGTATGCTTTTTTATACACTGAAAGGATACTGCTTTCATCAGCAATAATATCGGCTACCCGTATATATTTGGCTACTTTGGGGTTTACCTGCATCAAACCCTTCAAAAAAACAGAATGCAGGTTAAAATTACCTTGCGTCATATCTTTGACCTGTCCGTAGCCCTGGGTCAAGATCGAATAGCCTTGCTGCATATCCGAAAGGATAGCTTTGAACTGCGTTAGTTTTTCAATGTCCAGTATCAATTGCTTTATATCCTGATCCTGGGCACTGGCTTTTTGAGGCATAAGGCTGAAAGCGCAAAGTATAAAACAAATCAGTCCGGCCAGCCTCACCCCAACCCTTCTCCGGTAGAGAGGGGCTTTTAATTGTTTAGTTGTTGATTCCATAAGATTGCTTTAATGTTTGAATATCCTGTAGTTCCTGATTTCGCTGGATCAATAGCCCCCTGACCTGATTGCAATAGGATTGCGCAAAGACGTATTTGTCTTTCATCCTGCTGTATAGCTGATCGAGGCGCTTCATGCGCTCATCATCGGTCATTTGAGCCTGTCCGCTGGTCATCACCAATTGCAGTTCGTCTAAATCCTTGTTGCATTCTTCCAATACTTTTACCCTTATTTTATCGATATATCGCCTGGTATCCTTATCCATTCCGTTCAAGCTGTTCATGTAGTCAAATTCTGCCGGAATTTGTATCGCGTAGCTTGCAATGGCATCGGCTTTAGGGTTATTTTTGATTTCCGGGTTAACGACTTTAAGTGAATTGTAGTAGGCTGAATGCAGGTCATATTCTCCTTTGATATATCCGCCGATATTGCCTAAGCCATTCTGCGAAATCTGGCAACCCTGTTTGATATAACTACCATATTGTTCCAAAGCCGCGATCTGCTGGGTCAGGTATTTGATCTGCGTTTTCTTTTGCGAAAACCATTCAGCGAACGTTTGCGCTTTGCTTTCAGCAGAAACAAGAATTAAGATACAAGAGGCAAGAAAAAAACCCCTCAGCTTTCGCTTTTCTGCTTTCACCTTATTCAATTTCATAATACTTTTTTAAGGTCAGCACTTCATTTTCATCTTTAGCCCGTTGGACACTGAGGATATAATTTTGATTGTTAAATTGCTTCAGGTCACTGCAATTGGTATCCACCCGGTCAGCAGCTTTATTGACTAATTCGAGCCGTTTGGCATCGCTCATTTGTGTTTTAAATGAATTAATGACCACTAAAACTTCGTCCAGGTTTTTTACGCTTTCCTGTAGGATACCGGAATAGACCTTTTGCATATATTCCAACTCGCCCACGGAAAAATGCTTGTCCTGCTTCAGTAAGTTCCATGTTCGGTTGTATTGGCTGACCAGCGCAGCTTGTTTTTCAGTCATGTCTTTTATGCGTTCGTAATAAGCGATAATGGATTTGACCTGCCAGAGTTCATTGTAATAGTTACCGTACAGGTCTTTTTGCTTTTGCGACCAATCAGATATTTCGGTGAGTTTGAGTTTGGACAGCTGATTTTCCAGCGCCTTTTGCGCGTTTTGCAGCCAGATGGTTTGGTTCTGCATCCGCTGTACTTCTAAATCAATGGCGCGGATTACCCGGCCCACTGTTTCAGACAGCACCTGGCTGACCACGATCTGCGCATCTGCTCCTTTGGGTATAGAAACAAAGATGCTAACGGCAGATAATGGTAAGATGACCATATAGTTTTTCATGATGTTAACGTGTTTTTTAATGGCGTGAAGTATCACGTTGGATAGTTTTTCACTGTTTATTGGTTTTTTCATGGCATAAAAGAGCCCTTCGGGTTTCATAAGCCCCCCTTACCCCCCAAAAGGGGAGTGATATTTAATGGTGAATAATCCTGTTAATTAATTGAGTTTGCGGTAGGTCCCCTGATCGAGCAACAGCAGGTGTTTATCAGGGTCGAAGCGAAATACCCTGCCCGTAGTTGTTTCGTCCAGCCCCTGTTTTTGGGTATCCCAAATTGCGTTTAGCTTTTTCACTTTGTGATGTTTTTGCAATGGCTTTCCATCACGAATGGCCTGGTAAGTAGTTTTGCGGGTAATTAAATAATTGTTGCCGTTCACCTGATCGATAACCAAGGTGTCGTTGGCCTCACCATATTCACCTTTACTATAATTCACATAGGTGCCCGTAATGAAGTTTTTGGTTTGGGTGCTTTTGCTCTGACAAGCGACCATTACTAATACGATAGCGGCTGCCAATACTGATCTTGTTTTCATATATCAATTTATTTGTTGTTAATTATTTGTTGTTTTGGCCTTCGTTCTATGAAGTTTTATTTGTCAGCTCCATTGCCAGCATGGCTATCCCTTTTTGTATGCTGCCATATTTTTTAGCATATACCTGTACCTTGACCTTTTCGCTTTCCTCGGTGGTGTAGGCCAAATATTCCGCAACACTTACTTCGGTGCGGTACACTTTGGAAAACTGGCCGCCTAATGAGATAAAGACCTCTTTATATCTCCGTTTCGGGTCATTGGCTTTGTTCATGGAGAGGATTTGCGCCTTTTCCTTTTCTGTCAGGCCCAAGAGTTCCTGTATCTGGTCAAACTTGTTCTGATACTTGCTTTGGTCAAGTAGTATTTTGCAGTCGCTGTTATTAATGATCGCCTGCTTGACTATCGGTGAGCTGATGATGTCTTCTACTTCCTGCGTTACGACAACTGCTTCACCAAAGAATTTCCTGACCGTTTTAAACAGGTATTTGATATATTCTGCCATACCTTCCTTAGCGATGGCTTTCCAACATTCTTCGATCAAGATCATCTTTCGCACGCCTTTGAGCTTGCGCATTTTGGAGATGAATACTTCCATAATGATCAGTGTTACAGCGGGAAACAAGATCGGATGATCCTTGATCGCATCAATTTCAAAGACCACCAAACGCTCTTTGAGCAGGTCAAGGTTTTTGGTCGCATTCAGCAGGTAGTCGAACTCACCGCCACGGTAATAAGGGTTAAGGACATACAGGAAATTCGCTACATCAAAATCTTTTTCCTTAACCTTACCGTCCTTTAATACCTGTAAATAGTGTTCCATCAGGTATTCGTAGAAGGTATTAAAGCAGGGGAATATTTCAGGGTATTTACCTAAGTGCTGAAAGTATCCGGTCAAGGCGTTAGATAATGCCACATATTCCGAACGGGTAAATGTTTCATCATCCTTTTTCCAGAGTGCCAGCAATAAGGTTTTGATGCTTTCCTTTTTCTCGGTATCCAGTATGTCGCCCTCCGACAGATAAAAGGGATTGAATTTGATAGGGGAGCTTTCCGAATAAGTAAAATAATAACCGTTTACCAGGTCGCACAAGCCTTTGTAGCTGTGCCCTACATCAATTAAAACGATATGCGTGCCCTGTTCGTAATAACTTCTAACCATGTGGTTGGTAAAGAAAGACTTACCGCTGCCGCTTGGCCCTAAGATGAACTTGTTGCGGTTACTGGTAAAGCCTAACTTCATCGGTTCGTCCGATATATCTACGTGTACTGGCTTACCTGAAAGACGGTCGCCAAACCGGACACCGAACGGGCTGATGCTATCCCGACAATTACTTTCCAGGTTGAAAAAGCAGGCCGCCTGCTCCACGAAGGTGTCAAAGGTATCGTTCATCGGAAAATCAGCTTCATTGCCCGGAAGTGCGGCAAACCATATCTGCGGCGCCCCGTCGGTTTCCTGTTTGGCTGTTGCATCCATTTGAGCCATCGCTGAGCCAACCAGGTTCTTTAGGTCTTTGACCTTGTCCTTATCATCTGACCAGGCAAAAACGTTGAAGTGGGCTTTTACCGGTGACCGCTGCTGGCTTATGGCCTCGTTTAGGAAATCATTGACCGCATCCCGGCTTATAGCGTTTTCCCTGGAATAGCCTGACAAAGATTGCAGCCGTAATTTCTTTGCTTCCAGCCGTTTGATTGTTCTCTGCCCATCCTCAATAAATACATATTGGTTAAGCACATGATTACAATTGAGTAAGCTGCCTAACGGACTGGCAAAACCAATGCTGAATTTGGTCTTGTCGGTGCTGTATTTATCGTAATTGATGCGGCTACCGCAGAGGGCCGGCAGGCCCTCTATGTCAGATAGGGTATACAGTTCACAATGATTGTTACCAATTCTGATGTCGTCTTTGATATGGATATCCTGAATTAAGGGCTGCTGGCCGGGCGTTCTTAAAAAGCAAAACCGCTCGATGATTCCGGCTTCATTCGCTGTTCCGGCCAGCTCATCATCGTTTAAGCGATGTAGCGTTATGAAGCCGCTGTCTTTCAATATGCGCTCGAATTGCCCTGTACTGTCCAAAAAGTCTTTAAACAATACCGGGTTGATCGTTTGCTGAGGTACAATAGATTTACGCAACAAATTACTATAAGCAGAACTTGCCAGTTTCCTGTCCTTTGGTTTTCGCGTCAAAAAGATATAGCAATGGTGTTCGAGGTATTCACGCTCATTAAAGAAGCGTTCACTGGAACGGGACAAAAAGCTTTTCCCGTTTTTCTCAAAGTCTGCTTTAAATTTGCTTTCCGTAAACCAGTCCTGTTTGTGAAAAATGCTGCCTTGCGGCAAGACCCTAATGGCTTTAACCCATGCCTGATGGTAGGCTTCATAATCCCGGTCGGATAAGGTAAATATCTCCGGCAGGGTAACTTCATACGCTATGGTGATGTCGCCGTTCGCTGAAAGGACCGTTCCTTTTTCGACTTTGCTTAAAGGCAGTATTTTCTTAATTTCAATTCCCATAACATTATTTTTTCGTTAATAATTTGTTTTTAGCGGTACCCAAGGGACCGCTACGCTTTGCCCTTTAGGTTTATAAATAATTGTCTTGACCGAAATTTTAAGTAATCGGGCAATTGCTTTTTAGCAAAATGCTTCATCAACCCATGCTCACCAAAGCGGTTACTTAACCGAAATACGGTTAAAAATAAAGTGGTGCCCGATCCTAAAACGGTTGGAAGGATAATCCATAGCGATAGCCCACAGATATATAATACGGCGAAGCCAACAAGCAAAAACACTAAGCCAATGGTCCAAATAAGCAATGTATTGCGCTTTTAATCCCTTGAAGACAATGGGTTTTGAAACCCCTTTATTTATTTGATAGATGCTTGACATTTAAGTATTTCTTTTTTAAACCTGCCCGGCTGATTGCCCGGGCAGGTAGTATTGTGTTTACAGGCCAAAGAAGGATTTGAGTACCGTTGCAACCACAACCAAGAATATGCATGAGCCGAACCAGGCGGAAGCCACTTTATTGGTGTCCGGCTCTCCGGCATTCCACTTATTGAAAACTTTAATTGCGCCGATAATACCGACTACTGCACCGATAGCATACATCAGGTTACAGCCGGAGTCGAAATAACTTTTGACCTGATCGGTAGCTGAGTTGATACCGCTGTTACCGTTTTGTGCGAAGCAATAGTTAACCGTCACCAGCAATGCAGTAAAAATTAAGGTCTTTAAAAGCGCTTGTTGTTTTGGGGTATATGGGATGTGGTTTTTCATATATATTTTATTACACTGATTTGAGAGGGATTTCACAGATTGTTTTATGATTGCACCTGTTAAGGCCAAAGAATGTTTAACTCTTCATCCGTGATGTTGAATGGCAAATTTTCACGGATATGCTCATCCAGCGCCTGCTGGTTGGATGTTCCCTTGATATTTGGATACTTGGAACTGACAAGGTGAAAGAGAGAGATAAAATCTTCTTTGGTGCCTTGTCCGGTTTCCAGAATGTGAAAAATACTTTTCAGTTCTTCCAGAACATCAGGGATTATGCTTTGCTGTCTTTTCCGGCCATCATCATCTGTTTGTTCGTTTTCTAAACCTTCCTCCGTTTCCCAATTTTTGTTGGGCCCTTGTTCTGCTTTGTCCTCCTTAACATCCGGCGCAAAACCGAACATGCCCATGCTAACCTTTGACGTGCCTTCCGGTAAATTTGGTTTACCAACCAGGCCGTCTTCCACTTCGGCCGGAACTTCTTCGAACTCTTCGTCCCAGGCACGCCTCAAGGGCCCCGGTGCATCAGCAGGTCCATGCTTATCGCTTAATAAACCCTGTATCCGATGTCTATAGTAGATCAGGGTTACCGCCACATACCAGACGGCTGTCAGAATTGTGGCAGCGATCAGAAATTGCTGCCAGGTGAAATGTTGTAACATAAACGTTTTGCTTTTATCCCGCAGCTCCATTGCCGCAGGATTTACAAAAGCAAATTTTCAAAGGCTCCGAATTTTAGATTGGGTCATTTAGGGATGCCCTAAGAATAAACATTAACCAAATGAAAAACAGTGTTTTAAACAGGTGCCTTTAACGAGTTTCTTATCTTTTATTCACCTTTTAGGGTCGTACCCGTCCTCCTTATCGAGTTTTTGAACTACGCTTTCCTTCATTTCATCGAGATATTTGGTACGGCTTAGCCTTTTTCTCCTGCGGAGTTCTGCAAGGCGCTTGGATGGAACACCGATATTTACCTGGAACTTCTCTTCCAGCCAGCGGAAGATATCAGATAAACTGGCCGTACCATTATTTAGCTGTTTGGTATGGTAAATCCCGATTCCAATTTCAGCCAGGTTAATGGTATCTCCTGTCCAGTTCATTTCGCCCGTTTCATTGGCCAATTGGTACGGGGTTGCGGGGTTTCTCTTCAAAAAAAGCAGCTTTTCAATTACCCATTCTTTTAGCCTTTCAAAAGCCCTGAACTTGGAAAAAAGATAATCGCAGTTTGTTGAGAAACCCGGATCGGCATCAGGTACAGCGGGTAAAAGCAGGCTTTGCGATTCTGCGCCGCGTATAAAGTATAAACTATCCAGTTCATTGGCATCCAGCTTATAGTATTGATATAAAAAGGCATACTGCTGAAAGAACCGTTCAATGTAATGCAGTTCCTGCGTTAAATAATCAATTTGCCTTTCGGCATCACCAAAAGGAAAACCGTTTTCAATCGTGTACAGTTCGGTGTAATAGATCTGCCATTGATAGACCGACGGTTTGGTGTACTTGAAGAAGATGATCTGTTCTGGCTGGCTTTTAAATGGGTACTCTTGTACAAAGCCTTTTAATTTGTTAAGTGCCTGCCTGATCAGCTTCAACGCTTTGGTAAGTTTTTCGAGCGGCTCATCGGTTTGGAATGATGATTGTTCCAAATCCTGCTCCAACTGCTTTAACAGCCGCGAATTTAGTTCTTGTAACATACTTCAGAAATCATTTTTGGTAAAACCTGCCCTCGCCTGTTCACTGGCAACAACTTTCACTTTAGCAGGAAATGCGTAAATTTTCTTCATAGACTGTTTATTTATAATCGTTTAAAGCCGATAAATAGTCAAAAGTATGAGGCATGTTGCGTCCAAAAAACACCAATTAAGTGGATTTATGCTACTAAAAAAGTGGTATTTTTAGACAAAAAGAGCCAAAAACAGATTCAAATGAACGGATTGCAACTTATGAAGTAATGCTGCACGGTTCTTTACACTCGTTTTTTTGAACGTGTTATATATGTGTTTTTTGACCGTTTCTTCTGAAATAAATAGACTGTCAGCAATCAATTTGTTATTCATACCTTTTTTAAGAAGTTGAACAATTTCAATTTCGGTTTTTGTTAAACGGTAACGCAAACAATTTTCTTGAAAGACTTCTGGGGTTGTATCATCGATTACAAGTTTTAGCAGTCGCTTGTACTCACATCTGGCCTTTTTGATGGATTTCCAAATAAACAAGAAGCTGATGGCTATAATACCAGTGTTTGTGCATAATACTTCAATAAGCTGACTTTCTTCGACAAGACCAAACACCGCTAAAGCCGCCCAGGGGCTTATAGCAAAATACATGGCTATTTCTTCTGTGTATTGTTTGTCATTTCTGTTAGTATTATGTTTTTTTCGGATTGCCTTAAACATGGCCCAAAGCAATATAAGAGCATAAATAAACGGCACGATCATGCCAAATTTTATACTCACATTAAGATTGCCGTAGATGCCATAAACAATAATAAAAAAGATCACATAAGGCAGCATCAGGAATAAAGGAAGCCATAAAGCGCATGCCACCGCAATGATTTAAGGTCACATGCTTTATAAAAATAAAAAGGGAAATAAGAAGCCATTAGAAAACCGCTGCCATAAGCGATCATTTCCTGTGTAGAGATGGCCAGATTAATTTGGGGGTCAGGAAAAAGGCCGCCAGTTATGTTATAAAAAAGGAGCAAGACCAACAAGATCAGGTACAATAGCCTGTTCTTGTCCTCGGGCCTGAATAAGTAATAGAAGAATTGGAATACTAACATCCCGGTTTCCAATACAATAAAAATAAAGGTAACGATATGGATTTTTGTTCCAAAAACGAGCATGGTTATTGGGTTATAAGGTAGGCTATTAGGTTATGGAATATTATCGCATTAAAAAATACAAGGTGTAGGTCAGGTCGAGCTGGTCATAGATTTTGAAACCAAAGCGTTTATACCAGGGCAGGTTTTCCACGGTAGAGGTTTCAAGAAAGACTGGTAGATTTTTTTTGTCAGCGTAAGCGATGATTTCCTCAAGTTATTTGCTGCCGGTGCCTTTATGCTGTTCTGCCGGATCAACGCCAATGAACCATAGATAAGCCATCGCTTGTTTCGGCTGTTTTGTTTTTATCTTGCTTTCTCGATCCAGGGCTTTTTTAATGCCATCCAAGCCAATAGCCCTAAAGATTAGTTTTAAATCAAGCCAGACCGCTTTGAGTGATGTTCTTTTTTCATGCGGATACAAGACCAGTGCACACGCTGTTCTGTCGTTTGAAAGCCAGACATTTCCAAACAACGAACACATTTCAAAAGAATAATCCATTAACGCGGCGATGCGCTCCAATCTTTCATCATCCTATCGGACGATATAATTAACGCTTTGATTGGTTTCAAAGGAACGGGTTAGTATTTTTATTACTGAAGTTTTGTCCGACGATGCTGCTCTAATCATAAACATACATAACGTAATCTGTGCCATGTTTTGTATTTGGGAATGGAAAACAAGAAGGGTCAGATAGGTTAGATAATTATTATATTAACGTGTAGTACGATTAAAAAGCCAAAGCATATTTAAGATGATTTAGCGGTTTGTTGTTTGATTTATTAATGAACTGAAGACATGTGACGGCGGTAATCTTGTTTAGGATTCTGACCGACAAACCATCGACAGACTTGGCATAATTTCTTTTGAGCATGAACTGATCGCATAGCTGGGCGAATAAAGTTTCAATGCGTTTTCGTATGCGTTTAAAAACAGGGGCGGGTTGTTGTTTATTTTCCTGATTATTGCGCATTGGGGTTTTCAGTTCGATCTTAGCGGAATGAAACAAGTCTATTTGATAGGTTTTAGACAAATATCCTTTATCTCCAATAAGTGTACGATTATTTAATCCTGAATGCTTTACATCATTAAGATAATGAATGTCATGCACACTGGCTTTACTTAGGTCCATCGAATGGAACACACCGTTTGCCGAAGTAACCAGGTGGAGTTTATAACCAAAGTACCAGGCTTTATTTACAGCGGACCAGCCTTTATCAGGAGCTGTCTCAAAGTTTTCTTTACAAATCTTAGCAGGTTTTTCGCGAACGATCTTGCAAATGGGAACAGGAATAGAATCTACAATAAAGACATTTTCACCCTTGTTCATTTCATCAGCCAAAAACTGGTTTAAGCGTTGCAAATAACCTCCGAGTGCTTTCCTGCGCCGGTTATAGTTACAGCGGTGAATTAAATGCGGAAAATCAAGGAAATAGTCCTTACTGAGTTTTCCAAACAGATAGGTTTCTGAGTCAATACCAATCGATTAGGCCACCAATGTCAATGCAAGTATCTCACAATCAGATAGCTTAGGCTTTCGTGGATAGAACTTAAAGTTGCCATCGGGATTAACAGAGGATTTAAAAACAGATTTGGTGATGTCTAAAAATAAACGGAAATTGGTCGAAAGGTTGTGCATAAAGAATAATTTACTTGGTCGTAATTCTTCTTTAAGATACTGTTTATCAGTTAGATGCACAACTTTTTCTTTCGTTTTAACCTCAATTTCTAATCGCACTACACGTTAAAAAACATAAAATTTCCATGGTTTTTGTATCGGTATAGAATACAGACACAAAATTTATAGGCCTAAAAGAAGCACTATAAAGTTTCTGATATAAATTTAAACACGATCTAATCATATTGGTAAGAAGAGTTTGGCTGCATATCAGCCAGAATATCAAAATTATTAGAAATTCTTTGGGTCTGTGTTAAGAAAACCCAACTATTATTATTGTATGCATGGGTACAAATAAAAGATGCAGAAATTTAAAAGAGCTGCCCATGTTATTGGCGTCTTTATGATAGTGAGGGTAATCGCTTATAGACAAACGACGGAAAAAAGGTTTACTTTTGCATTTCCATCTTCTCCATTTCTCCATGAGGCCTCATGGACATATTGCCAAAATAATAAGCCACTCCTATTCCTATAGCTAATATAAATACAGATAATAAGGCAACAAGAACTTTACTTCTGATAGGTACCTTACTTTCCATATTCATGGTGCTCATTCTTGTATTAGCTATTTGTGATGGCGCAAGGGTATCGCCAAAGTGCTCACTAACAATAGACTTATTCATTCCCGGCATGTTCATTTGGCGACCTTCAGCCGAGCCGCCTTTTCCCAATGCCCTTTCCGTGCCCATGCCATGTTTCAATTTGTTTTTAACCAGCCACCAATTTACAGGAAAAGCAAGTATTCCTCCTGCTAAGGAGGCAAGAGACATGATACCCCAAAAACTTAAAGAAGCCACATCCATGTTTTTCATATTACTTGTCATAAGGGTAATCATAATTGGGATCATACCTGCCATAACAAAATTCATAGACAGCCATTCTGGATACCAACTTTTTTTTACGGCTTCAGCATAACTGCCACCCAGCATATCCTTCATAAAAAGCGATTGAAAAATAAATAAGCCAAAAGCAAATCCCGCTATGTATTCCAACAGACTGTCTAAGCCCATTGGTAAATTAAGCAGCGCGGTAATAAAGGCGACAACAATTACCCCGGTAGCATCACCGGCCATGCAATGGATTGTTGAGCCAATGGTTTGCTTCCATAGCGGAGCGATAAACTTTTCATGAGTATTGGGCGCGGGTTCACGGCAGGAAAAGATGTAAATGAGTAACCCAAATATACCCGTGTATAAAGTTACCAATATCCAGCCCCACTTCATGACTTTCATTTCCGGTGTTCGGAAAATCAAGTCATAAGCTACAAAAGCAACCGATAATGCGGCTAAAGAAAACCATAGGATGAGGGCTGTTTGCATAATCTGAATTTAAAGATGAATTTCTGTTTGGAAGATGACTTTAATGGAAACAATATTATAATGGCAGAGTCGACTAATGATGCAAGAAAAATCATTTTCAATCCAGCTACTTTTCCCAAATGATAACGAGGAGAAAATCTTGCCCGTTCAACACCCCGATGAAACTTTTGAGTTTGAATGGAATAGGCAAACTATTTTTATAATAAATAACGGTGATAATTCATGGGGCAAGGTTAAAGGAAACACAGATCAACAAATTATAGACTTTATAGGTGAAGCAATTGAAAATCATTATCGGAACAAATTAATCTTTTAGTCTTATCAAAGTTTACAGTAACAGCCTTTGAATAATGGCCAGTCTCAATCTCCTAAAAGGCAACTGAAACTGGCCATAATCATATTTTATTAATTTACTTTTTAATTACCTCTACCACGCTACCGCAGGTCACATCTTTTTTACCCATATAAGGATTACTGATTGCTTTGTTTTCGCTTATCCAGTTGGATCCTTTTTTGTCATTTGCCATAGGGCAATGATCATTATAAAGCGGGTTAGCGCTGCCAAAAGATTTAACAAGGTCAACCATATCATCACTCAACATGCCAAAGTGCTCACGCTGATGGCCCAATACTTTTTTTTCGTTGATATGTTCTGCGTTTTCCTTCATATCATCCTCGTTCTTTTCAAAGGCCGATTTTTGTTCAGCAGAAAATTTAGTCTTATCCAAGCCTTTCAGGTCGCTGGATAAAGTACCGGCCGCATCAGAGGCGCCGGAAGCATCGTCAACAACCAGTGCATCTTTAATTTTAAGGTAATCTCCTATTACCTTATTGATAGAGGAAGAAACCCCTGCATCTACATTGGTAAATGACGGGGTAGCTACTTTCAAATTTTTGTCGTCACCTGCTTTATTGTCCACTTTCATACCAGTCATATCATTTGTTTTTGTACTGTCGGCAATCGAAGCTGTTTTGTTGTTGTCTGTGCAGGAAACCCAGATTAAGGCCGCACCGGCTAAAAAAAATAATTTTTTCATTGTTTTTTTGTTTTTAAGTGAATGCTACGTTTTTAATTTTTAATAATTTGATTATTACCGCTTAACTCGACGGCTTATTTTTTAAAAGCAATTTGTTCACTGGCTGTAGCTGTCCAGTCTTTAATAATTTTAATATCTGCATCATTAAGTTTAGCGTTTCGGTGAATAAGTGTGTAAGAACTAATCGGCATTTCATGCTGCTCTACCTGGTCAGCCAAACTGCTCAGTTTATGCTTTAACCTTCTTTCATTGAACTTAGACAGATCGGAAAAATTAAGGTCTTCTTTCCCTTCGGTAACGTGTTTGCTCATCAGCAGGGCAACAGGGTTAATATGGACGTACCAGGGGTAATTGGTATGGTTGGAATGGCAGTCGTAACAAGAACGCTGCAAGATAGCATTGACATTATCAGGCACCGGTACATAATGGGTAATATCATTAGGCCCGGCAGCATTGCCCAGGTTTTTTGCAGGGCTGATAAACTGAATCCCGATGAAGATGATCACCAAAGTAATCAAGCTATATTTTATGATGTTTTTTTCATTTCGCTAATTCTTTAACCATTATGAATAGCTTAATAGGTAATGGTCAAGCCACCTCCTAATCCCATGTCGCTGTCATAATGGGTAGACAAGTTGAAATATTTGGTGAGGATGTAACGTATGCCGAGGGCATACTCCTTGTCTGTATTAAGCATGAAGTTGGTACGAATACGTGGTGATACCGGAATATCTTCCCGGCTGAACTGAAAGCGCAATTTGCCATCCAGGTCTGCGCGGAACTCAGACAAAATGTTCATTGGCAATAAATACTGGACACCTGCCGTCATTGTGCTGCGGTTGTTTTTATTGCTTAACTGGCCAAGCCAATTGTATCTGTCGCTGCCAAAAATGTTACGCCCCATTATTCCTTTCATTATTTCTTCACCATTCGGGCCTAATTTTTTATAGTGATAATCATAACCAATAAATGGTCTCCACCACTGCATCCTGCCCAGGTATCGCCCTATGGTAGTTTCGCTTTCCTCGCCATGTTCAGGATGAAGACCCAGGTGCCAGGCCGTAGCAATCGTATTGCGTGTATTAGATAACATAGCCATACCATCGCTTCCGGAGCTTTCCAGCCCTATTCTTGCCATCGAATGGTAGTGGCGGTCGTCAGAATTTAAGCCCCGCTTTGCTACTTTGTCGCTCTTGATGTCCGTTTTGTCAACAAGGGTATCCTGGTAGCTAAACACCCGGCCCATCCCGCTCATCATGTGGTATAAAATATGGCAATGGAAAAACCAGTCGCCGCCCGGCTCTGTTGCGGCAAATTCTATAGTGTCCCGCTCCATGGGCATAATGTCTATCACATTTTTCATAACAGCATATTCCCCCTGTCCGTTCAGTAGCCTGAAGTCATGACCATGAAGGTGCATCGGGTGGCGCATCATGGTATTGTTGTATAAAACAATGCGTACGTTTTCACCTTTTTTTATTAGGATTTTATCGGCCTCAGAAACAACTTTATTATTTATGCTCCATACATAACGGTTCATATTACCGGTAAGCTCAAAGTTTAAGGTTTTTAATGGCCCGGGGCGTAGGGTGGTCTTTTCAGGGGCTTTGAGCATTGCATAGCTTAGCGTTACAATGTCGGCCTCACCCCCCGCCCTCTCCGAAGGAGAGGGAGCCATATCCATGCCAGCCATACTGTTATTACCCATATCCATGCCGTCCTTCTTATCTGTTTTCTTCTTGATGCCTTCCGTTTTTCCTTTCATGGCACCGGTGTTGCCTACTTCATTTTTGCTACCGATTTTCATGTCCATGCCTTTCATATCGTGGCCACTGTTATTGCTCATGCCACTGCTGCCGGTTCCATTGTCTCCGTTTGAGCCTTTGGTTTTGTCGTTCTTTTCGTGACCGGTTATCTCTGGATACATAACGGTATTCATGTCCATGGTTTGATTGGCCATTTCCATACCTTCCATTTGTACCATGTTGCCCCGCATGTCCATCATATCATTCATCATCTTCATACCGGCGAAGTATTTTAACGTAGGCAGTTTTGCCGCGGCTACTTTTTGCCCGCTGCCCAGCCAGAGGGAGGCCGATTTGGTACGGTCTTCAGGGGTAACCAGAAACTCATAGCTTTTATTTTCTGGAATGGTCACCACCACATCGTATGTTTCAGATACTGCAATCAGCAACCTGTCCACTTCTACCGGCTCCACATCATTGCCATCAGTAGCCACTACCGTTATTTTACCGCCGGCATATTTAAGCCAGAAATAGGAAGATGCACCGCCATTTGCTATCCGCAGCCTTACTTTATCCCCTGCCTTGAACTCTGGCCGTGTGCTTTGATTTTTGCCATTGATTAAAAATGCATCATAAGCCACATCGCTTACGTCCATGGCAAGCATCCGTTTCCATTCGTTGGTAAGCTTTGTTTTTAAGTGTCCGGTCTTTATCGCTTCCGAGTAACTTTGTATGGTGTTTTTTCTAATGCCAAACCAATCGGTTTGGTTGTGCAGGCTGCGGTTTACTTCTTTGGGGCTCATGTCTATCCAGTCGCTGAGCACAACAGGAATGGTCGGAATATTCCACTCCTTTCTTTTGTTCATGATAAAGGCTCCATACATGCCGATTTGTTCCTGTAA
>JAABUI010000767.1_pt1 | contig 21381 bp, 18 predicted proteins | sample 5559111 | NCBI WGS metagenome assembly JAABUI01 (sample SAMN10711870, study PRJNA513365) | rock metagenome | isolation source: Antarctica rocks | place: Antarctica: Victoria Land, Buttleship Promontory
CCGTTGTGGACAACGGATGGATGATGATGCGCGGCGCAATGCTGGCCGCGGAGCCGCGCCGAAAAGTCGGACGGCAGACCGTCAGACGGGTGGTCACCTTCGCCCGGCCGCACCGCAGATCGGTTGTACTGCTGCTATTGGTGACGGTCGGCTCAGCGGTAATCGCTGTGGTCACGCCGCTGCTCGCCGGTCGCGTGGTCAACGTCATCATCGGGAAGCTAGGGCTGCGGACGGTGGTGCTCATCGCGGCAGTCATCGCCGTGCTGGCGGTGATCGACGCCGGACTCGGTCTCGCGGAACGGTGGCAGGCCTCCCGCATCGGGGAAGGGCTGATCCTCGACCTCCGCCGCGCAGTGTTCTCTCACGTCCAGCGCATGCCCGTGGCGTTTTTCACCCGTACCCGTACCGGCGCGCTGGTGTCCCGGCTGAACAACGACGTGATCGGGGCGCAGCGCGCGTTCACCTCCACCCTGTCCGGGCTGGTCACCAACGTGATCCAGCTGCTGCTCACAGTGGTCGTGATGCTCACGCTGTCCTGGCAGGTCACGCTGCTCGCCCTTATCTTGCTGCCCGTCTTCGTGGTTCCTGCCCGACGGGTGGGCGCACGGATGGCCGGGCTGCAGCGGGAGGCCGCTGATCTGAACGCGGGCATGACCAACCAGATGACGGAGCGCTTCTCTGCGCCCGGCGCCACCTTGGTGAAACTGTTCGGTCGCCCGGACATGGAGGCCAAAGAGTTCGGTGACCGTGCAGCGAGGGTGCGCGACATCGGGGTCCGCACGGCCATGGCCACCCGGGTCTTCCTCACGGCGCTGACCCTGGTCTCGGCGTTGGCTCAGGCGTTGGTGTATGGGCTCGGCGGCTACCTGGCCTACACCGGCAAGATCGAAGCAGGCGCCGTGGTGAGTCTGGCGTTGTTGCTCACCCGCCTCTACGCCCCGCTGACCGCGTTGGCCAACGCGCAGGTCGACGTCATGTCCGCCCTGGTCAGCTTCGAGCGCGTGTTCGAGGTGTTGGACCTGCCGCTGACGATCACCGAGAAACCGACCGCGACGCCGCTCCCCGGCGGTCCGCTGTCGGTGGAGCTGCGCGACATCCGCTTCTCCTATCCCGCGGCCAGCGCCGTCTCCCTCGCCTCCTTGGAGGAAGTGGCAGTACTCGATGCCCGCGGCGGCGACGAGGTGCTGCACGGGGTTTCGCTGCAGGTCGCGGCCGGGCAGCTGGTCGCGCTGGTGGGTTCCTCCGGCGCGGGCAAGTCGACCATTGCCTCGTTGCTGGCGCGGCTGTACGACGTGGACTCCGGCGCCGTGCTGCTCGGCGGCCGCGACGTGCGGGACACCACCTTCGACTCGCTGCGCGACGCGGTCGGCGTGGTCACCCAGGACGGCCACCTGTTCCACGACACCCTGGAGGCCAACCTGCGCTACGCCGACCCGGAGGCGACGGTGGAGCAGCTCTGGCACGCGCTGCGGCGGGCCCGGCTGGAACCGTTGGTCCGTTCGCTGCCGGACGGTCTGGCCACCGTGGTCGGGGAGCGCGGCTACCGCCTCTCCGGCGGGGAACGACAGCGGCTGACCATCGCGCGGCTGTTGCTGGCCCAGCCGCGGGTGGTGGTGCTGGACGAGGCGACGGCGCACCTGGACTCGGAGTCGGAGCACGCCGTGCAGGAGGCGCTGACCGAGGCGCTGGTCGGGCGCACCGCCATCGTCATCGCCCACCGGCTCACCACCATTCGCGACGCAGACCTCATCTGTGTGGTGGAGGCCGGTCAGATCGTGCAGCGGGGCACCCACGAGGAGCTACTGGCCCGCGGCGGGCGGTACGCGGAGTTGCACGCGGGCACCTTCGGTACGGCCACCGCCCAGCACTGACAAGCACTGACTACCGGGCCTGGCGCACGGACGCCTCCACGAGGTCCAGCACGGGGCCCAGGTGCTCAGTAGGCAGGCCCATGCCCACATGCGCCACCAGACCGTCGAGCACCAGTTCGAGGAACCCGGTGAGTATTTCCGGGTCCACGTCGTCGCGGACCTTCCCCGCCGCCCGTTGACGCTCGAGCCGGGCACGAGTGGCCGCAGTGATCTCGGCGGCGCGTGCCGACCAGTCGGCGCGGAACTCGGCGTCGGTGCGCAGCCTGCGTGCGACCTCCAGTCGCGTGCCCAGCCAGTCTCGCTGTTCGGGGTGCTCCAGCAATTCGCGCATCACCTCGACCAGGCCTCGCTCCGCGACCAAGTCGGCCATCCGCTGCGCTTCATCCTGCGCGAGTGCCATAAACAAGGCGTCCTTGTCGCGGAAGTGGTGAAAGATGGCGCCCCGGGACAATCCGGTCGCCTCCTCCATCCGTCGCACGGTGGCCCCCTCGTAGCCGTGGCGCGAGAAACACCGCCGCGCACCTTCGAGAATCTGGCGTCGTCGCGCAGCGAGGTAGTCCTGGCTGACCTTCGGCACAAGCACGAGCATAGGCACCAAGCCGTACGTACGGCTCGTTATGCGCGGCGTCCTTCGCGCGGCAGCCGAACCACGCCGTGTGTAGCGTCGTATACGGAGCATGGAGGTGCGCCTGTGACACGTGCAATGGACCCGGCAACAGACACCGTGCCGGTGCTGCGTGGCCGCACGGATGCCGAAGCGCATGTGGGGGTCGTCTGCTTCAAGCAAGGGCCTCCCACGCTCATCGGCGCCGAGCTTGAATGGCTGCTCACCCGCAGCAACGACCACACGGCACGGCCAACGCTCCCCGAGGTCGCCGCCGCGCTCGGCGAGCATGCCCCCCGCAGCATCGCTCCAACATCAACCGCACGTGCACTGCCCGGTGGCAGCACCGTCACCGTGGAACCCGGCGGACAGGTCGAGTTGTCCAGCGCTCCCTATCCCGATGCCCGATCTCTGTGCACCGCACTCGCCGCCGACGCCGACTTCCTCAGCGGACGTCTCGCGGCCCATGGGCTGGTGACGAAAGATGCTGCCGCGGACGATGTCCGAGCGCCGCACCGCCAGCTCGGCCTTCCGCGGTACTGCGCAATGGAGGCGGCCTTCGATCGGGTGGGGCCTTACGGACGTTTGATGATGTGCAACACCGCGGCGGTGCAGGTCAGCGTGGACGCCGGGCGCGCAGGCCAGGAGATGACCACCCGATGGGCGTTGTTGCACGAGGCCGGCCCGGCATTGGTCGCCGCGTTCGCCTGCTCGCCCCGACTGCACGGCGTGCCCGCCGGGCGTTGGGCCTCCCAACGGATGCGGACCTGGTTGGAGCTCGACCCGGCGCGCACCGATCCTCCACCGCTCCAGCTCGACGACGCAGTGGGTGCCTACGCGCGCTGGGCACTCGACGTCCCCCTGCTGTGTGTCCAACAGACCGAAGGCGCGTGGACGGCCCCGTTGGGAGCCACCTTTGCCGACTGGGTGGAGGGCAGGCTGGGCACGACACTGGGGCGGGCACCCACGGCTGCGGACCTCGACTACCACCTGAGCACCCTGTTTCCTCCGGTGCGGGCCAACGGCTATTTCGAGGTGCGCTACCTCGATGCCCAGCCGGGCCTGGCCTGGCAGGTGCCGATTGCCCTGTTCGAGGGACTGCTGCGTGATCAGTCCACAGTGGATGAAGCGCGCGCGCTTTCCGCTACCACACGAGGCCGCTGGCGCGACGCCGCGAGGCTGGGGATAGCCGACCCGGAGCTGCGCGCCGCGGGTGGAGCCCTGCTGGACCTAGCCAGCTCGCGCGCTGATGACCCGGGCACGGCGGATCTGGTGTCCGCGGCAGCCGAACGCGTCCGTGCTGGACGCACCCCGACGGAGGAAGACACGTGAGCCAGCAGACCGAGCAGCTCCGAACCCGGGCGGCCGAAACGCTGCTGCGCAGTCGGGCCCGCACCACCGCGCTGACCACGCTCGACGAGGGCGAGCTGACCGCCCAGCACTCACCGCTGATGAGCCCATTGGTGTGGGACCTCGCCCACATCGGGAACCAAGAAGAGCTGTGGTTGGTTCGCGATGTCGGCGGGCGAGCCCCCCTGCGGGAGGACATCGACCAGCTCTACGACGCCTTTGTGCACTCCAGGGCCAGCCGCCCTTCCTTGCCCTTGCTCAGCCCGACGCAAGCGCGTGGCTACGTCAATACGGTGCGAGAAAAGGTCCTGGACATCCTCGACTCCGCCGCGCTCAGCGGAGATCGACTGCGGGAGAACGCCTTCGCCTTCGGGATGATCGCCCAGCACGAGCAACAGCACGCCGAGACGATGCTCGCCACCCACCAGTTGCGCACCGGCGGCCCCGCGCTCAGCGCCGCGCCGAGCCCGCAGCGCGGCACGGCACTGCCCGCCGAGGCGGTGATCCCGGCGGGGGAGTTCACGATGGGGACCGACATCGAGCCGTGGGCGCTGGACAACGAACGCTCCGCGCACCCGGTGTACCTGCCCGCCTATGCCATCGACACCACACCGGTGACCAACGCCCAGTACCAGTCCTTCATCGCCGCGGATGGATACCAGCGGGCCGAGCTGTGGACCACCGTCGGGTGGGCGCACCGGCAGCAGGCCGGGTTGCGCGCCCCCCAGTTCTGGCAGCAGGACACCGACGGACGGTGGTGGCGCCGCCGCTTCGGCATCCGTGAGCCGGTACCGGACGCGGAGCCGGTGATGCACGTCTGCTTCCACGAGGCGCAGGCTTACGCGCGCTGGGCGGGCAGGCGTCTCCCGACCGAGGCCGAGTGGGAGAAGGCGGCGCGGTACGACCCGCACTCCGGCCGGAGCAGGCGATATCCCTGGGGCGACGAGGCTCCGACCGCCGAGCGCGCGAACCTCGGGCAGTGCCATTTGCAGCCCGCCGCTGTCGGTTCCTACCCCGCGGGTGCGTCGGCGACGGGGGTCCACCAGCTCATCGGCGACGTGTGGGAATGGTGCGACTCCGGGTTCCACCCGTACCCGGACTTCGAGGTCTTTCCCTACGCGGAGTACTCGCAGGTGTTCTTCGGCGGTGACTACCGGATGTTGCGTGGGGGGTCCTTCGGGGCGGACGAGGTGGTGGCGCGCAGTACCTTCCGCAACTGGGACCATCCCATCCGCCGCCAGATCTTCGCGGGCTTCCGGTGCGCCCGTGATCTGACCGTCGCCGAGCGGGGCTGAGCGCCTCGGTGTGTCGACACCTCGCATACCTGGGGCCGTCCTGCTCGGTGGGGGAGCTGGTCACCCGTGGACCGCACTCCCTGCAGACGCAGTCCTGGGCGCCGCGGGACATGCGTGGCGGCGGCACCATCAACGCCGATGGTTACGGCGCGGCGTGGTGGAACGGCCCCGAAACAGCGCGCTACCGCAGTGACGCTCCGATGTGGACAGACAGCGCCGGTGTGCAGACGTTGCGTTCGGTGCGCTCCCAGGCGGTGCTCGCCGCCGTCCGCTCGGCGACGGTGGGCATGCCCGTGGTCTCCACCGCTGCCGCGCCGTTCACTGACGGACAATGGGCGTTCAGCCACAACGGGGTGGTGCGGGGGTGGCCGCACGCGCTCGCAACCCTAGCGCAGCAGCTCCCGGTGACCGACCTGATGACCATGGACGCGCCCACCGACTCCGCGCTGCTGTGGGCACTGCTGCGCAACCGGCTGCGGCGCAACGAGCCGACACAGGCAGTGGCGGAACTCGCGTGTGAGGTGGCGGCGGCCGCGCCGGGATCGCGACTCAATCTGCTGCTGTCCGATGGCGAGCAGATTGTGGCCACCGCGTGGGAGCACTCGTTGTCCCATCTCGCGGTGGACGACCTCGAGGGACACAACTCTGTAGTGGTCGCGTCCGAGCCTTACGACGACGACCCCGCGTGGCAGTCCGTGCCCGACCACTCCCTGGTGACCGCCCGTCCCGGCAAGGTCACCGTAACCGCATTGGAGCCCCGATGACCGTGCCGACGCTGGATGTGCACCTCTCTGCCGACGCCGCCGGGCAGGCGCTCCGGGCGGACGCCCGCGCGGGGCTGACCGCGCAGGAGAAGTGGTTGGCGCCCAAGTGGTTTTACGACGCCACGGGGAGCACGCTGTTCGAGCAGATCACCGAGCTGCCCGAGTACTACCCCACGCGCACCGAACGGGCGCTGCTGCACACCCACGCCGCCGACATCGCCGCGGCGAGCGGCGCCGACACGCTCGTGGAGCTCGGTTCGGGATCGTCGGAGAAGACGCGGCTGTTGCTGGACGCGTTGCGCGCGGCCGGCCACCTCCGCCGCTACGTACCCCAGGACGTGTCCCAGTCCGCGCTGCAGGCCGCCGCGCAGAGCGTCGCGGCCGAGTACCCAGAAATCGGGGTGCACGGCGTCGTAGGGGACTTCACCCGCGACTTGGACAAGCTGCCCGGCGGGCACCACCGAATGGTCGCCTTCCTCGGTGGCACCCTGGGCAACCTCATTCCCGCCGAACGCGCCGACTTCCTCCGCAGTCTGCGTGCAGTACTCGCGCCCGGCGAGCACCTGCTGCTCGGGGTGGGACTGGTGACCTCGCCGTCGGTGCTGGTTCCCGCCTACGACGACGCGGCCGGGGTGACGGCCGAGTTCAACCGCAACGTGCTGCACGTGCTCAACCGGGAGCTCGGCGCCGACTTCGACGTCGCTGCCTTCGGACACGTCGCGCTGTGGAATGCCGATGCGGAGTGGATCGAGATGCGCTTGCGCGCTAAGCGCGCCATGACGGTCGAGGTCGCCGAGCTCCACCTGACCGTGCACTTCGACGCGGGTGAGGAGATCCGTACGGAGATCTCGGCCAAGTTCCGGCCGGACGGCATCGCTCGCGAGCTCGCCGACGCGAGGTTCACCCTCGACGGGCAATGGTTCGATCGCGACGAACGTTTCGCGCTGCTGCTGGCCGCAGCGACGTAGCCGCCGGGCATAGCATGACCGCCATGGCTGAACATGAGCTGACCGGACGCCGCGCGATGATCACCGGCGCTGCTAGCGGCATCGGGGCCGCGTGCGTGCACCGCCTGGTGGCGGCTGGCGCCGAAGTTGTTGCCGTCGACCGGGACGCCGAGGCACTGGACCGCCTGTGCGCGGAGCTTCCCGGGGTTCGCGCGGTCACCTGTGATCTCTCGGACCTGGGCGCCGTCGACCGGCTACCCGGCGACGTGGACATTCTGGTGAACAACGCAGGTGTGCAGCACGTCGCGCCGGTGCACGAGTTCCCCGTCGAGAAGTTCTCCCTCATCCTGCGACTGATGCTCGAAGCGCCGTTCCGCCTCATCCGGACGTGCCTGCCGCACATGTACGCCCAGGAATGGGGCCGGGTGGTGAACGTGTCCAGCGTCCATGGTCTGCGGGCCAGCGCCTACAAGTCCGCCTACGTCAGTGCGAAACATGGGCTGGAGGGGCTTTCCAAGGTGGTGGCCCTGGAGGGTGCCGAGCGCGGCGTCACCAGCAACTGCATCAACCCTGCCTACGTGCGCACCGCGCTCGTCGAGGCACAGCTTGCCGACCAGGCAAGGACCCACCACATCAGCGAGTCCGAGGTGCTGGACAAGATCATGCTGGCGCCCGTGGCGGTCAAACGCTTGGTCGAACCGGCCGAAGTCGCTGAGGTGGTGGCCTTCCTCTGCGGGCCTGCCTCTGGATCGATCACGGGATCTTCCTACCTGATGGACGGTGGCTGGAGCGCGCACTAGCCGTTTCGGGTGCGAGCGACAAAGATCGTCCAGGACAGCTTCGCCCGCCCGTCCCCAAGGAGCGCCCGATGGTTACTCGGCTCAACCCCTCCATAAGGCTGAGTCCACTGGCGTGCATCCTGCCGCCCGATCTGCTTGCCACCTTGGCCCACGACGGAACACCGGAACAGCGCACCGCGGTCCTGGACACCCTGCAGCTGGACCACAGCTTCCGACTCGCCCGCGCCGAGGCGGCTGTTCGGTCGGGAGGGCGCCCCCCGCAGGCGGCAGCAGCAGCGGGTGGCGGAACCCCACAACGCACGATCTACGACCAGCAGCACTCGACGGCCTACACGCCGGGGACGCTCAAGCGCTCGGAAGGCGGACCAGCCGTCGCCGACGTGTCCATCAACCAGGCCTACGACAACTTCGGCGCCACGTACGCACTGTATTGGGATGTGTTCCATCGGGACTCGATCGACAACCAGGGAATGCCGATCAACGGACTCGTGCACTACGGGGACGCCTACGACAACGCATTCTGGGACGGCCAAGGACACATGTTCTTTGGGGACGGCGACGGCCAGCTGTTGACCGACACCACCAAGGGCCTGGACGTCATCGGCCACGAGCTCACCCACGGGGTGACCCAGAACGAGGCGAACCTGACGTACTCCGGCCAGTCGGGCGCACTGAACGAGTCGATCTCCGACGTCTTCGGCTCCCTGGTGAAGCAGTACCACCTGTCCCAGAGCGCCGATGCGGCCGATTGGCTCATCGGGGCCGACATCGTCGGTCCGGCACTGGCCCCGGCGTTGAGGTCCATGAAGGCGCCGGGCACCGCCAATGCGCACGACTCCCAGCCCGCGGACATGGACCACTACGTGCAGACCTCCTCGGACAACGGCGGCGTGCACACCAACTCCGGCATTCCCAACCATGCCTTCTACGTCGTCGCGACCACTCTCGGTGGCAATGCATGGGAGGCGGCGGGGGCAGTCTGGTATGACGCGTTGGCCGATCCGAAGCTCAAACCTAATGCCACCTTCTCCGCCTTCGCCTCGACCACCCTCAGGCAGGCCCGCACACTCTATGGAGCCACCAGCACCGAGGCCGATGCGGTCAAGGCGGGTTGGGATGCCGTCAAGGTGCGCGTGCGCTGACCATGCGCATCGAGTACCGCCGAAGCGGTGGCATGGCAGGTATCGACATGACGGCGAGTGTCGACACCCGGAAGTTGCCCGCGGCGCAGGCCCAGCTCGCCGCCGACCTCATGGACCCGACAAGCGCCGCGTCCGCACCGACCACCGGAGTAGGCGCGCCGGACAGGTTTAGCTATGAGCTGACCGTGCACGACGGTGAGCAAGCGCAGACCCACAACTGGAGCGAGACCGAGGTTCCTGCGGTCGTCCAACCGCTGCTCGCCAGCTTGGGCCAACGCGCTCAGCCCGCACCACCTGGCTGACGCGGAAAGGGTGGCTCTAGCTCGCGGCCATCGAGCGCAGCACGTACTGCAGGATGCCGCCGTGGCGGTAGTAGTCCGCCTCGCCCGGGGTGTCGATGCGCACCACGGCGTCGAACTCCACGGTGGTGCCGTCCGTCTTCGCGGCGCTCACGTGCACGGTGTCCGGAACGCCGTCGTTCAACTCGGTGATGCCACTGATGTCGAAGGTCTCGGTCCCGTCCAGCCCGAGCGAGGACGCGGTGTCGCCGTTCGGGAACTGCAGCGGGATCACGCCCATCCCGATCAGGTTGGACCGGTGGATCCGCTCGAAGCTCTCCACGATGACGGCGCGAACACCGAGCAGCGCCGTACCTTTGGCCGCCCAGTCCCGCGACGATCCCGAGCCGTACTCCTTGCCTGCGAGCACCACCAGAGGTGTGCCCGCCTCGGCGTAGTGCTGGGCGGCGTCGTAGATGAACGCCTGCTCGCCGTCAGCGGTGAAGTCGCGGGTGTAGCCGCCACTGACGTCGTCGAGCAGCTGGTTGCGCAGCCGGATGTTGGCGAAGGTGCCCCGGATCATCACCTCGTGGTTGCCGCGGCGGGAGCCGAAGGAGTTGTAGTCCGTGCGGTCCACCCCGTGCTCGTCCAGGTATTGCGCAGCCGGGGTGCCCGGCTTGATGGCCCCGGCGGGGGAGATGTGGTCGGTGGTCACCGAGTCACCCAGCAACGCCAGCACCCGGGCGCCGGAGATGTCGGTGACGGGTTCGGGGTCCTTCGGCATGCCGTCGAAGTACGGGGGCTTGCGCACGTAGGTGGACTCGGCGTCCCAGTCGAAGGTGCGTCCCTCCGGGGTGGGCAGCGACGTCCAGCGGTGGTCGCCGGCGAAGACGTCGGAGTAGTCCTTGGTGAACATCTCCTCGGTGATCGAGTCGTCCATGGTCTGCTGGATCTCGTTCGCCGACGGCCAGATGTCGCGCAGATAGACGTCGGCACCTGCGCTGTCGGTCCCGAGCGGATCGTGATCGAAGTCGAAGTCCATCGTGCCGGCCAAGGCGTAGGCGATGACCAGCGGCGGGCTCGCCAAGTAGTTCATCTTGACGTCGGGGTTGATGCGGCCCTCGAAGTTCCGGTTGCCCGACAGGACGCTGACCACGGACAGGTCGTGCTCGTTGACCACCGCAGACACCTCCTCCGGTAGCGGGCCGGAGTTGCCGATGCACGTGGTGCAGCCGTAACCCACTAGGTGGTAACCGAGCTTCTCCAGATAGGGCCACATGCCGGCCTTCTCGTAGTAGTCGGTGACCACCTTGGAACCCGGCGCCATCGAGGTCTTCACCCACGGCTTGACCGTCAGACCCTTGTCCACCGCGTTGCGGGCGAGCAGCGCCGCACCGAGCATCACGGAGGGGTTGGACGTGTTGGTGCAGGACGTGATCGACGCGATGACGACGGCGCCGTGGTCCAACTCGGTCTTCGTGCCGTCGTTCATGGTCAACGGCACACACTTGTGCGGGCGATCGTCGGATGCCGGCGAGTCGACCGGGGCCTGCCCGCTCGGCTGCGCCTTTCCGACGTCAGAACCGGGAGCGTCGCTGGCCGGGAACGACTCGGACTCCTTCTCCGACACCGGGGCACTCACGTAGTCGAGGATGGTGCCGCGGAAGCTCTGCTTGCTCTCGGTCAACGCGATGCGGTCCTGTGGGCGCTTCGGCCCGGCGATGGAGGGGACCACTGTGGACAGGTCCAGCTCCAGGTACTCCGAATAGGTGGTCTCACGGGACGGGTCGTGCCACAGCCCCTGCTCCTTCGTATAGGCCTCGACCAGGACGAGCTGTTTCGCGGGGCGCCCGGTGAGCTTCAGGTACCTGATGGTCTCGTCGTCGATGGGGAAAATCGCTGCGGTGGAACCAAATTCGGGGCTCATGTTGCCGATGGTGGCGCGGTTGGCCAGTGGCACTGCAGCCACACCCTCGCCGTAGAACTCCACGAACTTGCCGACGACACCGTGCTTGCGGAGCTGCTCGGTGATGGTGAGCACCACGTCGGTCGCGGTGGCCCCGGCGGGGATCTCGCCGCTGAGCTTGAAGCCGACGACGCGGGGGATGAGCATGCTCACCGGCTGGCCGAGCATCGCCGCCTCGGCCTCGATGCCACCAACGCCCCAGCCGAGCACGCCCAGGCCGTTGACCATGGTGGTGTGCGAGTCGGTGCCCACGCAGGTGTCCGGGTAGGCGACCCCGTCGCGATCGAAGACGACGCGGGCCAGGTGCTCGATGTTCACCTGGTGCACGATGCCGGTGCCCGGCGGGACGACCTTGAAGTCGTTGAACGCACCCTGACCCCAGCGCAAGAACTGGTAGCGCTCGCCGTTGCGCTGGTACTCGAAGTCCACGTTGCGCTCGAAGGCGTCCGGACTGCCGAAGACGTCCGTGATCACGGAGTGGTCGATGACCAGCTCGGCCGGGGCCAGCGGGTTCACCTTGTCCGGGTCGCCGCCCAGGTCGGTGAACGCCTCCCGCATGGTGGCCAGGTCGACGATGCAGGGCACGCCGGTGAAGTCCTGCATGATCACCCGCGCCGGCGTGAACTGGATCTCGGTGCTCGGCTCTGCCTCGGGGTCCCACTCGGCCAGGGCTCGTACGTGGTCAGCGGTGATGTTCGCGCCGTCCTCGTTGCGCAGCAGGTTTTCCGCCAACACCTTCAGGCTGTAGGGCAGCTTTTCCGTGCCGGGTACGGCTGAGAGTCGGTACACCTCGTAGGAGGAGTCACCGACCTCCAGGTTCCCGTGAGCGCCGAAGGAGTCCAAGCTGTCGGTCACGTCTGCTCCACTCGTCGATGAGATCGGTTTCCCTAGGCGATTGTCGCCTATCCGCGCTGTTTCGCCGCAACCAAAGTCTAACAGTACGTGCGTCTTGTTTGCCAGGAGCTGCGCGGTTAGTGGTCGCCGTCCAGCCGCGTGGGGCGCATTGAGCGGCCTCGATGCCGCATGTCCGGTGCCCAGGCCCACGTTGCGGGTGCTGAACGTGTTCGCATAGAGCGGCGCCGGGCGGGGCAGGCGGGCACCGGTACGAGAAGGTAACGTCCGACCGCATGGCCATCGATCCTGAACTTGCCGGACTGCTCGCCGCCGTGCCGATGCCCGATTTCGGTCGGCCCGATCTGGACGCAACCGACATGCGCCGCCAGATGGAAGACGTCTCCGCGATGATCCCCGTGAGTATCGAGGTGGCGCACGTGGAGGACACCTCGGCCGACGGGGTCCCCGTCCGCTGGTACCGACCGGACGCGGTCGGTCCGCTGCCGATCGTGTTCTTCATCCACGGCGGCGGTTTCGTGGTCGGCAGTGTGCGTACGCACGACGCGCTGGCCCGCCGCATCGCCCGCGACGCCGGAGCCGTGGTGATCTCCGTCGGCTACCGGCTGGCCCCGGAAGACCCCTTCCCTGCGGCCGTGGACGACTGCTGGACCGCACTGCAGTGGACCGCCGAGCATGCCGTCGAGCTGGGCGGCGACCCGGAGCGCATCGCGGTGGCCGGCGACAGTGCTGGGGGCAACCTGGCTGCAGTGCTCACGCATCTGGCCCTCGAGGCGGGTGCTCCGTCGTTGGTGTTCCAGCTGTTGTTCTACCCCGTGACCAGCGAGCACCACGACTGGCCGAGTATCACCGAGAACGCCGAGGCTCCGGTGCTGACCAAGCGCGCCATCGAGTACTTCGCCGCCCAGTACGCCGCAGACGGCGCGCAGGCATCGGTGCGCTCGGCCCCGGCCCTGGCCGAGAGCTTCGTCGGCCTGCCGCCCGCCATGGTGTCCACGGCCGGGCACGATCCGCTGCGTGACGACGGCGAGGCGTACGCGTCCCTGCTCGAGCGCGATGGTGTCCCCGTGACCGTGCGACGGTTCGAGGACATGGTGCACGGGTTCGCGTCGTTCGACGGAGCAGTTCCGGCGACCACCGCGGCCGTGGACGAATGTGTGGCGGTCTTGCGGGAGGCGCTGCACGGTAAGTGAGGCTGGTCTCGGTTGTACAACTCACGCCCAGACGTAAATTAGCCCATGACTGCAGCGACGATGGCCGTGTCCGACGCGGACGACCTCGACGAGATCCTCGCGCTTGCCGAGCACATGGCAGACATCCGGGCAGCGGCAGCAGCCCGAGCCGAGATGCAGGCAGCCGGCGGGATACCGATTCCGTGGGACCAGGTCAAGGCGGACCTCGGTTTGGCGTGACGTACCGGATCGCCCTCGCGCCGACCGCCGCACGACAGTTGCGCAAGTTTGACCCGCCGGTGCGACGACGGATACAAGCGGTGCGCGAGTGGCGGGTGCGCACCGGCGACTACCGCATCGTCTACGAGATCGAAGAGGACCAACTTCTGGTCCTTGTGCTGCGGGTGGTGCACCGGCGCGACGTTCACCACACCAAGTAGCCGCTTCCTCAGGCGACCGTGGCCTTGGCACGCAGTGTTAAGGACGATGACGATGACGATAACGTCGATATCCGTGGAGGGGACGGAACGACGACCACAAGACCTGTGCCCTCGGTCTGGGCCTGCATCGTGAGTACGAACAGCTGGTAGGTGAGACGCAGATGGCTTGCGTTCTTGACGATGAAGGACCTGTCGTCGCGGGTGCCGTCGGGCCGAGCCGCTCGTGGCACCCTGCGCGAGGAGTACCGCAGGCCGTCGGTCATTACGTTGTTCTGCGCGCGTCCGACACACCGAGATGCGAGTCGACGCCTCGACGCGTTACGGGGTGAGCGCACGACGGTAAGGTCACTCGCAGGAGTGTTGCCGAGCCGAAGGAAGCCGCCCGTGGCGGACGTTGGGAGCGAGACGTCGCAATGTCCGCTTGTCTTTCGGCCAACCATGGCACAGGAGCGTGCGCACGAGCGAGCCATTCTTCCTGTTCTCGTGATTCTCGGCCTTCAGGCCGCGGCCGTGGCGATCGCAGTACTGAGCGGTGCCAGCGCAGGAGTCGCCGTGGTTCTGGTGTTCCCAGTAGAGGGGCTGACCCTGTTCGTCGCTCGCCGCCACTACGTTCGGGCGGCCCGGATGACAATCTCCAACGCAGAACTGGTACTCGAGCGGCCGTACCTGGGTGATCGACGCATCCGCGCGGCAGACGTCAACCTGGTACTTCTGGTCGGTCAGACGGCCTCGGTCGACGCCTATCCGTTTGTGATCGGGCCGAGTCAACTCTTTGTGCTCGGCACCGGGCGGACGCGGCCGCTGCTGCGGCTTTCAGGCGAAATCTGGCCGGCCGACCGATTCGTCGAAATCGGTCCTGCACTCAGCGTGCGCAGCGAACGCGTCGGCCGGATGAGCAAGAAGGAGATCCACCGCCGGTATGGCGCAAAGCCCGGTTTGTGGTGCCCTTAGGCGTCTCCGCCCGCACGGCGTGGGGCCGTCAAGCCGAGGGTCAGCGGGCGTCGGTTGGTACCTGTTCAAGCACTCGCATCTGGGAAAGAGGACGCAGCCACGCCTCCACCTGCGTATCCATAGCCTGCATCCGAGACGCCCCGATGCCTACAAACCCTCGATCACCTCATCGGCACCGGCGTGTTATTTCCCCCACGCCCGGTCGCACGCCGTTGCCGCCGACCCGCTCCACCTACCGGAAAACATCGCCGTCACTTCACGCTCCAAGCCGCGGACCTCGGCGGTCAACTCGTCAGCCACCCGCCCGATAAACGCTGCACAATCTGCACGGCAGCCACGTCCACGAACATCGGCGAATCGGGCAGGTCACATCCCCTTTCGCAGACCGGGAGACTCAGGCCACCGCTGCTCGCTTCACGCACGCTACCGGGGCAACGTGCGATACGCAGCAGATTTCCTGAAGCGGCCGGACCTGGACCGGCGCCCGGAGAATCACTACAGGTCAAGATGCACCCGAAGGGCCTCATCGACCTCGACCATGACCTGCGCCGGTACCCGACCAAGGACAGGCCCGATCCGTTCGACAGCTAACGATCGAACCTGCTCCGCTTGGGCCTTCGAGTCGACGCGCAAGCCGGTCATCAAGGCGGGCAGCAGAGCCTGGAATGGGAAGACCCGGTCGACATTGCTGGTCACGGGCACGACCGTCACGACGCCCCGGCCCAACCGGTCGGCGGTGGCATTGGCGCGGTCATTGCTGACGATGACCGCGGGACGACGCTTGTTGGCCTCGTTTCCCCGCGTCGGTTCCAGGTCGGTCAGCCGGACCTCACCGCGCAACATCGGTCAGCCCGTCGGCCACCGTGCCGTCCCAGGCCGCCTGCTCACCCGAAGACTCCCACTCATCCCACGCCGCTGCGTAGTCCTGCGCCAGATCAGACTGACGAAGGAGCCGGATCGCTTGCTGGACGGCGGCAGAGCGCGACGGCAGGCCCGCCGTTCGTGCGTATTCGTCGAGGGCCGCGACGTCCTGTACTGGCAGACTGACACTGAGCTTCATACCTAAATGCTACCTGAGTAATACCCGCGCCACGACGGGGCCTTCGCCGCGCGTGTGGCCTGGGTCACTATGGTGGAAAGCCGACGTTCGACCACCCGCTGCAGGAGGTACCGGCGATGCGCGTTCCGTTGACCACCCAGGACTTTCTCGAGCGAGCGGAGGTGGTGTGGGCGGACCGAACCGGCATCATCGACGAGCCCAACCAACCGGCAGCCTCGGTCGGGACGATCACCTACGGCGCGATGGCGCGCCGGGTACGCGCGTGGCAGGCCGGCTTCGATGCACTCGGCGTCGGCGAGGGCGAGCGGGTCGCGGTGGTCAGCCACAACTCGGCCCGGCTGCTCGAGCTGCTCTACGGCGTCACCGCCAGCGGCCGGGTGTGCGTGCCGATCAACTTCCGGCTCAGCCGCGACGAGGTCGCCTACATCGTGGACAACTGCGGCGCCTCGGTGCTGCTCGTCGATCCCGAAGTCGATGAGGCCCTCGCCGACGTGTCCGCCACGCACCGCTTCGTGCTGGGGGAGCAGACCGAGAACGAGCTGATGCGCTTCGACGTCGAACCGCGGGGGTGGAACGAACCCGACGAGGACGCCACCGCCACCATCAACTACACCTCGGGCACCACGGCGCGACCCAAGGGTGTGCAGATCACCCACCGCAACATCTGGTTCAACGCCACCACCTTCGGGTTGCACACCCGCGTCTGGGAGCGCGACGTCTACCTGCACACCTTGCCCATGTTCCACTGCAACGGCTGGGGCATGCCGTTCACGATGGCCGGCATGGGGGTGCCCCAGGTGGTGCTCCGCAAGGTCGACGGGACGGAGATCCTGCGCCGGGTGGCCGAGCACGGTGTCACCCTGATGTGCGGGGCGCCCGCGGTGTACAGCGCGGTGCTCGACGCCGCCGCGAGCTGGGAGGGTGACATCCCCGGCCGCGACACGGTGCGGGTGATCTGCGCCGGCGCCGCACCACCTAGCCGGACCATCGAGCGGGTTATCACCGAGCTCGGCTGGGATTTTCAGCAGATCTACGGGCTCACCGAAACCTCCCCGCTGCTCACCCACAACCGCACCCGCCCGGAAGACCTGGACCTCCCGGTGGCCGAGCGGGCCAAGCGGTTGAGCCGAGCCGGCTCACCGACCCTGGGAGCCCGATTCCGGATTGCCGAGGGCGGGGAGGTGCTCACCCAGTCGAACGTCGTGCTGCAGGGTTACTGGAACAACCCGGAAGAAAGCGAAAAAGCATTGGCGGATGGTTGGTTCCACACCGGCGACGGCGGGTCCATCGAACCCGACGGAGGCGAGGTGGTGATCGCCGACCGCAAGAAGGACGTCATCATCACCGGCGGGGAGAACGTGTCCTCTATCGAGGTGGAGGACGTGCTGTTCAGCCATCCCGCGGTGGCCGAGGCGGCGGTCATCGGAGTGCCGGATGAGAAGTGGGGCGAGACGATCAAGGCCCTGGTGGTGATCGCCGACGGCGCCGAGGTGACCGAGGCGGAGCTGATTGCCCACTGCAAGTCCAAGGTGGCCGGGTACAAGGCCCCGACCTCGGTGGAGTTCCGCACGGAGATCCCGCGCACGGCGACGGGCAAGATCCAGAAGTTCAAGCTTCGCGAGCAATACGCTCGTGAGTGAGAGTTGGCGGCCTACCGCCAACTCTCACTCACGAGCGCAGCGCGCCTAATTCGGGGAAGGTGCCGCCGAGCACCTGTTCCGGGTCGGCGCCGAGCACCCGATGCAGTACCTCGCCGTAGATGCTGCGGAAGTCGACGTCCGCCTTGAGGTCGCCGTTGTCCAGATCGGTGAGGCTGGGCTCGGCGCCGTAGAAGCCACCGCGCACCGGCAGCCCCGCGAGGAAGACCGGTCCGGCGGTGCCGTGGTCGGTGCCTTGGGAGGCGTTGGCCTGGACCCGGCGCCCGAACTCCGAGTAGGTCATCAGCACCACACCTTTTCCGTGCGGGTCACCGGCCATGTCGGCAAGGAACTTCGACACCGCCGAGTCGAGCCCGCCGAGCAGGGTTTGTTGCGTGCCGCGTTCGTCGGCGTGGGTGTCGAAGCCACCGAGGCTCACCGTGTACGCCTTGGTCGGCACGCCCGCCTTGATGCACCGGGCCACCACATCCAGCTGGGCGGACAGATCCTGCTTGCCCTTGCTCTGCTCGCCTGCCGAGATCGGGCCGAACGTCGCGGACACCGTGCGCTCCGCGCGCAACGACGCGCAGACCATGGCCTCGGTAGGGGTGTCGGTGGCCGCCGCCCCACCCAGCCCTTGCAGAGCTGCGCCCAGATCCTTGGCCAGGGGCTTCTGCGCGCCGACAGGCAATGCGGCCGCCGTGCACCGGTTGCCGACCGACAGGGGCGGCAGCACCGAGCCCGTGTTCACCGCGCGCACCGGGTCGTCCCCGGTCGCGTCGAGCCAGCGACCGATCCACCCGGTGTTGGTGGGTGCACTCGGCGAGGCGGTCTGCCAGATGTCCATCGAGCGGAAGTGGCTGTGATCCGGCTGCGGGTAGCCGACACCGCGCACCACGGCCAGGTGCTTGTCGGCCCACAACGCGGCCATCCCCTTCATCGCCGGATTGAGCCCCAGCGCATCGTCGAGGTGCAGCACGTCCGCCGGGGCGTACGCCAGCTCGGGGCGGGCATCGTGGTAGGCGGGATCGGCGTAGGGGATGAGCGTGTTCATCCCGTCGTTGCCCCCGTAGAGGGTGACCAGCACCAGGATGGACGACCCCGCGGGCAAGGGATCGCTCTGCGCCCGCTGCTCCAGCTCCCCCCACGTCACTCCGGCCGAGCCGGCCAACAGGGCTGCGGCGCCGACCACCCCGGAGGCGACAAGGAAGCGCCTGCGCGTCAACGTGTCCATCAGTGCTCCTTCAGTTGGTGAGGTACTCGGGGGTGTTCATGGCCACGGCTACCAGCGTGACCGGGTCATTGACCACACCGCGCAGCACGGCCACGGTTCGGTCACTGAACCCGCCGAGACCGAGCAAGTAGCCGACGGCGTCGATCCGGGTGGAGATCGCAGCGGACCGCACGGCGGTGATGTCACCGCTGCGAGCCCAGAGCGCGGCGGCTTGCATGCGCCCGTCCGCAGCTGCCGTGGACAGCCATGCCTGCCCGCTTGGCCAACCGCCGACGCTGGGTGGGTAGAACGGCAGCTGGCCGAGCAGGCGGAGCACGCCAACCAGCTGTTGGACCGCCTTGTCCTCGTTCAGGGAGATTTGGACCGCCCGGACGGCGCCGATGGCCCACTCCACCGGACTGATCACGATCGAGCCGCGGGCCGCGCTCTGTTCGGGCGAGCTGAGCATTGCGGAGAATGCGACCGCCAGGTTGCGGCCAGGGCCGTACGTGTCGAGCAGGTGGGCGAGCGTTGCGTCACTGGGCGGTGTGGCGGAGATCAGGTGGGTCCACATCCTCGTCAGGACGAAGCGCGAGGAGGCCGGAGACCCCAGCACGGCATCGCAGTAACCCGCGGCGTCGAGGTTTCCGGTGACGCCGAGCAGTGTCTTGGACCCGTTGTCGTGCAGCGTAGGCCGCGGCGACGTTGCGCCGTCGGGATTGATCCGCCAGCCGGTGAGCGCGCGCGCCCCTTCCCGGACATCGGTCTCGGTGTAGCCGTTGCCGTGCCCGAGGGCGAAGAGCTCCATGAACTCCCGACCCAGGTTCTCGTTGGGAGCCTTGGCGGTGTTCTTCTCCCCGTCCAGCCACCGCAGCATCGCGGCGTCGGTGAGCACGGCGTAAGCCAGCGTGTGGAAATCACCCTTGCCCAGGGTGCGCAGCTTCTCGTTCTGGGCGAGCATCAGCGAAGCTTGTTTCACCTTCTGCGCCGAGGTCGCGAAGTGGTTGTGCCAGAGGAAGGTCAGCTTTTCGTCGAAGGGCCGCTGCACCGCCACCATCCGGCGCAGCCACCACGCCGTCAAGGTGCTCAGCTGCGCGGCCTGCTGCTTGTGGTGTGCGGCCTTCTGCTCTTTGGTCGCCGACTTGCCCGGCTCGGCGACCAAGTCGAAGTGCGGTGGGGCGGTGCTGCGGGCGCCGGGATCCGCATTGGGGTCACTCGCCACGATCTGGCTGACGTACTGCGGCGCGCCGATCTCCACCGCTGCGTCGACCGCCGCGCCGGTGGCGCCGAAACCGGTGCGCCGCAACAGTCGTGCGGTGGCGATCCACTGCTCGTTCTGCGTCATGTCACCAGCCACCTTCGTCGTAGGCATGCGCTGCTCACGGATTACGACGCTAGGCGCATACCGGCAGCGACGGTTGTGAATGCCGTGAGAAGACCGTGAGATTCCGGGTCGACATACGGCCAGCGCGCTGCCCGGTTGTGTGATTGCTGGGGCTGAAGGTGGCAGAGTGCACGACGGTGCCTCTGGCGCTGGAGAGAAAATAGTGTCACAGTGATGCGGCGTGTCGACTTGACCACAGAGTGTGCGGCGGCCCGACGTGCAAACAGACGTTGACGACGGTGACACCTCGCCGCGCCCGTGACTCAGGCGCTCGGTATCGGGGAAGCCAGCTGGAGGAGAGATATCGGTGTCTCGGCTCGAGAGCGACCGGCGCGGCCCCGCGCCCCGTCACCTGGTCCGCGGGGTGCTCGGTGCGACCATCGTCACCGCGATGCTCGCGGCCGTCCCGGCCACTGCGGCCGCCGTCCCGCCGCCTCCGCCCAACCCCAGTGACTCCCAGCTGAGCTCGGCCAGCGCGGACGCCAGCAGCAAGGCGGGCGAGGTCGCCGGACTGGTGAACCAGCTTAACGTCGCGCAGGGCGCCCTTGATCAGCTGACCAGCGCGGTCGCGCTGAAGAAGGAGCTGGCCAACAAGGCGAGGGTGGACCTGGGCACCGCGCAACAGGCGGCGGCGGCGGCCGCCACGGCGCAGGTATCAGCCCAGCAGCAGGTGACCGTGGCGCAGCGACGAATTGACGACGCGCGCCGGCAGGTCGACCAGTTTGCGGCAGGCAGCTACCAGCAGGGCAGCACTGTCGGTTCCTTCAGCGCCTACGTCGGATCGGCGAGCCCGGAAGACGTGCTGGCCCGCGCGCAGCTGCTCGACGCGGTCAGCAGTAGCCAGCTCGGCGTGATGGACACCTTGCAGCGGGCGCGGACGCAGAGTGCGAACGCCGATTCCGAGGCCAGGGCCGCCAAGCAACGCGCGGACACGGCGAACGCTGCGGCGACGCGGGCCAAGCAATCCGCGGATGGCGCGACCAGTGCGGCGGTGCAAGCCCAGCAGACCCAGGCCGCGCAGTCCCAGCAGCTCGAGCTCAACCGCAACAAGGCGCAGTACGCGGTCGACCAGGCCAGGGGAGCGGTCGCCGGTCTGCAGGGTCAGCGCCAGGCCTTCGAGCAGTGGGACGCCCAGCGACGGGCCGAGGAGGCGGCCGCGGCACGCGCCGCTGCGGAGGAAGCTGCGCGCGAGCAGGCCGCCGCCGAGGCAGCCGTGCGCCAGCAGCAGGCCGAGGCGGCAGCGCGCCAGGCACAGGCAGCAGCAGCGGCCCGCCAGGAACAGGCAGCGGCGGCGCGCCAGGAACAGGCAGCAGCAGCGGCCCGCCAGGAACAGGCAGCGGCGGCGGCGCGCCAAGAGCAAGCCGATGCGGCGGCAGCGGAAGCCCGGGCGGCGGCAGCGGAGGCCAAGGCGGCTGCAGCGGGGCGACTGCAGGAAGCTCGGGCGGCGGCGGCGGAGCGCCAGCAGCAGGCCGAGGCGGCAGCGCGCCAGGCACAGGCAGCAGCAGCGGCCCGCCAGGAACAGGCAGCGGCGGCGGCGCGCCAGGAACAGGCAGCAGCAGCGGCCCGCCAGGAACAGGCAGCGGCGGCGGCGCGCCAAGAGCAAGCCGATGCGGCGGCAGCGGAAGCCCGGGCGGCGGCAGCGGAGGCCAAGGCGG
>JAABUI010000768.1_pt1 | contig 21369 bp, 25 predicted proteins | sample 5559111 | NCBI WGS metagenome assembly JAABUI01 (sample SAMN10711870, study PRJNA513365) | rock metagenome | isolation source: Antarctica rocks | place: Antarctica: Victoria Land, Buttleship Promontory
GGGCAAGGACAGCGTGCTCTCAAGACCGCATTGGCGGAGCTGATCGACAATGTTGAGTACCTTCCGTTGTTCGGCGCTTTGAAGGCCTTCAAGAGATGAAGTTGTCTCCAATGCTTGAGGCGGGTTGCCATTCTCCGGCTCCATAAAGCTGCCGGCAACTGACAGGTCATCTGAACCGTCTGGATGTCAGCAGCCCATTCGTGATGCAAGCAAATAACCAGATAACACCACTTGCCTGAAGAACTAGTTGAGGAATCTCGATCGGCAAAACCGGTCATCGAGTATGATGCAGACATGATATGAAAGAGAGGGTGGCAATTTGAAAACAGCGAACAATAGAGGTAATCAGAAGGGAAGCAGTGATATGTGAACGAGAATCATGCATGCTGAAATCCAACCAAGCAACGCGCACTAGCTTGAAGAAACGCTTTCTTGAAGCAAGCAGACTTTTTCTCGTTGAGCGCATCACGCGTGATAAGCTCATGCGTCTCGCCATTCCCTGTTTATTAAATCTCTCACGAAGAGGTCTTATCAATCCGTTGCGATTCGTATTCAGCTCTTGGGAAAAGCCGATATAAGCTGCAAATCGCTCAATTGAGTCGAATGACGAAGAACGCGGCCTAAAATGATGAGCTGCAGATAGTTCCGCTATATTTTTGCTGCCGGGGCAGTAGATGACTCGCTGGAGTATGCAAAAGGATAACCAAGCCAATGGCTCTCTTATCAACGGCTCCAGTAAAGGTGCCCATGGGGAAGTCCAATAAGCAGCTCTTTAATGTAAGAACCATGGCATAAGTTGCATCCGCGAAACACTTGCAATAGACTTCAGCCACTCATGTCCTCGGCTTCAGCTTATGCTCATTGAAGCATTGCCTGGTACATATTTGCTTCCACACGAATTATTCGAATCAACCATTCAGATGAACATGATAACCCATAGATCGCGGCTCGCAATCTTCGATCTAAAAAAAGTCATTAGATTTGTCAATCATAGCACAGCTTCAGTTCTTAGTCACATGCATAAATCGTTGAACCACCCGTTTCTGATATGACTTTCCTACCTTCTATTTTCCCTTACCCCACTTCACCTGAATTCACATTACAAAGACTACGTTTGAACGTGCACTTTCATTGTCGCCAACGTGATTTTGTGCAAAGCGGCAGCTGAAATGGCTGGCATCTGCTACTAGTTCGAGGAGTCGGGCACGTGCCGTTTCGGAAACGAGTGCAAATTCTCCCACACCTTCACGAATGCAGGTTCCCATCTACGTTCCCTACTGGAGCTTAATTAACATGTGATAGCAGTCGTTCACGAATGGTGAAAACAAGAACGGAAACAGGAAGGAGAAGAAAAAGGAGACTCGCATGAGTCATCCCTCGATGGATCCCCTTGATGTTTTCTTCGCTCAATATCCCGCATTCAGCTATCGGCAAAATTCCTCCTCCACTCAGGAATTCTATCGCATGTGTGACTTTTTTGATTGGGACCGCGATGATCCTGAACGAGGAGAGGCCCATGATAGCTTCAAGACAGCTCTGGTGCTACAGTTCAATAGCCTCTATGGGACCGAAGTTGACGACCTTCAATCTTGGCGGGGACTATCTCTCGCCCTGGAAATTTTCCCGCTTCCTGAGGACCTCAAAAAGGCTAAAAAGGTAAACCCCGAACGTGGACTTTGGGGAAACGATAATTTAGAACAAAGCTAATCGTGAAAATACTCGGGAACAGATGTTTGAGGGGAAATTCGTCAATCTTGTCGACCTTGTTGACACAGGAAATACCGGCCAATGCGCTACCCAGTTCGATACACTTGAGAAACTCCAGGAGTACACAATCACAACAGGGAAGTTCTTTCCCAAAGAGTCCGCGTATGCTGGGGGGGATGCTTAAGTTTCTCCTGCGCGAAATTTTCAACGAGCATGTGGGTGGAACATCGCGTCGGAAGCGTCGCTAGGCATTAATCGTCGAGACTTTTGACCAAAGATTTTAGGTATTAACGTGATACAACAATGACACTTCTGATGGAAAGAGTTAAACGTTATCTTAAGAAGTATCCTTCCTTTCACGTTCAGATTATCACGGGCGTATTGACATAATTCGTTGGAAATTGATTGTCACATCACATGCAGCGGGTTGAACAGACGGTGTCAGGATGCTCCTCGCCTTGGGTCCTCTTATTCGCTTCCACCACCTCCAATGTCTTTGCGCACGTCAAGGATTTGCACATCATTGAATCGGCCACCTCTATGATAAGCAGCAATCAAATTTGGTGTCTGGGATATCCAAAGAAAAGAAGTGGGCATGCGTTTGACCCTGAAAAAAAGGCTCCTGTTTTGACCGTCAGCCACATGAAACTTCCAATATATGATTAGCAAGAGGATGATGTTTCCGAAGATAGCACTGGCAGAGACCGCCCTATGAAGCGCAGCAAAAGGCAGTACCGTAAATGCCAAGACTGGCAAAGTACTGTCAACTTTACCGCCGATTCTGCCAGTACGAGCCAGGCAGCCGTGCCAGGTGACAGAATTCCTCCGGCCCCCCCCACCAAATTTAGCGAGACCTTTCACATTTACTGAAGCTATTCGAAAGCGCTATGTCATCGCCAACTAGCCATGTGTATACCAGGTCTTCTAGGTAGGGCCTTCAGAACGGTCCTAGCATTAGCAGAATTATGTTCCAGAACAAAAAGCGATAGCATCAAAAACCACTGCTCCTAGTACTAACCTATTGTAAGATTGGTTGTCCATTGCTTTGAGCTTGTGAAAGCTTATAGTGGTTCAACAAGTCCTCCTTAAGCAAGCCCACGAGCCTTTTCCTAGAAACAGAAACAGAAACATGGACTAAATGTGGATGCTGAAGAAGGATAAGGCGCACCAACAAGCTTCGAGAACAAGGGGTGTTCATCACGTGACTAGTAGCGGGCTGTGGCGTATACCAAAAGTATGAATGTGGTTGATAATCCATTTTCACCCCGCACAAGCCTTTGTAAATCATCACGAATTCCTTGAGATCCAGACACTACGGTATCCATCAGTAAGTCATTATGGTCGACCGGGCCAGGAGCCTTACCTATGACAAGCAGGCCCAGGAACGCCGTCCACACGAGTGTCTGCTTCCCAAGCTTCTCCTCTCTTTTCCAAGCATCACGTCTGACTTATTCGATTTATACTCTCTGAATACTTCCGCTCGTAACACATCATTCAGATTCATCGTCCCCTTGTGAGCAGAGACTCGACGATGTTGACCCTCGTTTAAGAAGCCATGCTCAAGCTGTCCGGACGCGTAGTAGATGAAGATGCGTAAGATCTAGACGAGTTAGTGACATCAATCTCGGCATAAAATTTGCAATTTACGGACGTAGCTGTCATTTCAGTGCATCTTTCTTTAAGGCTTGATTTAAAAAGTCTTGCGCCCGTGCCTCATCCTCTGCCATCGTTAGCGACTAATCCGCCAAATGACGACCTGCGCTCTTACCGACGTTCTCTTATTGCCAGACCAAGCGAATCCGCCGTGTGCGAGTGGTGAAGTCGTTGTAGCCTCGGATCAGTTGTCGTAGGTATGACAATCGAGCGACTATTCCAAATTCCGAAGCGATCACGAGAACTCTTTCAAAATCTCTCAGAGAAGGGCTGGCCTATCGCTTCGATCAGATCCGCTTTCATACCTGGCAAGCCGCTGAAGTTTGAAGGTGAATTCTTTCTGAGAATCGATCAATAAGTTCCGAGTCGTCTGCTCGCCTTCCTCGCCCGACGCTACTATGAACGGATGACTTTGCAGGAAGGACCAAAAATTGACCGATGGTATTCACAAGTTGATGTACTGTCCTGCGTCGACGTTCAATTTGTCATGAACGATGAGGCTTATTTTGAATTCGCCATCGACCTTGATGATCACTGCTCGTGAGAGGCGTCCTCAAAACACGCTGTTCCGATATAAAGTGACAAAGAGCTGAACTACGGATATGAAGTCGAAGATCCCAGCCAAGACATGGAGACAGACCAGATTGACGAACGATTTAGCACTCAGATGGCGCCAGAGCTAACGCTGAAGCGTAATAAGAGTATTACCAAGAAGCTAAGAGAAGATGTACCCTACCAGTCGGTGAGTGACGTGTCTGAGGAAGTGACTATGTGACTAATGATGAACAAATAAAGATTCCCAGGCACGCGGAAGGAATACGTAGGGTCGTGATGAACAGCGGCGTAAATGTGCAACGCGACGAGTGCGAAAGACATTATCCCCGCGAAGCGATGGATCCGCTGGTAGTTGAATATCGAAAGAGCTTCTGCCCTGTCTCCCGCTTCGTCGAAGACTGTATATCTGCCCGCCATTCGGACGTGATGATTACGCCCTGTTTTTAGCGGCGGTACGACCTAAAATGCTCTTGGTCGAGAGAATATACATTAAACATGATCTCAGGGTTTCGGCATCATGTATTCCGCACTCGTCCTCACCGCCGTCGCCAAAGGATTTGACAAAGCGGAAGATTTGATCAGTCCAGCAGAACTTATTGGGCTACAAAAGGTGCAGTCACCAGACGAGTGTTCCGAGACTTTGACTGATGTGATAGGCTGTATACGCTAGTGATCTGTTCCTGTTGATTACGCTTTGGGGTTCAAAATGCTCGATGACTTGCTTGTTCATGCGATTGACACCTCGCAAGCAGCATCAACGGGTATCAAAAGGACTTCTGATCGCGACAACCATTTGGTTGACATTCTCCATGTTCATCATCGCTTTACGATGTGACCTGGCTCACCCGTGGATCTTTATTAACACGAAGTGTTATGACTTGGTTTGTCAGTCCTCGCCTGGGAACCTTTATTGCACTGACTTGGATATAGTTAAATCGCTGGCAGGTCATCGGTGCCTTTGACATCGCAATTGAGGTGGCTCTATTTACCATGTCAGTCCTCCTCGTCAAAGACCTCGAGATGGCTTTGAGACGGAAGACTGCCGTTGTGATAGCTTTCAGTCTACGACTACCGTGAGTTTCTTACAACTGTGTAACCGCCCAGCTGCTCACGACAATCTATAGCATGATCGCTCTCACGATCCTTCGACTCCGCTCTTTTAGCGTCCGGACTCTTTCCGACGACCCAACCTTATCGGGCGTTTTCCTCTTCATCTGGTCCGTTGTCGAGGTCGACTTCAGTATTTGCTCAGGCAACATCGCCTGCTTGCAACCCTTCATGGCAGCTTTCAACACCTCATACGGAGGATCGGCGGAGATTCACGCTTTGTCCAATATGACCCGCAGCGGAGGCGAGCCTGGTCTCAGCACAGGATGGTCTTGGAAACAAAGCAGGAATTATACACGAGGAGGCGGAGAGTATCGGGAGTCATGACAGCGAGCAGATGATTATCCAGAAGAACAAAGTAGACGCGATTTCTTCATATAATAATTAAAGTCTTTAATTCTTAAAGCATTTATTATTTAGATTTGTAAGCGCCATTTATCGCCGCTGATAGAGTCTCTGCGACCGGAAGATCCCTGGGTATCAAAGAGTCTTTACTCGCTAAGGTTTCATATTTTATGAAAATATCTTAAAAGTTCATTAAGCTTACTTGGTATGCAAACTGAGAAGCTGTGTAAGTTCAAAAGCTGCGGAAACAGGAAGAAGATGAAGAAGGTATGCACTTTTGTAAACTCGAAGGGTGTGCAAATTGAAAGGGGATGTAGACTGAAAGGTTGTGCAAACTGGAGTGATATGTAAACTGAGAGGGTGTGACAAACCTGAAGCCTTGTCACCTGATGCACGGTCACATGACCGCAATAGGGCTGAGCACCCACGTATGCAAAAGCCGCAATCCTGTTGCTAGCTCGTCTCACCAATTCGCCTGGGAAGGCTCGCACAATATTCCACCCGGATCACGTTACTGGTCTGGATCGAGATCAAATCCTCGAAGCCTGTTAGAACCCAATGGATCTCGCTCTTTAGGTCACGTTACTGGTCTACTAGAGGAATCCGCCCCGAATTCCCCCCCAATTATGCGAAATTTTCAAATGTCGAATCCTTCACTGGATCCCTCGCAAACTGCTGCTGAGCTCCAGCCTCTTCTTCAACCTTGTCCACGCTCCCTGAAAGAGAAGGGAATAACTAAGTAGGACGTGCGCTCCCAACAGAGTTACGCTGTGTTAAAACCTAGATAGTGATTTCGTTAGCGACGGCAACCACAGATTTCGATGGACGATGAATTACCTCTTTCACTTCTTCAACACCGATTCCAGGCCCTTGGTCGTGTTGTCAGTAACCTTTGGCTGAGTCTTCCCTTGTGCGGCGAGCTGTGCGCGCTGCTCAATGTAAAAGCTCGGTGGTGCATAATCAATACGGTGTAACTTAAGTTAAATTTATGTCAATCAGGTAAGTCCAGCATGAGGCTGTCAGGTTTGTGGCTGTGCGGAGTCTTTCCCCTCTTAGGCCGGCCCTTGGCGGCCCACTCCTCGACCCTGGTCGTGAAAACGAGATTGATTAATTTGCATATGAAACCCACTAAGATAAATGATAGGGCAGAAGTTCCAAATTGCCCGAATCACACATACCACAAGGTATCCCTATCACAAATCCAAGATTCCGAGATCCTTTCCTTCCTTTCCTAAGCACCGCTAAAGACTAAAAGGCTTTGAATATTGATTCTGCCAAACCCACGTTGGCGCAACAGTTCCCGGCCATGGTGGACCGGGAACTCGGCCACGACCATGATGCTGACATCCTCGGCGCCGATGCTAGCTTCATCTAATAGCTGTAGCACCGCACAAAGCGTCTCCCCCGTGGAAAGCACATCGTCCACCACCACCACCGACGCGCCCCTCGGGACCACATCCCGCTCCATCTCGATCCGCTTCTCTTTCGAATTGTTGGATGCCAAAGACGAGATATGCGACGGGGGCTTGATGACAGAAACGGTGGGTGGGGGGAGCTTGCCAGCTTCGCGAATCAGCACCAATGGCAAATCGACCCGCGAGGCCAACGCCGACGCATAGACAAAGCCGCCGACCTCGCAACACGCCACCGCATCGACTTTGGCCCAGTCACCGGTGAAGTAGGTTTGCAGCAGAGACGTGCACAGGGCCAGCCCACCCGGCTGCTGGGAGATGCCGAGCACGTGGCGGAACTCGATGCCTGGGCGTGGGAAGTCGGCTACCTGGCGCACCATATTGGCCAGTCGCTGCAGGTCCTCGTGGACGAAGGGAAGCAGGTAATGTTCGGCAAATCTTTTTGCCGCCTCGTTTCCGGTCGTGTCATTGTCAAAAATGAGACTGGGGCGGTAGTCCAAGGCCGTCAAATTCGACCCGCTATTGTTGCTGTCCTTGTTGTCGTCACCATCGCCGTCACCGCCGTGGCACCCTCGACGAATCCGCCGCGTCTGTTCACTAGCTTGGACGTGAACCTCGAGTAGCCTGCTGTCTAGCACCAAATGCGACAAGGCTGCGACCGGTGCCTCGTCTCTCATCCCGATGATTAGCAGCACGTCCACATCTACGGCGCCGTACACCACATTCAGAAAATGCTCCTCTGGCAGCCGAGGTCGTTGCCGCGCCTGTCCTTGGAAAAATGTCGTCAACGCTGGCCGGTGTTGCTCCTTGTACAAGTATCGATAACGGCTGTACTGTGGACGTCTGTCTTTGCAGTAGCGCACGCTGACAGTCATCCTGTAAGTTCTAGACACTGAGCGTTACTGCTTGCGGTATAGCGTGAGCAGCGCCTGTGCGGGGTAAAATTCAGAGAGTGTGTTTTGGTAGAAGCTGATTCTGCAATCGACTATTATTAGGACAGTGTTTTGGAGCCAGATCTTCATATTCCCAGCGTCCGCACAGCCATAGGCCTGACAGTCCACTTGGCTCACTAGATGACATAAGTAAATTACACGGTGATGATTATGTAGGACGTGCGGGGTCGTTTCGCACTAGCCGGATCGGTAATTGCTTTGATTGGAAGTACCGACGCGCGTGGCGACCTTGCATGAATTTGCGCGCCACAGCAGGCACAACGCTGATGATGACTTCCCAGCATCGTAGTAAGGCTCTGAGGCTCAGATAAGACCGTTTAATGAGTATTATGGAGCGGTAAGAGCTTAACGGTGGTGCTGTAGGGAAGGAACTCTGTTACGCTATAGAAGGGGGCTCTCTGCGAATCAGGCGCGAAGGCGACGATGCGAACGTAATTTATAGGTGGGAGGGGTCCCGAATGTTCAAAAGTAGCTACAGCACACGACTTATACAGAATTATAGTAAATATCAACATGTGCGCAGAGTTTAAGTTGCTTGAAGTCAAAGTACCCCTCATATTTTTCGGGTTTTTCGCGACCCAGGGACGGACGTTACTTCATCTGTTTGCGAGGAAGAGGTCCCAGAATATCTCTGTCAAGTTACACGGCCTAAAAAAACAACGCAATAAATGCCTCAGTGTGTATAGAGCGAATTTTACATACAAAAATCCCGAACTTATCAAAAGCCATTGCGCCTGCGTATTCTTACTTCACTACTCGTACTCAGTTGGCATAAGAGAAGGACAAGACCGCGCTGTGTTCAATTTTGTTGTCAACCTACTGCTTTGGATGTCCCAGGATGTCGCTCACGAAGGGTGTGGCTTGCGAAGTCGGCGAGGGCGCTATTGTTTTTTGCAAGAAGGCGGCGAACATTTCTCATTGGCTGCAGCAAGCAAGAATTCATTCCGTCCGGGGGCCTAAACCTATAGGGCTCTAGTACTATGTATTACTAATATCGCAAATGGCGCAACTCCACAACGCATTGTTGCCTTGCGTACGCGAGTTGGCGCCTGCCTTAGAGTAGTTAGCCTGAAGACTCGCCACAGCCTCTTCCAGCCAGCGAGCTCAGTCACAGTCGCCCTTCTTACTAGGCAACTATCCGGCTCCGCTTGAGATGAGATGATAGTCGCTCAACAGAGGAAGTTTTATTTCTTATTTTCATCAGCCTGATGACGGACTAACTTTCGAACAGTCGACGGCTAACCACTGGAGATGGGAACCAGAGGTTATGTTGCCCTGCGGTTTCGGGGCAGGTACTATATCTTTTACAACCAATTCGACAGCAATGCTGAGGACCTGGGGGAAGAAGCTTCTATTTTCGGTTTTCCTAGGAGAGGCCTCCTGAGCCAACACAGCTTGCTCCCTCTTGATCCAACACCGACTCAGCCGAGCTGTACCTTCAGCCCTAGGAGAAGTCTCTTGGGAGATATTACCTAGGAGAGCCAGGATGACCATACATGCACCACTTAACCTGCCCAATCACGGGCCATTCTCAGAGTGCCTCCTGAGTTAACGTATTTTGGGGATGCCAGTGGAGCGGGAGGATCCAGAATTGGAGATGGGGAGCAAGAAGTGGATGCTGCGGAAGGATGAGGCGCGCCAACAAGCTTCGAGAACAAGGAGCTTTCATCACGTGACTAGTAGCGGGCAGTGGTGTATCGTACATCAAACATGGTCCACATCACCAGCCGTGGTGTACACCCAAAATGGGCTACCCCACGAGGCGTGGTTCACGCCATCAGCTGTGGTGTACACCAAAAGTGGTCCACACCACAAGGCGTGGTTAACATCAAAAGTTGTTCACACCATCAACATACTCACCGGAAGTCTTGTTGGCTAATTACAATAGCGCCGACTCATTGACCATCCAAAAGATCTTGCTATATAAAAGCTAACGCAAAGTATCGTCGATTTGGTCGATAATTCAATTCCAGCAAACTCAGCCATTCAATTTAAATAATTGTAAACTATTTCGAGCCCGGTGAGATCGCGACACTTTGACATTAGCCACTAAATGAGTGCTTTCATGGCTCAAGTACTCCAAAGTGAGTGCTCTTTAAGGATAAACCCCACAAAATTAAAGGAAGTACTCGCCAGGGAAGTACTCGTAAGGGGAGTACCAAGGGCAAATCCCACAAAAACTAGAGGGAGTACTCACCAGGGGAGCACTCCCCCGGCTAGTACTCCCCTCAGGTTTTGAAGGATTTACCTGTGGCGAGCACTCCCCTGGCGAGTGCTCCCCCGGTGAGTACTACCCTCAGGTTCTGAAGGATCTAGCCCTGGCGAGCACTCTCCCGGTGAGTACTACCGTCAGTTTTTGAAGGATTTACCTGTGGCGAGTACTCCCCTGGCGAGTGCTCTTCCCGCGAGTACTACCCTCAGTCTTTGAGTATTCCCCATTCCTTGCTCAGTCGCCACACCTTCCGCAACAGCAATGCCCATCGAATCCATCCCTTATTTTGCGTCTACTTTTTATTCTGTTTACTTTCTATGTATCTCATATTTACACGCCGTCCCTGATTTCCCTCTACAGCTATGAAAAGGGGAAGTCGGCCACGTTACAAGTACTGTCTGCCGAAGAACAGGATTTCCCATCTTCTGGTCGCATTAAGGAAGTTCTTTCCCCCGGGGGAAAGAACTTCCAGCACGTGATAAAAATTCCCTGATTCTCCAAGACAGTGCTTGACTTGCTCATCTCTCATTAATTTGAAAATAGATTTGGTCTAGCTGTATCGTTCTCGTTTGCTTATAACCTGTTGTGGGCTAAAAGCCTCGCCTTCAGGACACCACATCGTTTTCGATCTCTCGAGTTAGAAATCGTGGTCACCCCCAAGTGTTCTCGAACCTTCTTGCTGCGCCTCATCCTTCCGCACAGCATTCACTTCCGGCTCCAGCATCCAATTCGTCCCAGTTTCTATTTCTAGAAAAAGGCCCAAGGCTCAAGCGTTGCATAGCCGAGGACAAACCCGGTGCTAGAAAATTCTCTGGCTCGTCTGGCAATAATTTCGGCGCCTGTGTCTCTGACCGACAGCACAACCTGCAGACAGCATTATATCTAGCGATAATGAACAGGATCTCTGGACTGGCAAGACGTACGGAAGTGGCAACGATTCTTCTTGATAGAGGAGCCGACGTATCTGCGAGGGACAAGAAGGGAGCAACGCCACTGGACTCTGCAGTGACGGGGTATCAATGTGATCAAATAGTCTAGCTTCTCATCGACAGGGGTTTTTCCTGTGACATTTTACATAGGTATTTACAAAAGTACGAAATGGCCTAAGCTTTTGGAAGCCCTTGAAGGGCCATAAGGACCGCAAGGAGCTTATAGGTTGGCACTATCTCTCGACATCAAGCATGAAAGCGAAAGCTTATTCATAGAGACCAATTCAGGTCTATTCCATTCAATTCAATACATTCATCCAACTAAAATCTTTGGATCTTCTCTTGCCTTCTCAAATACCGCTTTCATTCGAGAATAAAGACCACGATCCTCCTTTAGCCATCGGACACCTCCAGGAAAACAAACTTCATGAAGTTCTTTCAGATAAGGGATCAACGGTTTACAGTAAGCGGTGACGCGTGTATCCATATTATCGAATATACCCTTGGACACCTGGCCGGCCTTTTCTTTTGCAAGTCTCTCTGTAGAGAGAAATTCCAGTCTTCGAATTCCGATCTTCGACTCTTTCCATCTGGTCCAGTGCAATGAATGCAGATCCAAAACATATCCCAGAAGAGCGATTCGAGGTCTTGCATGAAGCTATGAGGCTCGCCAAGAAGCGCCCCGATGGCCATGAAGATCTTGGTTCCTGCTATTCCAGGGGCCGAAATCGGCTCTTTAGTGCATGTCATTGCGAGGTCCAAGTCTGCTAAGAACTTCAAACGAGCTTCACCATTCGAGCAAAGTAGAGATTGGAGACGTTCAAAGCAGAAATCGATTGAACTCAATTCGAATTCATGCTATAGAACACTTAGTACCATGTGATAGCTTAGCTTTTGAGACTGTCCCTTGCCTTCTCGAGTGTTCTTTTAATATCGGAGTAGAGCTCTTGGTGCTCGATGTACCATCTCCTGCCTTCCGGAAATACCACTTTATGCAGCTCGTTCAGACAAGGAATCAGTGGCTTGCAGTGTTTAGTATAGTAACCGTCCACCATATCAAAAATATCTTTCGATATTTGACCAGTTTTCGTCTTCGCCAATTCTTCGGTGTCTGCGTAGTTCCACTTCTCATATTGGGGAACGATCCTGCATTTCACCTTGCCCTTCTCATCCAGACCATCATAGTGTATGCAGATCCAGAAAAGCACCCAGAAGAAGGACTCCAAATCGTGCATGAAGCTATGAGACTCGCCAAGAAGCGCCCCGATGGCCATGAAGATCTTGGTGCCAGTCTTGCTTGGTGCACCGGAAGCTTGATCATCACTTGTCTTGTTGGCAAGGTCGAGATCGATGAGGAAACCGTTATCTTCGTTCTCTGTGAGCATCATGTTGCCAATCGATATATCACGGTGGAGGATCCCAGCATTCAGTAGAGACTCATGCCCTGAATAAGTTAGTGATACGTTTTTAATGCTTATGCCGACAACACTTACCGTAGATAGCTCCGACGAATCCGTTGACGATAGCCAGCGGAGACGAGGCCTTGTAAATGGGCTTGCCAGCGTCTTTGGTGATGACACGTCGATGGATTCGATTGTGTGTAGGCGTCCCTGTGTCATTGGACCGCCGGCTTGAGCGGGATCTCTTATTACCAGCTGGCGGCGCCATCTGGGCTGAACTTGATGATCGCTTTCGTGAAAGACTTTGGCTTTGACCTCGGCCTGCCACAGCTTTTCCCAAAGACTCTGAGGTGGGTAAATCAGGTTCGTTAAAGGACCTCTGCCTGAATGTAGTTCGACCGCATGTTTTTATCATCCCTTTTCGTACATTCTCTATGGTATCATCGTTCTTCCCGCCAACCTGGACCGTCTCGTGATGATAGTACCGGGCGATGTTTCGCACGCCTTTGTCGGTTGCCTCCTTGACAAGCTCCCCTTCTTCAGGTCGTTCTTCATATTGCCATGAGTCCTTGACGACGAGAGGTTCCTCCGATTCATCTCCATCGCGATATGCCCTCCAACAAGTCGTCGCTCGGCCAACAATCACCGCTTGTTTTTTGATGTCCTCCGTAAGAATAAGTCGTTCGATCTTATAATTTCGGGTGATCTCCATGTAACGCTTGCCGTCTGCTTGCTGAATCGTAGGGTCAAGACCGAGCTGCGTGTCGTTCATGAGGCAGTAGCCAAGCATGACATGAATAAATTTGAATCCGTCCTCGTTGATGTTGAACGAGGAGGATCCAGAGCTGCCCGATCGGTCGAACTGCCACAAGCGCATCATAGATCCACAGAGGGTAAACCCAAGGACGAACCTCCGGTCTTGCGTACGGAAAACCTCCCGAGCGTACGTGGCCAGGTCCAGCCATGCTGGAGTCTGCCCATCTTGGACGGGGTTGCTCTTCAACTCTCCAGTCACGAGGATCTCAGCCCAGTTCGAGATCGGTGTATTTGACTTTTCCTCGACTCCGTCCTCGTCACCCTTGCTCTGTCCATGGCGTGCTGTAATACCAACATCCATCTTCCGTTTGACGGCGGATCCATCAAGGTAGACGCCAGGGCCTTGGTAGATCTGCCGTCCAGCTGCAAAACGCTCGCTACATTCGGTGGTCCACGCCGCAAACTGGTTCGTAAGGCCCTGAAGCCATTCCAGTACGAGTTCCTCGTTAGCACTCGGAGGCCACTTAGCCCAGCCACTGCCCATTGTGTATAAAGGTGCATCTCCTTCCTTGCATATATCGAAAACCTTCTCTGCCAGCTCATCAAGTCGTGGGACAAGCCCAAAGACGGCGTGGATGAAATCAGGGATATCGATTCTGAGGCTTGGGAGGAGCTCTTCTTTCAAGGCGTCATCGATCTGGTTCCTGTGCTCAGAGGTATCTGCGAAGCTGCCCGTGTTGAAGGACCAAGGCGTCTGCTGGAACGAGGATGTGAAAGATGGGCGGGATTTGGGAGGAGTGATTGGTTGCGGTAATGGCCTGGTTCGCTCAAGGACTTCGTATAGTTTGGTCCATATCTTCTGATCATCCTCCTGAGCAACGACAGTGTGTAGCAAGCCAGCGATGAGCTTGATGTCGGTTTGGCTTGAGGAAAGACTGGAGTATAGTAAAGCTATGTCACCGCTAAGAGGTCCAAACCTTTCTCTGGAGGAAAGAGCCGATGCAGCTGGGAGTAACAGTAAAGTGCCTATGGACCGAAGAGCCAGATCTCTTCCGACTGTCTTGCATTAGCTAGGTTCCAAAAAATGTACACTGCACGTACTTCGATCGGTGAGAAGGTTCTCATAACTAGCTGGCGAGTTCGTAACCCTCGCATTGGGATAGGTAGACTTGAATGTGACGGTGATGGTTTTGAATTCGTCTTTGATGGGATTGACTTCAATGATTTCAATCATGCTCTCAGAGAGCAGAGCCATTGAATGACGAGTCGCGAGGGTATTACAGAGCTATGCGAAACAAATGACTGACAAAGGGAAGGGCCTTAAAGTATTAACGGTGGTATCGGTCGCGTGAATTTCTCACTAGTCCAAGACCAGTAAAGCCGCTTATTTCACCGAAGATTGGTCAGGATTACTGTCATAGGGCAGGTGACGTGAGCCCCACTATGGTGCCCAACGGCATCAAAGTTTTGCCTCGCCTCATTTATCACATTTGTTGGCGCCTCAGTAATTTAAAAGACGCACAACAACTTCTGCAGCAACGACAACAATCTTCTGGCTTTGCGAGCATCTCCTCGCCTTCCCCTTCAATCCGTTATCAGGCGCATAAGTGTTCTTTAGCAGGTAACTCCTTTCGTCTGCCATGGCATTTGATTTCACATGTGAATCTATAGCTGACATTCACCATAGCCGTGCGCGAATTCCTTGTCTCCTTCCTCATCCCCTTCCTCTGCCCTCCTCGAGATCATCTACAACCTCATTTATCGACGTAAAATCTTACAGCATCGAACTTCTTGAGCAGAGACCAAGATCGCAAGCCGGCTAGGAGACTAGGGGTGAGAGGAGTGCTCTCCTTCACCTTTCGCTGGGCAGTCGCCAAGTTGTTTCCTAAGGTTAGGATTTAGTTGAATACATGCTGGGAAAACAGGGCATTAGATTAACCCAGGTCCAAGAACTCCATGAAAGCTGCTTGCTGTTCGATGAATCCCTTCGCTTTTCAAGACCCTGAGTCTGCGGCAAACTTCTCGGGTTCTTGTATGCCACAAAGGCAAATATCTCCGATAAACCTTTTGCTGGACAATGTCTGAGCTGTCTGATGTGAGGAGGCAGAAATGGAAGGCCAGGTGCCTCTTCGTATGCTCTTCGGTAAGAGGCGTAGTTCCGATCAGGATTGATGAGAATGAAGAGGTTTGGCAATATAGATTCATCAAAGCCAGTTTCCCGTAGAGCTTGAAGAAAAGCAAATAAGGAAAAGAAATTCCGTTGTTCACGCAGATGCTATTATCAAAGTCAGCTGATTGAGAAAGCAGCGAATCGTACAGAACTCACCTTGCAAATGTCTGCAACAATAAGACTCAGATGGCTATGAGCAATGAGAAACTCTAGTGCCGCCAGACACAGTCTGTTCCATTGACTATTCATATGCTGAAAGCGGGCGTCGTTACTGATGATGCTCTGAGGAGAAAGTGTGAGGAACGCAATCGAATCACGGTCGGTGAGTAGGTCCGCTAGTTCTTGGGAAGGTATCTTATTGACACCTTTGAATAAATTGACATTCGTCCGAAAGTGCCGTGTCCAATCGATATCCTCAACACGTGAGTACGACCGTCGAAAGCGCACCTCTAACGCAGCGAGCTGTTTCAATACTGCGACGACGTTCCGATGCTGGTGTCTGAAAAACTCCCTGAGTGGGTAGAGGATAAATCCAAGATCGGGCTGAGGCATAGCATCTGTAGTCGGGCGGTTCGGCTGTATCTGCTGTAGGCTTTTGGCTACAGCCCAATGCGCGAAGGGGCTTTGCTCGCGTAACTCCTGCCATTGGTATCAGTCAACGGAACAAATGAGATGACAGTGATCGCATTCACGTTTTCAATTTGATTGTACTTTTCGATCTCATCTGAACAGCTTTTCAAGTGATCGTATACTTGATGAATCAGGCCGTTGTGCCAGTCAATGAAATCTTCCACAGGGTCCACGTAATCATCGGGATAGAGCGCTTCTCTAACCCAGTCCGGAAAGGAAATCTTTTGGAACTCCAAGAAGCTTGCCTCGTTCAGGCGGGAGAGGTCCAGAATGTCGACACAGATTACGTTGGCTGGTTAAACGACGGGTCGCTCCACTATCGCCTTCGGCTCCTCGATGTCCGTGCTCCTCGCTCCGAGTTCAAGGAGGACGCGTTGCAACTCGAACATAGAATTTACTCGTCCAGGATCCCCATACTAAAAAACGACATTGTCTCCGCAAGGATCACACGCCCCACGTTCATGGAGGAACCCCTTGAACCCCTAGCGCACTTCAAGCCAAGATCGACCGTGTTGAAGGTGGGCCGCCTGTGCAAAGACTCCGGCTCCGCCACGGCATACACGGTCCCATCACGCCACTACGCCGCCGGGACCGAATGTAGCCACATCAACTGTCAAGTCCGTCACACAATCCCCCCTTGATTGCAGAGAATGAGTATGCGGGAGTTTGTGTGGAAATCCTGCTTTCCCTTCTGTTTACTTCAACTTCCCTTAAGACATGACTCACGTCAAACTGAATGCTTGGCCAATCATGTATGATAGACAATGAAAAGAGTACGCTACGGCGTACTATTTGATACTATAGGTCAAACCCTCCAATTAAACGTTGATGGGCAATGATTCCCGAGCGCTGCGATATTTGATTTGTATCTACATACAAGAGTGATTATATGTCGGTAGCAAAACGCATTCACAGAAAGGATCATGCAGAAGTGATGGGCAATCTCCGAGCATGAGACGTCCTTGACTCCTCTAATCTGGACCGGCCATTGAATGCCAGAGCCACCAGCATCACCATCACTTCCAAGGGTTCGTCATCGACACTCATCACCATCTCGTATCATCTACATATTCTGTCTCCAAAGCCATTTCTCGACCTCTTCCTCTCCCAATCCCTTCGGAACTTTCGTCTCATTCTGTCTCCATTGCTTCGACGTTCCAAACAACTGATGGCTTTTTGTGTTTTCTACTAGTAGTTTCATCTTCAAAGTTGTCGGGCTATCTTCCCCCTCGCAGCATAGCCTCGCAGCATATGCTCTTTCGGCAAAGACCTTTGCCCTCGCCTGGTCTCCGTGCGCGATGACGGTCTGGAATGCATCATAGTATGCCCTTGAAAGCCTAGCATCCGAGATTTTCTCGGCTTCCAGTAGCCGTATGAGTGTATGTACTTGTTGGAGATGCTGTTGAGGATGCAGCATGAGATGTGCGCCGTTACCGATGACGTCGTCAAGGTTTTGGATCTCCTCCAGTCTGTCGTCACTGAGCACCCGCTCGGTTGCTGGAAGGCTGCAAAGGCTGCAGGTACAGTCGAAGCCGAAACTCTTTTGAAGGTGCTCACGTCGAGATTTGGAAGGGCCGGTATGGGAATATGAGATTGTTATCTCCTCGCCCTGGGCGATCTGCCTGACAGTATGTATCGTTTCTTCGCTAATGCTCGCGTTCCACGTGTGTTGGCAATTCGGGAGGCAAGCGTGATTGATCCTCGAGGCCTGTAAAAAGAGCCCACTCTCTGTTGCACCAGGGCCTAATGGGAGGGCATTGGTTTTGGCAATGCCGAGGAAGGGGCCTAAAGAGCCTCGAAAGTTGTTGTGAAGGCTGAGGAAGGCTCGTTGTTTGTCTTTTGATACTCGTTTGAGTTCGTTGGCGATCCGCTGATTTATGAGATTGAGGTTGTTTCCTGTCCCCGAGACTGTGAAGATGGGCTTTTCCGATAGGATCCGAGTGCCCTTTGGAATGGTTTGAGTTGCGAGGAGTCCTTGGCCTTTCTTTGGTATTGATCTCACGACATATGGGGTGAGAAGTGCCAACCCTAGATTATTCGTGGGGGGACTATTTAACGTGGGGCCATTGATCAAGGGAGTTGAGGTTGTACATGTTTCAGGAGGCATGATACGAAGTGTTGGTCATCAACGTCGCTAGAAGGGGTTCTTCAAATGCTATTTCATCTGGAAGATTGGGAGAAGCTCAAGTTAAGCGTATAATAGTGCACTCGGTCGGAAGGTTAGCGATCGCGGCCGGCCCGTGAATAATTGCTTATTGACAACTCAGAACGAAGGCGTCTGAGTCTACAAAATCATCCCGAGCGGTTCGATACGAGACCAGTGTGACCAGTCATAAGCTGTTCCTTCCAGATTCGTTATCTTTAGCGACTAGTGCCTTTACCATCAAATATCCTTCTATTTTCCTCTCCTCACTCGCTCCACACTATGGTAAGCGGGTAAGAGGTAAGGCCTGAGTGAGTGTAATCCTAGACTGGCTTACATTGCATTAGGCCCTATCGGCTTAAATTCTTCCATCAAAGATATTGTCGAGGTTGAAAAACGAAACATCCGTATAATTCATCCGCCGTAATCAAAGGGGCCGCAGAGATAACATCATATAAGCAAGGGAGGAATCGGGCTGGTTAACAAATTTCGCCGCCATCTTCTTCAGGTCCTGGACTTAACCATCAGCCTTAGATCGAAGCAATTACTTTTAGTTCTCTTACCGTGTCTCTAGATCGGCTGGTTGACGTTGTGCCAACTTCAACGATGGCATCCACTACCCTAGCCGAGATTTCTCGCCTAGATCTCCCAGACCTCAGTACTCCTCCTTTGGCGTCAATCACCGACGTCAAGCACCTGTCCTCCTACAACTGGATCGAGGCACCCACATCCACCATTGCTGTCCCGGGCAGTCCACCTCTCTGGTCCGCTCCATCAGCTCCTCGACGGCTGAAAAAGGACTCCGGCCTCATCTACATCGCCCAAAATGCAGCTCGCCATCCGGACAGTCCGCTTGAACCCCTATTTCGCGCGTTGTACATCGCAAATCCTTCATTCGACATCCGCTCGATTGATGTCGTGACCGACCGAAACAATATCCGTAAACTCCTCTCGTTTATTAACCCCGGCTTGACTAGAAACGGACTCGAAACATTCACCATCAACATCGAGGTCACGAAAAACACTGCAATATTCTCTCGCGCGGAGACCGCGACCCACGAGTTCATCGGACTGCATGAATTTAGGGGCTTTGGTCACGAATTCGAAAAGGTATACACTACTAGTCAGATCAGCGGCAGCACTGGACATCACAGAATTATCTCATATCGCTTCAGTGATCTAAACTTCATCGTTCGCCATGAAACGGACGGATATGTAGACAATAGTACCAGGATACCTTCTTCCAAGAGCAAAGAGCCGGAAAGCGACAGTCTCTCCAGCATGCTGGGATCCTTGTCTCTATCCCCGACCAACAGCCCTCCCAGTACCACTCCTGCTGGGTCCAAATTGACAATTAAAGAAGAAGGCCAGGTTATACCGCTCGAATCAACCCTTGAAATCAAAACACGTGTCTCCCATAAGCCTCTTGAGATTCAAGAGGTCGCACCACAACTCTGGGTATCTCAAACTTTTAAGCTCGTGCGAGCTTACCATCGCAAGGGTACGTTTCAGGGTCCAGAGGTTGAAGATGTAGCGGCTCTGATCAAGAGATGGGAAGAACGCAACCAGACGGATCTGAGGAAGTTGGCTGCACTGATCAACAAAATCCTCAATGTGGTGAAGGGATGTGGTGGAAATGCTATCGTCAAATACGATGTTGAGGAAGATAAATTGGTTGTTCGGAAGGTTGACGGGAAAAAGATGCTGCCAAAGGACTTGTATTCCAAATGGGACGATAGGGACAATTCCGAAGCGGAGACCAATACGGAACATGATGCAGGAGGTGAGAGTGCTGTAAAGCCTGTCGACGGAGTGGAGACCAAAGCGGAAGGGAAGAGCATTGGATTTGGTCCAGGAGACACGAAGGGCAAGAAAGCCGCAGAGGCAGCGAAAGAAGGAGAGCAAACATTGCCTGACGACCTGTTCCCGAGTCCAACGCCGGCGAAAGATACAGATTCGGGTTCGCAAGATAAGGGAGAACATCTGGCCGCTGTTTCGGGGGAGACCCTTCTCAATTCCCAAGCACTGGGTGATGATCCCAAGCACTAGGTGATGATCGACTTGGCGCTCTAAGTAGCTCTGACGGGAGTGAGAGGTGGGATTATGGCCCGCACGATGACTTGAATGATCATGATGATGGTCTTTATGGTGGTGATGATGACTCGGAGTCACCAAGAGACTACGCGGCGTGCAGCCTCGATGATTGTGGTTATTGTGGACACTGCCCATACTAGGCCTTTGCTGTTCAAGTTATTCAAATTCTTGTTATCCTAGTCCGTTCCACTCTACTTCAAACGCTCTGAGATTTATCAATATTGAACTTTCCATCTTGGTTTAAGAGGACGGTGCTATAGCCCAATAGGTGTGCCATGGTGACGCGATCTATGGTGATGGCGCGTACGGTTGGCCAATGCGTAAGGATCGCTCCTCCGTAGGGATTGATGGTGCGTAGGGTTGACCAATGCGTAAGGATTACTTCTGCGTAGGGGTTGATGGTGCGTAGGGAAGCAAAACGCGTAGGGAACTGCGGTACGTTAAGCATTCATGCTGCGTAGGGTCAATGGGGGAGTCAGAAGCGGTGTCACAAGCCAAAAGGAAGAGAATGGACACAAGTGGATGCTTTGAGGGGGGTCAGCAGAAGTGAATGCTTAAGAAAAGGTCACTTTAAAAGGACCTATGCGTATCGTCGTCAATCCTGACCCTCTGCCATAGGTGTATGGACGGAGAAATAATCTACCGAACAAGGTTACTCTGCAGTTCTCCATTTGATATCTGTCGAGGATTTCTCCGATGCTAGCCACCGTACGCTGGGAATCACCCCTTGCGGACCCGGACTTGTGGACCTAATGGGTCCGCAAGTCAGGGATTCTAGAAGGATCTATCTGACAGCCTTTACGCAGACCCCACCTAAAACACCCGTAAGCCATCCGAACGTTCACGATGCTAGGACTCGTTTCACATCCGTTTTAACGGAAGCTGTCAACGCCCTTCCCATTGTGACTAGCGGACGGTTCAACGCCAATTTTGCGGCATCTCCTGGCCTCCATATTTGGGTGATCCCCGCGCTATATTTAGTCTCGCCCAAAACAGGTCGTACATATAAGAGGGGACGAAAGGTTCCGATTACCAAACTGAAGGCTCTGGTGATGAAGGAAGTCCAGAGTGTGCTTAGTAGCGAAGCACAACACCCGAAGCGAAATATCACCATGGAGTTGAATATGGATCAACTCAGCGTGTTTGTCAACCAGAAACAGGCCATGGACAATGAACAAGTCGGCGCTCTTGCTCTTTGTCTTTGAGTCTGCGGTCACACGTCTCTTGAAGCTGCTGCCTCAAAATTGTTAGACGCTTGCCATTGGATAAGAAGAATTTATCTAAATCCATCCTTTTCACAGAC
>JAABUI010000769.1_pt1 | contig 21359 bp, 19 predicted proteins | sample 5559111 | NCBI WGS metagenome assembly JAABUI01 (sample SAMN10711870, study PRJNA513365) | rock metagenome | isolation source: Antarctica rocks | place: Antarctica: Victoria Land, Buttleship Promontory
CTGATATTGTGTCGATAGGGATGTTACCCGGCAAGATAAAAGGCTTCGGCGGCGCCATGGATCTCGTCTCAAACCCAGAATACACCAAAGTCGTCGTGACGATGGAACACGTTGACAAGAAAGGACGACCGAAGATCTTGAAGCAATGCGAGTTTCCATTGACTGGCAAGGCGTGCGTGTCTAGGATTATTACTGATCTTTGCGTGTTCGATGTCGACTTTACGAGTGGTCTGACGCTTATTGAACTTGCGGAGGGTGTGACGGTTGATGAGGTGAGGGCGAAGACCGAGGCGGAGTTTGCGGTTACGGATCATGTTGGGAAGATGGAGTGATCTAACCCTTCCAGAGGCCCGTTGTAGGGACTATGCATATTGAGTATCCTGATACAGTGGAGATCTACACATACTTGAGGCTTGAGACCTGTATGTAGGCGAAATCCATCTATATCTCGAATCCAGTCTACTTGACATGCACCGGTGCCGGTTGAGGAAGTGTCTTGGCACAGGTTATCTCAAGGGACAATTTAGGGTTGACTTTAGGGTGTTTTCTTATCCCGAGGCCAACGTGGAAAGACAAGGGGAAGTTATGCGATGGGCAACGTGGGCAATCATGAAGGAGCACAAGCAGAGATGGACTGGACAAGCATAAGAGAAAGTCCTTTCCATTCCAGCTATCAGAATTCCGCCTCCATGATATCATGCCATCCGTAACCCACACTCATCACCCGCAAGCCAAACCCCATGCCTCACATCGTCAAAGCCACAGCACATTGCCATGATAGCCACCGCCATGTCATGCCATCCTGTCTAGTTCGAGAACTTCTCGGGAACGTTCTTCCTACACCCATCATCACCAACGATCAGCAACGCCACCCTCATCCCGTAAATCAAGTCGGAACAAAGAGAGAGAAGTGGCATACCCCGTAGCCTTCTCAAACATCCCCCTCGCCCCATCCGTCACCTTCTCGTTCATCCCGCGCTGCTTCTCCGGATCGACCTTGCCCTGTCCGAATTTCTTTTCGATGGTGTCGAGGCCTTTGTCGGCGTAGTCTTCTTTGCCGCCGGTTTGTTGGGTTTGGTTGGGGTCCATTGTTTTGTTTGGTTGGTGGTGAGAGTTGGTGTGTGTGAGGTTAAGAAGATGGTTTGATGGATTGTAGGGAAGGGGTGGGGTGAGGTTGGATGTGGGTTGGTTGTAGGTTGTTTGGAGGGGTAGGAGCGCTAGGGATGCGGGGTGATGTCATTGAGGGATAAGGGGGCGGGATGCGGGTGATTGGTGGGGGGGTTAGAGGGGTGTGGGGGTATCAGACGCCCGTTGACGCGTACTGAATTTGAGATCTCAATTGAGGATGTCCAAGAGGCCAATATAAAAGCGAGAATAGCGCTTGCAAAATACCAATTGGCTAATCTACCCTTTGTAGTCTCGATCACTCGATACATCATGAGTAGGTCTCGTAAAGTGCGATTTCTTCTTACTGATGCAAAGACGTGGACCATCTGAAGAAAAATGAAAGATTCCTTGTCAAGTGAGGTATGAGTAGTGAGTAAAGAGTCAATTAAGTCGTGCCAGGGATGTGTCTCATGAAGTTACCCCGCACTGCTTTTCTCTCATTCACTCTGTCCAGTGACCCTTCAATTTCCGGAACTCCGTTTGGTAGAGAGGCTCGGCCACTTTCCGGATCTTCTCTACCGCTGTGTTACGTTACCGCTCTCTTCAGATCACTCAGACACCATGACCGAACCAAATCACCCTCCGCTGTTAACACTTCCGCCGGAAGTGCTAGGTATGGTGTGTAGCAGGCTTGGTCAATCTAGCCTCACCAGATTGATGGAGACCTGCAGAATACTGAATTCCATTGCTTCGCCCAAGCTTTACGAGCATCTTGTACTGCGGGTGCCGATGGACTGGTCACAAATGCCTTCCCTCGAGTCTCTGCTTAGCTCCTCGGGTGAGAACTTCTCGTTGATCAGACACATAACTATTACTTCACATCACGTTATGTTAAAAAAAAACAAAAAAGTGCCTGAGCACAGTCACGGTGTTTTGGATGTTGGAGGAGAGGACATGGCCAATTATCCGACGACAGATTCAGAGGACAGTGAAGAAGACTGGTTTCACTTGGTAGACCACCAGCGACTTTTCATGGTTCCGCCTCCTTGGGTCTCGAAAGTCCTGAACGTGCTGCTTCGGTTGCTCGTCGCAAGGATTCCCAAGCATCAACTACAGACTTTCAGGTACGTGTGGCCAAGTCTTATTCTATGATACCCGACTGACTTCCTTCTGGCTGGACCCACGGCTGTATACTTGAAAAGGAAACTCTTGAGCCTCTCCTCATCAGTCAAGGACAGTCTCTTCGCCATTTGGACTTCACCAGATACAGTCTATCTCAAGACTTCAATTCAACAATAACAGGTCTTTCGAGGTTAAGAATCGACGATCTAGACTTTCATGGTGGGGGCCAATGGCCATTCAAATTGATAGCGAATAGTTGCAAAACTCTGAAGCATCTATATCTCGGGGTGGAATCTCAGATATCAAAGCAGTACGCTACGAGAATTCTCCCGAAACATTGTCAACTGCCACAGTCATTCGCAGATACAACAAGGAAAGCGGTATCCTCAGAGGACCAACGCTCGGTATCAAGCTTACGCTTAGAGACGCTACATCTATGCGGTCTTGAGCTATCCAGGACGTTGCAAGGCGCTATAGGACTCGAGCTTGACTTCCAAAAACTCTCAATGCTGTCTTTACAGTCATGCCCGGGACTGCCCACTGCCCTTCCTCTTCTCGTGTCCGATCACCATTCGGCAGAAGGATTCAAATTGCCCAAACTCAATGCATTGTTCATTAGTTGTGAGAGGGATCTCAGTCCAATTCCTTTCACGAATATTCTAGAGCAATTTTTGAGGTCCCTCCCTGGCCTTACGCGGCTTGAGGTCCTTGTAGACAAGGCCAGGGGTCGCCAGCCACTAGGACCCATTTTAGACATCCACGGCAAAACCTTGAATTGTCTTCTTTGGGAGGAACGGTATTGCTCGAGGATGAGAGTGAATGGCGATGCTTCCATGGTACGGGAACATGTGAGAAATCTGAAAGTCGTTTCTCAAAAATGTCCTGAACTGACGGCTCTCGCACTGCCGGTTGACTGGAAGGCTATCTCGGAATCGGACAAGTACCACCCAAGGGCAAGTTCTCATTTCGATCCGAGTAAACCAGAAGTTGACGTTCACTTAGATTCGCAAAGCCTTTAGTAGAATGAAAAGTTTACGACATTTCAATATCCGCAATATGCCCGCGGTCCCAATCACAAGCAAGCTGCCGGTGGACCATATGCTGAAGAAGTTCGCAGACAAGTTCATGAATATAGCAGCTTCCAGTAACTACCCAGGTCGCCGTCCGACGTTCAAGATCCTAGGTCTCGGAGCGCCTCTCTACAGAGACGTCAAAATTGGAGCCAGTCATGTTCCTAATAGTTATCTTGCCGAATTCCTCCAACTTCGTCTTTACCATGTGGACTACAGCTCCCAATTACCTGACGGATCCTCGGTGGCTATCTCTCAAATCGCCAAAGGTACACCAGACAAGGCGTGGGATCTTGGTTTTTACGATGTTCCCTCCTGGAGCTACTGGCTAGGTTGAAGATGCCTGCGCTTTGCAAGCAATATTGAATTGTCGATGTGCTGAATGGATCTCACGACCATCCCTCTTACTCTCTGCTCTAGCTTTGACTCACAACCTACCTGGCCGCATGAGAGATGATGCTGAACATGGCGCAGATCTCACATTGAATCTCGACTTCGGTTCAATTGAGGATGAAGGAGCTTGGTGGAAGATGTTTTCAAGTTCTCCCATCAAAGGTTCCACGCATTTCCAATCAAATTGAAGCATACTGCTATATGCCATTGGTGCCTAGCAGTAACATTCACAACCATGAGTCAGACGACCGCTGGAGACGAATCTTTTCAAAGGTCGAAGTGCAAGGCTGTACTTGGATGGAAGCCATACTTCACGAATATCATTTCAGCAGAAGTCGGTAGGATTCCTGTGGCATTTCCCTCCTATATCCGTCCCAGACGCTGATTATCGCCAGAATGGAGCAACTTCCTGTTCTATTCCCACTTCACCCCTCTCGTCAATGTTGGTCGGGCTCAGCTCGATCTTCTACTGAAAACGGTGGAAGAAACGTGACCACAAGATTATGAGAGCAAATATAGAGATCACCACTAGAATTTATGACTGTTCTCGCTCATGACCTAGCATATCTGAGGTGCCTTCCAATTCGTTCTTGATAGATTGCGGCATCGAAACACCGCGCTGTAGGACCTTGCTAAACATGCATACCATCCTCCAACCGTACACGTCCACCCAATTCTCGGTGCATGAAAGAGACCAGACGAACGAAGGCAGATTGCCCTTCCTCAATTTGGCAGAGCACGTCTCACAGATCTCGCCCCCTTCTCAAACCCTTTAGCGTCTCTTCCTCCCCAACAGCACTATCGTAGACTCTATCCAACAGCCGACCACAACAGGTGATATCCAAATGACACCATAACCCCACCGGCGACACCAGTACAGAAACATCTGCTATTCCACCCGCCTCCATGCCAAACATTCAATAAGAGTCGTCATCTAGACCTGAGTAAACAGCAACGCTGCTTTGTAGATACACCTCATGAGCAAGATTTACGTATCTGCTACATTAAACACAGAGCGAAAAACTCTCCCTCTCTAAATTGTAACAATTATAGAAAAGAGGAATTTCAAGCAAAAGAATTATAGGCATGAACCTTCCCTGAACATGTTAGATGATCAATTTAACAGCAGCAGCAGCTAAAAGTATCCAACGCAACCCAATCGCGTATCTCTCCTCCAGTAACATTAACGAAACACAAACCCATCAGCCGGGGCTACAAATGATTGTTCAACACGTTCGGCACAGGCAAGTCTTTCGGTCATATGGTTTCTGAGAGTCAATGGAGCTTTGGTATAGGATGGATGATTGGTAGGATATTTGGTAGGATGTTTGGTAGGTGAGTAGTTGTCTCACTATTGGCAGGCCTCCGATAGAGTTGGAGAGTTGCTGCGGCACTGGGTGTCCTCATTAAAAATCCGCCTAACACATAACACGGCCGAGACGGCTGAGCAAGCTCAAGATTGATTGAGTATATACCCTTCTCATGACCAATGATTTACTACGCCGTCAGCTTCAGCCTAGTGAGGTGTCATTAATAAAGTAACCAAAACTTGGACCATTCGCCAAGTGTACATTGATTCGTGAACTGTCCGCAAAGGAGTCGATTTCGTTGCCTCTACTTCTAGCTAAAAAGAAACGCTTCAGAGGTATCTCCTAGCAACCATCGTGTTACGGAAAGAAATGTGTGTATCTTAACATCAGCGCCCGTATCCATAATCATCTCAACATGGTATCATGACAAACTAAGAAAAGTACAAGGCCGTTTTCGCCCTGTTACTAAACCTCACTCATACCCAGAACGATGCCGCTAGCACTAAGGAAAAGTTTTCGTGCTCATCAAGCCCTAATACTGCCCATTGTATTTCACAATTTTCGCCTCTCGGATCTTCTCATGCAACTCCGTGTCCAAAAAGTTATAATACGGATCGACCTTGCAAAACGGATGTTGCCTCAACAGCGTCTCTGCCGTCGGCCTCACAGTCGGATCGACTTCAAAGCAATCCCACATAAAAGCCACTGCTTCCGGACTGATAGCCGTACTGACTTCGTCGGGAATCGGGGGTGCCTGATTGAGACTGCCAAGCTTATAAATGGCACCGATGGCTTCTTCTTTGCTCCAAGGACGGCGGCCGGCGAACATTTCGAGCACGACACACCCAAGGGACCAGATGTCGACTTTGGCACTGTACCCTTGGCCCTGCGAGCGAATGACCTCGGGAGCCATCCAGAAGACTGAACCCTGCATGCTGTTTGTGACGTCATTCCCATAGATGTTGTCCGTCTTTTTCGAGATGCCAAAGTCGGAGATTTTACAGGTGCCGTCGACATCGAGAAGGATATTGTCAGCTTTCAGATCGCGATGGAGCACACCTTCTCTGTGAAGATAGGCAAGGCCCTCGAGGGTTTGGCGAGTCAAAGAGCTGACAAGACTCTCTCCAAATTTGCCATGTTTGCGCAGGCACCCGCCGACACTTCCACCGGAAATGTACTCAAGGAAGATGGAGATGGAATACTCTTTACGTTCGCAGCCAAGATATTGCACGATATTCGGGTGCTCAAGGTGCTGCATAGTGTCGATTTCTTGATCTAGAGCACTGACCATCTCCTTCATCTTGTCCTTGTCCTGACCGGCCGCTTTCTGATTAACCTCAACCTGCTTGACTGCTAAAAAGTCTCCAGTGGTGAGATTGATGCCTAGGTAGACGCGTCCGTAGCTTCCTTTACCAATCAGCTGGCCCCTTCCGATTTGGAAAGAGTTCGTGCCGGGTGGTAAGTCTTTTGGCACAGACTCAATCAAGCTGACCCTGCTTCCACGGCCTGGCTTGATTTGCACGATATTCGCACCAAACATTTTGGTACTTTTCCGACGCATAATGTCCCCAGATTTAGTAGCGGTCGTTGAGATCCGAGTATTCCGTCTGGAAGACCCCTCGTATGCTCCCCGAGCCACATCACGGATGGATTTCATTCTCCCTAACCCTCCACTCTTGCGCATACTCCGATGCGCCATGGACTGCATTGTAGCCCTGCTTTTCAGTGTAGACTCTTCTGAGCCTAAGGTATCGGGCTCTTCAGCTATAGAATCTGGACGAGCTCGATCGTACAGAGATGATCTTATCATGTGATGGTCTGCAAATGATGGGCCAGACGCGGTTGTGTCTATTGGGTTCTGGTCGGTCCCAGTGTTGGGAGTCGTAGGTGGGGAGGCCACAAGATCTTCAACTACGGGCTGATCGAGGTCGAGATTAGGGAAGAAGGCATCAAGATTGTTGAGCAAATCTTCCGCAACTGGGCGATTGGCCCAAACATCGTCTCTGGCAAAAGACTGTCGCCGCGCAAGCTTCGCAGGGTCGGGATACTCTGCCGTGGTTGCAGCAGACGTTGTGGAATCAGGTATATGACGGTCGATCCTTGATTGGCCTATGGGGTGGCCTTCATCGTTGAGTTCTAGCGTGTCGCTTGACTGGGCAGTGGATGTACTTGTTGATGTCTCTGGCGTCTTGAAAGTTACCGATCGACCTTTCACGCTTCGTCGGCTGCCGTCAGTATTTACAGTAAGTGTTGGTCTCCTCTGGACAGCCACGTCATTCCCAGCAGAAGTCTTCTTAGTTACACTCTTTGCAAGAGGTTTGGCAAATAAGCCGTCATCCGAGTCGCCATCGGATTCCTCTTCGGCTTGAGGCTTTTGATCAAACGTGACCTCACTTTCCTTGAAAGAGAATGCAGGCCCGTAAGACTTTGGTCGCCCAAATACTGAACTTTTCCGCGACGGGTTCTGCGATCCTGGACTTATGGACGGGGAAGGACCCCTTCGCATTTTCTCAATGGAAGGATTTCCTGCCAGATGTGTCTGCAATGCTAGGCTGGGTTTGGTAGACTCGGTACCATCAAGCAAACCTTCGTTATAGTCAGGAATCTTGAACAACATATCGTTCTTTCCATACGTGAAGCCAGGACTTCGGGGAGACCCACCTGGGCTATTTCTACTAGACCCATTGCGCCCAAAGCCAACGGTCTGCAGAGACGGCGAAGGTTTGCCATTTTGCCCTCGATCCATGTCTTTGCGTAAGGACATATTCCTTCTGGAGCCAATGGGCTTACCAACAGAGGTTGGGACATTGCTAGCATCTGCAAGAGCGGCCCCAATATCCGCACTGACTGAAGGCGTAGGTGCGACTGCCGTCCTGCGCCCTCGTTCCTCCATCTCCTCTCTTATGGAATCGCCCAGTGATCTTCGTTTCAGTAGATCGGACTGACTGGAGACTGATGACCTGAGAGATTCACCGGTCTTCTTGCTAAGGGAATTGGCTTTTTCCAACATGAGAGATCCGGGTGGAGGTGCTGGCGGCTTTCTGAGAGGTACCAGTGGTTCCGGCTTCTTATCCTCGTATGGAGAAATTCGAGGAGCATCGAAATCGATAACACGATCACGCTTAATACTAGCCCCATTGACATCTATAGGCGAAGGCTCTTTCCTGGTCTTTGCCTGCTTCCCTTGCTGGTAAGCCTTGCCTTTCTTTTCGGTCTCTTGACGGTGTTCCTCGACGGCAGCTAGCAGAAAAGCGGCCCACTCATCTTCGGACAGCGTTCCATTCTCGTGGGCAGCCTTGAGGTGATGCAATTGCTCCTTAGCAGTGTTAGCGATTGACGATTCGGCCATCGAGTTGAGGCTCCCATTAATGTCCTCAACGGATCGCTGCCCGTCACGCGGAAGAGCGCTGTCAGCCTTCAATGTGTTCTGTCGCGAATTCATAGGTGGCGACTTTGATCTCATACGGGCATTGTTCTTGAGACGAACGTAGCTTCCTTCGTCCATTGCTTTTCTTGGATAAAAGCTTCCTGCAGGTGGTGATGCTTTCGGAGACATACCAATGCCTAGGCCTGCTGAAAGAGGTGGTGCTAACGACGCCGATGAAGGACCACGCCTCACAAAAACCTTCAGCGCAGCATGGGCATCTGCTTTCGAGTGCTTGGATAGCATCAGTATTTGATCCGATAGGGGCTCGTCGTGCTCAATCTGGCCAGGCTCTGTAAGGTAGATTTGGGCCATGTCGTGATCTGTATAATGGAGGCTCCTACAAATAACTTCCCGCAATGCGTCTGCAGTATCGGCTTCTGTGGTATCGACCAGACGGTAATTCCACTGGTCAGGGGTGACCATCACGTATTTCCTGCCACCACTTGCACGCGTGAACGCTCTTTCGCGTGCTGCTCTTTCATGTTCAGACATTTGAGTGGAGGCTGATGACGGCCTTTCGAGTGATGTGCTACTATTGTTGAAACCTGCGCGAGCGAAGGGCAAGGTTGGAGGAGTATGTCTGTAATGATTCAGGGGACTAGTTGGCGATTCGAGGTTATGATCTTCCGGTGAAGGGTGCGACGAGTCGTCTTTCTTACGCCTTTTGAATCTGTCCAGGAATCCCTTGGTGAGCTCTTTTGCGCTTGTAGGCGCCTCATCAGTGCCCATCTTGCCTATTGCTTCGAGATTCGGTGGTCGATGACTCTCTTGTCCATTCCTTCGATCAATACCACGCAGAAGGTTGGTGGTGGAGCCTGCGGTATTGGACGAAGCTATGGAATCAGTGCTGCCAGTCTTACGATGGCCACCGCGACCGTATGGTGGTGCTGCTAGAGTCCCGATCGCAGCAGAACTAACGAGGCTAGCATGTTGAGCTGCAGGACTGCCACTCTGTGGGCTAGCATCGTAACCAGAGCGAGCCGCGTCACCCGGGAAAACAGGCCCAGAGCTTGTCCCTGCGCCAGTCTCGCTCGAAGCACTTGGACTATGCCGCTTTAATGCTGCATCATTGATGTTGTTGAGTATCCCGCGAGTATATCCAGATCGCGGTGTTGACGCCATCTCCGCAAGGCCGGGGTCGCTGGAATTTGGATTGCCATATGCATAAGGAGGTACTGATGCTGTACTGCTGCGTGTTTTTGATGTCATACGAGGATTGAGGCCGGGCACTGGGGGTCTAAACTGTCTACTGGGGCTGTCTTCACCCCCTCCAGCCGTGCTAGGAGTCTGAGCAAAGCCATCCTGGCGGCCCAGGTTTGGAGAATTTTCCAGCCCTCCATCTGTCGACGCGCTTGGCAAAATTTGTCCAGACTCGCGACGTGCGTGCGATGATTTTGCACCGCTGTCTGCGCCTTCGGCAATCTTACGAACCAGGCGACGCATACGCTTTCCTTCTTCCCTTTCCTTGCCCTGATCCCATCCAGAACCACTCTTGCTACACTCTCTTGCCAGCCTTGGGTAGACTACGTGGTGCATCATGCCAAAATTGCCTCGGCCGCCATTTCCCCGACCTAAATCTAAAAACTCGCTACCGTGTAAGTCAAGACCTTTGAATGCCTCCTGCCAATCGTTTGAAAATCCATTGGCAGCGAGCCAGATGAGAACGCGGTCGAGTGGCCATTGAAGGCTTGGGTCACTAGGTGACAGAAGTACAGAGCTATTACTAGCAGAATGACCATGGCTAGTAGTAGCAGCCACATCCGGGGTAGCAGAGATAGGGGTTTGCGCTTGCAAGTTGGAAGGAGGTCCAGGATGATGGCGATTGAGCGGTGTTTGAGGGACGGATGAGTTTACACGCTCACTGAAGGTAGGCAGTTCATTGCCAGGGGAGATAGCAGATGTAGGCCCGTTAAAGAACCTTTGATCTGCAAGCATCTTCGCGTCCGCTGCCGACACTGAGAAACTATCGTCTCTTTGAAAGTTAGGTTCTTGCTGTGAATACAAGGCAGGGATCCCCACTCCTGGCCCGAATGAATCTCCCCCTGGTATGTACGTTGCAGAAACCACAGCTTCATTCTGTGGGGGCGGAGGGGGTATTGCTAGAGGCGCTGGCTGATTCTTCCTGTAGGCAGGGTGTAAATTATACTGATTTTGCTGAGTGGCAACTTGATTTGGACCCAAAGGAGGTGGGGGAGGGATATAGCCTTGTTGGCGTGCCCACCCTTGCTGGGCCCATCCGCTTGGAGCGCTGTTGGTAGCTGATGGTGGTGGACCAGGAGGAGGAGGAGGCACCATACCATGAGAGCTGTTCATTGCAGATGGACGAGGCGGGGGAGGTGGAATTGACATCATGTGGTTCTGCTGCTGCGGTGGCGGAGGGGGCCCAGGGATATATTGGGGCCTTGAATCCATGTTCGGCGGGTTGGTTGGGTATCTCTGGCCCTGGATGTACTCTAATGGAACCTGTGATTTCCCTGTCCGATAGAGAGGATTCCGATTGTGATTTTGTTGTCCAGGGGCCTGATCTGTCGTGCAAGCTCTAGGTCTTTGCGAAGCTGGCGCGATTGGTGGCGTTGAAGATGGCGCTGGGCCAGATATTGAAGGGTACGGAGAACCAATACCTTGGGAAGGTATCAATAAAGAAGAGGCAGGTGTTCGACTGTATGTAGGGACATCATTCAGTACTAGATCTTCCGGCACTGTGGACCCGTTTGAGTGCTGGGGATAGTGAGACGGCGAAGGCGTCGAAGTTTGGCGCCCATTGTGATCAGAATAATTGGAGCGTGCAGAGGATGATCTCTCGCGCGAGGTCATTCTTCAGTCTGGGCTTTAATTCCGGGGGTTGCTCTCTGGTCTCGTATGGTTGATGACCAGGTCGCTTCGTCCCGGCGGCCAGCAGTATTCCATGGAGGGCTAGAAAGGGGTCCTTGGGCTGCTTCTCCACCGAGTGATGACTGGTGGATGCCGATCAGCGGTATCCAATGCATCAACCGTCCAAGCAGAGAGCGTAGACCATTTCCAATCTTCGCTTTTTATTATGCAGCTGCCGACTGTAGATCAAGTCGGGAGGACCGAAGGAAGGGACAGTGGCTGACGGATCAGCTGTAGACGTGTATTGTATACCCTGGAACTTATCAGCTGTCCGTTGCTGTTGAAATGTTGATTAAATGAATTCGAAAGCGGATAAGATCCTACACGGACTCTTGCTGTCACAGAAGCCTTGAATATACGGCGCTCGAGAGACCCTAAAGACGATAGCAGAGTAGTCACCAGAAGCCGTTAGATGGCCGTTGCTACTCTGCTTGGCTTCCTCGTGCGTGATCAGGTCTCCAGATCCACAGAAGACCTCGGACGTCCATTTAGCTTCAGCCTCATTCGCGCCAGCTGAAATATAAGTACTAGACTAGAATTAGAACTAGGATAACCGTTTTCGGCCCAGCCCCTCAGCCCTACAAATTACGCGCTGATTCGGTGAGCTTTCAAGTTGTAATGCAGACAGGAGTACAGTAAGATAGTCTGGCTAAGATGACGGAGGTTATTATTTTGTACTAGACTCCTTTAGAAATATAGTGTTTCATGATCATACAGGTAGAGCGGCGTTGAAAATTTGATATCATATCCTCTCCTGACCTCGGTTTACTCAATTGTAGGTCCTGATGCTACTCAAGGCTTGGTGTCGCTCTTTCATGTTTCCAGCCCTAATGACTTGATATCGCCCTGAAGTGAGGAGAAAGGATAGAGTTGGCTGGCAAGTCCTCAGTAATAGGCTATTATGGTAGTATCCTGGTCAAAACGTATGGCGATAAGAAAAGCGAGGACTTCAAAGTCGGCATTTTTACGTTCTTCTAAACCTTGCTCTATCTCAGTCTGATGATGCTGTGAAATTTGCAAACATCCCTTCTCATTGACTGGGGCAACGAGCTCTTGGGGAAGGCGCTCGAGTCAAGAGTAGAATTCGTGATCTCTCAAATTTTCGAAGCACCGTTGCGATAGTCTCTATGTAATCCCATCCGTTCTAAGAGTCTTCGAGGTACTTTGCTTTCTTTGGACGTTACGCAAACATGGTCTGCATACGTTGTCTACAATGAACGAACAGTAACCGTGATAGGGTGGGGAAATGTTCGCCAAGGCTCCGACTTTGCGGTATTCTACTTCATCTTGACAGAGTAATTGATCGCTGTTTGCATACAGTTCAGGTGAAATAGAACCATGTCATGCAGCAATGCCCGCTCGTCCGTCGAGTTCCTGTCCATTTGCGGAATGTGCATGTGTGATCGTCGGCACTCTAATTAGAATAAGTCGGTTGGCGTCTGGGGAAAACTAGGCTCTCCCGGCGCTAGGCCCAAGGGGGTTGCCGTGGCTCAAGCACAGCGCGGAGTGTTTTCACTCGATGGCATAACTGCCACCCCAAGCTCAGTCAACCCAATCCGTACCCCCAGCCTGCTATCTCTTCGTCGTGTGAAGACCGCATAATGGGCGTCCTCTGCTGGTAACCCTACAAGGCAATTGGTCGCTAAATACAGACGGCGGCCCCCTGCCCCTCAGGACAGTCGCGCATCGCCCAACCACTGCACCACGCAACGGTCTCGCATATAGTTCAAGAACCTCGACCTGACGCCCGTCACCTCCAGGCTTAGCGCTTACATCCTCGTGGAATCCCTGTTCAAAGAGCCTGGCTAGCTTTCCTCATTCTCTTGCCCTCCTCGGCGACAATCGCTCAGATTTCGCAACTACTGTGCGCCTCGTCTCAAGTACCGGCTCTGATAGAGGTACAAGACGATGTCAACCGTGTGCGAGCAAGAGCAAGATTCAATTCCAGAGATATCGGATCAGGCGCGGCCGGTAGGGTTTCCGGCCAAGGATAGCTACGACGATGGACCAAACCAACGTGGGCAATATGAATGGCTTTTACGACAGACCGTACTCCCCGGAAGAGCTACAACGGCTAGCAGACATGAACAGCCACGGCGCAATCATGGACGTGGCAGGCTCTAACACTATCGATATGTCAGGGATGATGGGTGGTCAGAGCTTGGACGACATTATAAATCAAAACAACAAAGATTTTCAACGCAGGAGGATTTTCCACCATTCCAGCTCATATGGTAGCCTCAACAACAGGCATTTGCAGGAGCATGATTCTAGGAGATCCTCGATGCTGGAGTTTGGCTCGCAAAACAACAGCGATCTGGAGGGATACCAGTTTGACCCATCCCCCACCCCCATGCCATCGAACATGGTGATGCAGTGTCCTGGTAACATTGCCCAACGAAGGTTGGACAATCAGAGAGCAAAGCGCCAATCATCTAACGAGGAATTGGTGTTAGATACGAATTTCTCCAGCATGGCACCTAACTACACCCCAATGTCATCATCCTCACCCTACGGTCATAACCTCAATTCTTCCGATTCTCTCACCTTCGACATGTCTAGTAATTACATAACGAATGACATGCTGATGGGAATGGATTATCACTCGTCGGGTATGGACCAGGGGACCAACGGAGACATAACGCCGAGGAATGCCTTTGGACAGCCCAACTTCGCAGCAGGTCTAAACTCCTCGCCGATGCAGCAACACATGGCAGGCTCAATGCCTGGCCAAATGCATGACCCAGGTGGTGGCAATGCAGGTAGCCTCGGCACACGCGAGATGATAGAAAAGTTACCGAACATGCAGGTTTCCGATGAAATGCAAAACCCGCAGGTCGATCTTTCGCAACCACCCATGTCTGCAGCTGATGCAACTGCCACAGCTCAGATGCCTCCCCCAAACGGTCTACCAAATTATAGTAACCAAGCGCCTCAACCTACCCCAAACCTTGACATTACTACAAGCGCGGAGGGATTACCGTATGAGGGTCAGAACAACGCTGGTCAACAAGTCATACCACAGTACCGTAATGCTTACTCATCGAGTGGCTTTGATATGCTTGGAGTCCTTATGCGGGTCGCTGCGAGGCCAAATCCTCAGATCAACATAGGTGCTGTCGACATGTCATGTGCCTTCGTGGTGTGCGACGCCACTAAGCACGACATACCCATCGTGTACTGCTCAGATGTATTCGAGCGTCTGACAGCGTACACGAAGCATGAGATCCTAGGTAGAAATTGTCGGTTCCTTCAAGGTCCCGATGGAAAGATTCAAGCAGGTATCAAAAGGAAATATGTTGATGATCAGTCTGTGTTGCGAATCAAAACCATGATCACTAAGCGTCAAGAATCACAAGTCAGTCTGATCAATTATCGAAAGGGGGGGCAGCCGTTTATGAATTTACTTACCATGATACCTATAACATGGGATTCTGATGAGATCAAGTACTACGTTGGTTTTCAGGTTGATCTGGTAGAGCAACCAACTTCTATTACTAACAAAAATTCTGGTACTGCTCCCTCTTAGCTTTGGCGAAGTCAGCACTAATGTTTCTCAGATGGATCTTACAGTGTTAGCTACCAGCGTGGCCTTCTGCCACGATACGTAATCCCAGAAAACCACAGTCAGCGTGACTCGGAGCTTGGGCAGACCGTTGCTCGTGATGATGTCTCCACGGTCCTCAGTACCATTGGTGCAGGCGAATCGGAATTGTCCAAACGCATCTGGGACAAGGTCCTACTCGAGAATACTGACGATGTGGTGCATGTCTTGTCATTAAAAGGTCTGTTTCTGTACCTGTCACCGTCAAGTCGCAAGGTTCTTGAATATGACCCGAGCGAGCTTGTGGGTACAGCACTCTCGTCTGTCTGTCATCCCAGTGATATCGTGCCGGTGACACGCGAATTGAAAGATACCTCGACCGGAGCGGCTGTCAACGTTGTCTTTCGAATTCGACGGAAGCACAGTGGCTATACTTGGTTCGAAAGTCATGGATCCCTGCACCTTGAACAAGGCAAGGGCCGAAAATGTATCATTATGGTTGGGCGAGAACGGCCAGTTTACGCACTTGCGAGGAACGATATTCTCTCTGTCGGTGGCTTTGGCGAGAGTGAGCTCTGGACCAAGATGTCAACATCTGGGATGTTCTTGTTTGTATCATCGAACGTTCGGAGCATTCTAGATCGCCAGCCTGATGATCTATTTGGTACAAGCGCACAGGCATTGATGCGGGCAGATTCCAAACTAGAATTTGGAAGACAGCTTGAGCTCGCATGTACGGGTATTCGAGTCACCTTCAAGCATGACGTACAGAACAAGCGTGGCCAAACCCTCCAAGCTCGGACAACGATCTACCCCGGAGACGCGTGCGAAGGCCAGAAGCCTACTTTCCTGGTTGCACAGACACGTCTCTTGAAACCGCCGAGAACACTAAACAGACAGCCGTCTAATATATCACCAAAGGCGGAGCCAAAGTCAACGAGTCCTGCATCATCAGCTGGAGGTGTTTCGGGAGGCAATAAGACACCTCAGTCAGCTAGTGGAAACGTCAAACTAGAAAATATCACTACACAAGCAGGCGGCAGCGGTTTAATCATTGGGAATCAGCATGAAGCTCTTGCCTCAGAAGAAAACGTGTTTGACGAGCTCAAAACGACGCGGAGCACCAGCTGGCAATATGAATTGCGGCAGATGGAAAAGAGGAACAGGTTGCTTGCAGAGGAATTACAAAGTCTACTCTCCCGCAAAAAGAAGCGGAAGAGGCGCAACGGTGCTGGCCAATTGCAGAAGGACTGTGCCAACTGCCATACCCGAGTTACTCCAGAGTGGAGAAGAGGCCCGAGTGGCAATCGAGATCTGTGCAACAGCTGCGGACTTAGATGGGCCAAAGAAGTAAGTTTGGATGTGCAACACGTCTGATAACTGACTAACACGATGTCTAACAGAATGGCCGAGTCACACCACGAACTTCGTCACAGAAGAGTGACAGGGAATCTGGTGCCTCGGCGTCGCCAGCACGTACTAATGCCTACAATTCCGTATCTGGGGTCGATCAAAATGCAGACCCAGAGTCAGTAAAAGCAAATCAGCAGAGGTCTCCCCAAAGCCTCAACACTGACTCACACAATGCAAAGATGGCCCGAATGGAAGCCACTGCATCGCACGGATATGCTGGAGGAATCCCAGCCAAAATTGAGGAAGGTGTAGAAACATCGATGTGATCAGAAATCACATGAATCTGGAAGGAGCGACGGGGCGACGGGGCGACATAGGGAGCTGGATTGGAGTCTTTGTTTCTAACAGGTTGCGTGTATATACCCTCATGCGAGGACGACGAGCTTGCTTTACAATATCCCCTTTCCGGACCGCAGGGAGTATCGATAATTCGGGTGGAAGGTAGTACAGATATCCTCTTGTGACCGACACCACTTACTTGACGACTGGCGGACTGGAGTGAGGGGCAGCGATGATTGCAAGGCGTTGGACTGGCTTTGGGTGTCTTGGGATCGGCGGATTCAGGCTTCGCGGTCGAAGAAGTGCGCATAGGACAGTCATGTTCTATGATGATGTTGCGAAATACCAGCCGACTGTAGCTTCAACTTTGCATCCCTCTCTCTAATTTTCGGTGTGTCGATTAAAGACAAGCCTATTCACCTAACTCGTAATCCATGAAACCTCCGTATTCTCCTATATCATTGAGCACTCATGTCATGTCTAGCTCATCGTCCCCCTTTCCTACCACATAGTAATTACTAATTCGTACCAGTGAATTCCAGCGGGTCCGATCAGAATATGTTTCAACCCCTTATTACCGCGGAAAACATGCAACCGGGCACAGGCTGTTTCACCTCCGCTGAAGCAGGCAATCCTTCCCCATTACAGAAATCCGCCTAGGCGATCCTCAACGCCATTTCCCCCCGTTCCCGCCTAGCGCCTCCCACCATGGCACCGCAGCACCCCCAGCACTCCCCAATCGAAATTGCCATTTAATGTGGGTTGGGCACGGATGCAGAATGCTCATACGATTTGTGATGATAGGGGATGACAGTATGTTCATATGACATGAATTGACTTTGATGTACACGAGAGAGCCTACAGAAGCAACGATGTCGGAATGATGCTAAGCACGGTAAACCACCTGGCTAGGAGTAGTTCTATGGGAGGGAGATGGTGAAGATCTGCTCAAGGGGGAAGCTGCGATCTACTCTTGGTTTTTTTTTTTGATCTGCGTCATTCTGGAAGCTTGCTGGCGTAGTTGCTTCGTCTCACCGCGACGACATTCCATCTGAAGCTCGGCTTGAGAGAGGATACCACGCCACACATTGTCACACAAGACTCGTCAGAGCTCTATGACAATTGTCGTTTGGTCAATTCTCGCGAACAACCAGTCATTTGGTAACCGCAACCTTCGTGGGGTTGTTTTCTTCTGATTTTCGTCTCTATTGGGAGAATCTCAGACCGCACATAAACCGCGCTCAGCCCACATCGCGCAACAATAACACATAATGGACGACAACAATCGGATATCGATCACTGTGTGTGGAGACGGTGGCTGTGGTATGAATTCTACACTACGCAATGTGATTGAAAGATTGCCATTGGCTTAAACGGTTGCGGTCAGGAAAATCGTCAATAACGTTGCGGCTGGTCCGAAGCCAATGGACCCACGAGTAAGCCATTGACCCTTCTGCGATTCGCCTTTTCCCAATTGACGTCTTTCCCCACAGATACGACCCTACAATAGGTACCCTGATCCTCTTTCGCTCCCTTAAGTACAAAGTCTGACTTTTCGCCCAGAGGACTCATACTCAACAACCCGCACGATAGAGGGGCAGTCCTACTTCCTCTCCCTCACCGACACCGCCGGCCAAGAAGAGTACCGCGGCTTGTGGGCAGCGTCAAATCTCAAGTCCGATGCCTTTCTTCTCGTATACGACATTACCGCCGCCTCCTCCCTGGAGAACCTCGACTACTTCATGCAGATGATAGATATAGAATGTGATACACGGCAGGACGCGAGGGCGGTGCAGCCGGTGAAAATCGTAGCTGGGAACAAGTGTGATCTGAAAGAGGGAAGGGTCATTAGCTCAAGGCAGGGACTAGAGTATGCGAGGGCAAAGGGGTGTGGGTTTATGGAGACGAGCGCGAGGGAGATGGTGAACATCGAGGAGACTTTTGCCCGTGAGTCTGCACCGTCTTAAGATCTAGATGGGACAATCCTTCTCCTCCGAGAAAATTGTCTCGTCTTATGTCTCTACGAATGCTCACACCCGCCAACAATCTAGTCATTGTGCGCCGTGTCGTCGCCGCCCGTCGAGCCCACTCTTCTGGTGCGGCCTCAGCAACACCTCAGAGCAAAAGTGGTCCATTCGGCCATGGACATTCGGCGTCGCGAACGCAACCTCTACAGGACAAAGAGGCCGCAGACATGACAGATTTTCCCGAAAGGCCCGGGGCTAAGAAGACAAAACGGGGCGGGTTTTGGGCAAGATTCAAGTGCTGGTGAGGGGGTCGCTGGCGTAGTGGGTAAGGCACTGGACATCTGGATGTCGGCAGCATGTGCATGGAGTTACAGGAGCTCAAGTCTTAGGTCTAGTGATGCTAGATGATACCTATCATTGCGTCTGTCTCATTGGTCTTTACATCTAGTAAATGTTAATTGCTAAAGTAAGATCTCTTGTCCGAATAAATTCGATAATGTGGTTCGTGAAAGTAGATTTACTCAGTGGTGAAAGCCACTGGTAAACAACCTTACTTGTACCAACGAGCCCTTTCGATGCGATCCTTTCATTTACAGCTCACTTCGTCAACGACGCCAAGGCTTGGCGTACAGTCGAGCCTCATAAGTGATCGGCAGCGCTAGAGCACGGTTATCCGCACGCGAAGAAGATGACATAAAGGTGGTACTGTGGGGAAGGAGCGATAATTCACGCATTGCCTGACCATCATCATCAGAGAGCATTCACTTGGTTGCAATGCTTCACTTTGTCACTCGTGTCTCACTACTGCTACTACCATACCATAACAATCCCTAAACACTAAACACTCACCTCTCAATAAACAGCGGGTCAACTTCCTTGTCCAACCGGGCCATACGCCCTGAAGAGCCTACGCGTGAACCATGGCCGAGGAAACCTCCAGACGCCCCACCTCGAGCTCCAACAGCGTCGACCGTGCCAGTCTAGATGCGCCCAATCGTCCAACTCCTCAGCGTACTCTCTCGCAAAACATGCGTCCCAGCCACTCGCCCTCACCTGGTCACGGTAGCCATCGTCAAAGCTTCACTGACTCACTCCGCGGCATGCCTCCTTCTCCCCGACAGAATCGTCACCCTTCTATGTCTCAAGTACAGATACAGGATCTCTTGGATAATCCCCCCACCGGTGGCCATGCCGATCCGAGATTCGCGGGGAGAGATTGGCAGCATATCTCAGTGGGCGAGTTGGTGGTTCCAGAAGATTTGAGATTCGTGGAACTGGACACTGGGATAGAGGATGCTACAAACGTACGGTTGCATTCACCTGGAATGCAAGAGGAAATATTGACTCGTGGTACAGCTTCTCACCGAGTCTGGCGCCCCTGTACTACTGGTTCGAGCTAATAAGAACGAGAATACGGCTGTCGCGACATTCGACTATCGCGACCTCACTCAATATCTGCTCTTCGCTACTGGACAGCTGATGCCCGATGAGGAGCATCTGGTAGTCTTCCAGAACCTTGCGAAGAAAGCACAGCAAGGCCATAAGATACCTCTGCGGGATGCAAAGAGCTTGGGCAACAAGGAGCCATTTGTCACATTGCCACATTCGGCGGACTTGACGGCTGCTGTGGAGACTTTTGGAGGTGGAGTGCACCAGATTGTAGTATTGAAGGAGGGGACGAACCATGCGATTGGGATCTTGAGTCAGCTGAGACTGGTAAAATTCCTGTGGGAGAATGGAAGTTGTTTCCCCATACTCGACCAACTGTATCCTCGGGAGATCAAGGACTTAAGCATTGGATCGCATCAGCTGATCTCTGTCAAGTACGTCTGATGCTGAGGGTTGTCGGACCGAAGCTAATTGGAATTCAGTGGAGACACTCTCCTCAAGGAAGCTTTGACGTTGATGAATACGGAAGGTGTAACCTCCTTGGCCGTCGTTGACAATCACCACAATGTTGTTGGGAATATATCGAATGCCGATGTCAAGGTTCGTATCCCCTTGATAACCTCATTTTGCACCTATACTGATCGTTGTCAATATAGCTTCTCACCAAATCCAGCTCCGCACCACTACTGGAAAACACGTGTATACACTTCATCTCCGTCGTTCTCTCCACACGTGGTATGAACGACGGCAAAGACTCATTTCCAGTCTTTTACATCAATCCCTATTCGACACTGGCGCACACGGTCGCGAAGCTCGTCGCTACGCAAGCTCATAGGTAGGTCGTCCCATATTGAAGTCCCTCTTTGACCCCCTATCAAGAGCTATCACTAACAAAACAACCAGAATGTGGGTCGTCGAAACCCCCACCCCATCGTCAACCCCCACTTCCTCCGCCCCATCGACCGCCGGCCCCATCCCCACCACCCACACCACCCCCATCTCCCTCTCCCACCCCCCAGTCGCCCACCCCCCGCATCTCACCACCACGAGCCCCCAAGCCAACCCCCCCTTCCAACCCCTCAGCACCACCCCCTCCGTCTCCGCCTCCGCCCTCCCCGGCCAACACATGTCCGGCCGCCTCTCCGGCGTCGTCAGCTTGACAGATATCCTGAACCTGTTCGCGCGGGCGACGGGCTTGCATCCGACGGATCCGGAGGAGGCGAGACGGAAGCGCAGGGGGAGTAGTAGTAGTTCGAGGAGTGGAGTTAGGGGGAGTTTGGATAGTGCGAGGAGTAGTGTTGTTGATTTGGGAGGGGGGAAGCGCTGAGAGGGGGTGGGGGTGATGCAAGCATGCAGCTTGTTGGCTTTTTCTTGCGAGTGGAAGCTGGAAAGCGTGACTTTGGCGCTTGGGAATGATGGGATGGAATCTTGGGCGTTTGAGCGGATCAATTCGGCCGAAAATGGCGG
>JAABUI010000770.1_pt1 | contig 21351 bp, 21 predicted proteins | sample 5559111 | NCBI WGS metagenome assembly JAABUI01 (sample SAMN10711870, study PRJNA513365) | rock metagenome | isolation source: Antarctica rocks | place: Antarctica: Victoria Land, Buttleship Promontory
TAGGTAGTGGTGTATCTATTGCGCCCGTGTAGGGCTAAGAAATTAATACAGCAAGAAGGTTACCTATATAGCTTCAAACTTGACCGTTTGGGACGTGGCAATTGGTCATATATCAAGCAATTGGGTGGATTTCGTTAATTTGCTATGAAATCCCGAATTTTGGTGTGCATTTGCGGGGCCGACGGGAAAAAACCGCGCTACAACAGAGTTTTTACAGGTACGATACGTGTCCCGCAGAAGGTAATACCAAGGAATCCCGATAAACTTGCACACGCCAAAAGCTCTTGGACCTCATTTTGGACGCATGTTTTCCACGAGCGCAAAGAATGTCGGAGCTGACTATCCTCCTCAATGAATTGCTCACAAAGCACAACTCTCACTGCAGCTCCCATCCACGCAAGCGTTCCGACACACGCGATGAATTCTTGAAAGAAGCCTACCGAATAGTACAACTTCCCAAAAAGCTCCCTCATCCGTCTCGATTCCAACCACCTGACCTGACGGGATCTTATTAGAATGACCACATAGCCTCCCTCCAAGCATACCTCCTCTCCATCCGCTCCGCCTACCTCTCCACCTCACCTCCGCCCCGCCGTAATGCCCATCCACCCGCTTTAAACCGTCTCCCAAACGGTGCCCCTCAATCCCCCACCTACCTCGATAATTCCACCCGCGACGCCATAGACGCCAGCTCGAAACAAGTCCTCCGTGATCTCAACGCCAGCATCCGCCAACTTGCCGAAGCGGAAAATATCCGCCGAACCTCGCAATCTAAAATCCTAGAAAACAAATACTCGAAAGGCGTGCTGGGACGATGGGCGGCGGGTGCCAGTGGTGGAGAGAAGAGTCCGGAGCAGGCTGCGGAAGAGAGCAGGAGGAATGTGTTTGATATGCATCGGGATAGCGTAATGTGGTATTTGGGGCGGAAGTTGGAGGAGGTGGGGGAGGTGCAGAGGGGGATGATGGAGAGGAGGTTGGAGAGGGAGGTGGAGAGGGGGAGGAGCGTGCTGTATAAAGTCAAGGGGAATGTGGGGGTCGGGGGTGGGGAAGAGGGGGGAATGAATGGGCATGTTGGTGGTGGTGTCGGCGGTGGTTATGGAGGAAATAAAGCTGGGGGTGTAACACTGGAGGATGAGAGTAGGAAGGAGATTGAGCAGCAGTTGAGTCCGGAGCAGTTGCAGCTTTTTGCGAGGGAGAATCAGGATATGCTGAAGCATTATGAGGATACGTTGGATCAGGTGCGGTATGTTGCCATCCTTATGCCGCCCTCTCACCGAGCTCGAAGGCTGATGCAGTTTCATACAGGACGGCCGAGCGTTCCATGCTAGAGATCTCTGAGCTCCAAACCACCCTGGTACAAAACCTCGACGTCCAAAGCGCGAATATATCCCAGCTGGTGGCAGATTCATTATCTACAACCGAGAACGTGGGAGGAGGGAATAAAGAATTGAAGAGAGCAACCGAAAGGAAGAGCACGGCGAGGACGGTGTTCTGGGCCAGCTGTGGGTTGTGTACCTTTCTCATTACTTGGGACTTGATCTTTTAATGGATTTGAGAGCGCGGTATTGGTTTTAGGAAAAGAGGCATTGATACCCCCAGAACGCCAAAGCATCGTCTACATGCAAACTTTTTGAGTACTCTGCTGACATGGTCCATACATCGTTTCCGTCGTCTTGATCATTCGCTACGTCTCCCTGACCACCTTGTCAATCGCTTTTGCGACATATTCCACATTCCCCGTGTTCAATCCTGCCATGCTGATCCGTCCGTTTTTGGTCATATATACATGTGCGTCTTCCCTGATTTCCAAGACCTGCTTCTCAGTCAGGCCAGTGAAGCTGAACATGCCTATCTGATTCGTGATATGCTTCCAGTCGCCCTGTTTACCATTCAGCTCTTCCAACTTCGACCTTAGCGCTTTCCGCATGTCGATAATGCGTCCAGCCATCGTGCGCAGGTTAGCCTCCCACTCTTTGAACAGTGCCTCGTCGTTCAGGATCAGGCTTGCTATACGAGCACCGTACGCAGGTGGGTTGCTGATCTCGCTGCGCTGAAGAATGGCGAGCTGAGAGGATATTCGGCCGATGGTATTCTGAGCGTCTGGACCAGCGCCAGTGACGAAGTGGAAAGCGCCCGCTCGTTCGCCATAGAGACCGAAATTCTTAGCGAATGATTGCGCAATGCAGAGCTCGAAGCCTTCGGACACGAAGTAGCGTACGGCCCATGCGTCGTTCTCCAGATTCCCGGAAGCGAACCCTTGGTATGCGCAGTCAAAGAACGGGAAATGTTTCTTTGCTCTCATCACTTTTGCAATCTCCTTCCACTGATCTCTGGTGGGATCGACCCCGGTGGGATTGTGAGCGCAGGCGTGCAATAGCATTATACTACCTTCCGGCGCACTTTCAATTGTCGAGCGCATGCCGTCAAAGTCGAGACCTTTTGATTGGGGAGAAAAGTAAGGGTATGGCTTAATAGGCAGGTGGACGTTGCTGAAGATTTGGTTGTGGTTGGCCCATGTTGGGGAGGAGAAGTAGATGGGCTGATTTGAAGAACGAGGATAAAAGCGTGAGAGGAAGAGAGCGCCCAGATGGACAGCCCCAGTGCCTGAGATGGTTTGGAAGGAGACTGCCTGGGAGAATGATCAGTGGCAACCAAGGTGCTTTTCCGGGATGGAGGTCCCTACCCGTTTCTCTTTGATTGCTGGACTGTTCGCGCCCAGTATGAGCTTTTGCGCTGCAGAAGTGAAGTCGGCGAGGCCTGCTATCGGCAGGTATTCGTGGTTTAGATTCGGGTCTTTGTGTAATACCTCGTCCGCCTAGACAGGCCATTAGCATGGAAGTCTGCGTTCATTTGTGAGATTCGGGATGTTTCTTACTTTCTTGACGACCGGAAGCACCCAGGGTTTGGCGTTGTCATCTCTGTAAGCACCAATGCCCAAGTCGACCTTCTTGTCGAAGTCGTCCTTTCGGTACGCCGCCATCAACCCGAAGAGCGGGTCCTCTGGCGCTTGGGGGACATTGTCCGCATGAAAGACGGTGGGGTTACTGCCGTCCATGTGGCCTTTGATGCTGGAAAGTCTTTGGAGAGGTCCGGTAGGATTGGGCGTGGTGGAGGATTGAGGCATGCTGGAGAGGCTGTAGTGGCCAAGATGTCGCGCGTGTCGGGGTAGCGGCGCCGTTGGAGGTCCCTGCGTATTTATCGATTCGGGCCAATGCTTTAGGCCTCATAGACTCATTTTATCAAGCCGAGGCTGTCCTGGGATACGGGCATTGGTGGCGGAAAGCTCGGATACATCACATGATTCGTGAGGGAGAAGTCTTTTGATCAGCCATGGGCCCATTCAAAAGGCATCGTAGAATACCGTTGAATGTAGCAAGATACGGTACCCACTAATTGCTGTTCATGAGACTCTGAGAGCAGACATTGAGGTCTAACCCTAATCTTGATCAGCCCTGTCCAGGCACCGGCACAGGCACTCAGGGTCCGTGCTTGCGGCCTTGCCAGGCTGAAGTGCCAAGACCGACCACTGTACGCGTTGTGAACATTGCGGTGACGCGATTGTCTAGATGCAGACCGTTTCGTCCGGTCTAAAAGTCAACAACTTCATTCAATTCATTTCTCATCCTGGCTGCCTCTCAGGTCTCGCGGCTATCAAATTGCAAGTCACTCACTCATTCACTCTTGTGGCAGCTTCCGCTTCACTCTACGCTCAACCAAATCCAATGCCTGAGGCAAGGTAACCAAGTACCATACTCTGTATGTACACACCCCCAGGAACGACCTGTCAAACACACCATGCCTCCAAAGCAAGCTACGCTGCGGTATGTCAAGCCTGCACAGCAGACCCTAGGGTGCATGCTCCTCTCAACACCCGCCCTTCAGCCCCAGCAGAACTAATTACCTGTTTGCAATAGGAAATTCTTTAAGAGTCCCAACGGGCCTGCTCCAAAGGCGCAACAGTCTACCTTGGCTCTCCAAAAATCAAAGACTCCGGCAGCGCCAGCTCCAGCGGCGGGGAACGGTGGCACTCCGCCATCAAAGGGCCAAAAAGCAAAGATCGCGGAGGATCAGGATGAGGATGTTGACGAAGAGGATCGGATGGACGTCCAGTCGGACGATGCAGACCCTTCGACGAAGACTAAACGCTTGATCGCCAATGACACCAACGGACACAATTCAGGTTTAGTCAGTGGTGGGCAACACGACACTTCAAAGTCGCCTCAGAAGAGGCGCAACCAAGAAACCAAGGAGGAAGAAGACGAGCGAGATGAAGATGACGATGACGATGAGCCCGTGAAGAAGCGGACAAGACGAGGAGCCCCAAGTGGAAAGCAACACTCATTAAAGGAAGCATCATCAAGCAAACCCAGGGAAGAGCCTCCGAAGACGAAAGCCGCTTCGTCCAAAGTGGCAAAGAAAGTTGAGGCAAAGGAGTCACCGTCTAAGGTGAAGACTACGAAGGATTCGAAAGCTGCTGTCTCTAAAGGGAAAAAACCTATCCCAGTAGAAGACGGACCTGAAAACGAAGATGAGTCTCTCGACGAGGAAAACTCGAAGTCAGAGGGGGAGCAGGACGATCTGGAGGAAGACGACCAAAACGAAGACGCAGCTCCAGAGAAAGTTCAATCAGCGCTCAAGGCCTCTGGAAAAGACCCATACCCAGACTGGAAGCCTGAAGAACCAGTCCCATATGCGGCATTGTGTAAAACGTTCTCATTGATTGAAATGACGTCCAAGCGTCTGACCATTACGGCACATTGCTCGCTCTTTCTCCGTCAAGTACTAAAGCTCACGCCTCAGGATCTCCTCCCTACAATCCAGCTGATGATCAACAAGCTTGCTGCTGACTACGCCGGCATCGAGCTTGGCATTGGAGAGTCGTTAATCATGAAGGCCATCGGCGAATCTACTGGGAGGAGCTTACAGGTCATCAAGGCCGATCAGGCCGAGATAGGAGACCTAGGACTTGTTGCAGCTAAGAGTCGCTCAAATCAACCGACGATGTTCAAACCAAAACCATTGACAGTCAAAGGCGTTCTCGACGGCCTAATGGCTATTGCTATCACTTCAGGCGATGGCTCTCAAGGACGCAAAATTGCAGGCATAAAAAAGCTTTTATCTGCGGCTGATGCAGCTCACGCAGGCAAAGGTAGTAAAGGCATTGACATCACGACGAACAAAGGTGGAGCAAGTGAATCAAAATTCGTCATACGTTTTCTAGAGGGTAAATTGAGACTCGGATTGGCAGAGAGAACGGTCCTTGTTAGTCTTGCCCATGCAATGGTGTCTCACGAAGTTCAAGAAAAGAGCAACAAGGTACCGAGCAGTGAGAAATTGGCAGAAGGCGCGGCCATTCTCAAGACTGTTTATAGGTATGCGATCACGGTGCCTCGAGTTTTCCCATGCTGATATGATGAAAGTGAGTTGCCAAGTTACGAAGTCATCGTTCCTGCAATGCTGGAAAACGGTATCTTTCACATACGCGAGCATTGCAAGCTAAAGCCTGGCGTGCCTCTTAAGCCTATGCTGGCGAAGCCTACCAAGTCGATCACAGAAGTTCTCGACCGATTTGAAGGCAAAACTTTCACGTGCGAGTACAAATATGACGGTGAACGAGCGCAGATACATTATGTCGCCGAGAGCTCTCCAGAGCAATATGCCAGTAATATGTCAACACCAGTCAAGAGTGCAAAAGGCCTCTCCGCTATCTTCTCGCGCAATTCAGAAGATCTCTCCAAGAAATATCCTGACATTCTGGCAAAGCTCCACACATGGATCAAGCCAGAAACCCAAAGCTTTGTACTTGATTGTGAGACCGTGGCATGGGACATGAAGGAGAAAAAGGTTTTGCCTTTTCAGCAACTTATGACGAGGAAGCGGAAAGACGTCAAAGTCGAAGACGTCCAAGTCAAAGTTTGTGTCTTTGCCTTTGACCTGCTCTATTACAACGGAGAAGTGAGCATTCTTATCAGCATTGAAGTATGTAAAGCTAACGGCGTGCAGGCCATCGTGCAAAAGTCTTTGCGTGAACGAAGACTACTACTGAACGAAGCCTTCCAAGAAGTTGAAGGCGAATTTGCGTTCGCTCAATATGGTGACACAGATAGCATTGAGGAGATTCAAAATCTCCTCGACGAATCTGTCAAGGCATCTTGCGAAGGTCTTATGGTTAAGATGCTCGATACTGCCGACAGCAGCTATGAGCCTAGCAAGCGTAGTCACAACTGGCTCAAGGTAAAGAAAGACTACCTAAAGGGTATTGGTGACTCTCTCGACCTTGTCGTCCTGGGCGCCTATTTTGGCAGAGGAAAACGTACCTCGGTGTATGGCGCTTTCCTCCTGGCTTGCTACAATCCGTCAAAGGAGAGGTATGAGACGGTCTGCAACATTGGTACTGGCTTTTCGGAAGCTATCCTCGAGCAGCTTCACAGCAAGCTCAAAGACATCATCATCGATCGCCCCAAGCCATTCTACTCACACAGCAATGTCCCTAAAGATCAGCCCGAGGTCTGGTTTGAACCACGCTTCGTGTGGGAAGTCAAGACGGCGGACTTGACAATTAGCCCGCGATATGTAGCCGGTGCTGATGAGTTAGATGATCGTGCTGGTGGGAAGGGAATCAGTCTGAGATTCCCGCGCTTCATCAAGGAGAGGGACGACAAGAAGCCAGATGAGGCGACGAGGAGCGCGATGGTGGTTGAGATGTATAGGAAGCAGGAGGGTGTTGCGAAGTCAAAGAAGCCGAGCGTGGATGATGATTTCGAATACTAAGTGAGAGCAAGCATTGGTGACGAAATGCATCAGGGACTCAACTTTGAGGGTTGGACGTGCATGCCTATTACGAGCTCATGGCTTATGCTTGATCAAACCATCTTCTGATATCCAAAAATCCAAAAATCCAAAATTCATCCTGTGCATCGATCCCAGGGCTCCCTGTAGACCAAGCCCATCCCCTCGAAAACTTTCCTCTCAGCCTGTCTCCAATCCTGACATCTCGTATTGGGGTCCCTCCATCCCTCTAGATCAACCCACCTCCCGGTCCCTCTCTCCCGGACACCGCTACTGTCGAATTTCCACCCCTTCACATGCTTGGCGTACCGCCTCAGGTCCCTCTGGAACGTCGTGCCAGACGTCCATCCCGCAATGGCGCAGCCAACGGTCCGCCACGGGGAGATGATGATATCGACCCGGCGATGTAGATTGGGGTTCTTGGCTTTTGGGTCCGCTGCCAAGTCCTTGGTCTTCGTAGGCCAATTGGGATCTTGCCATACGACGAGAGCCTTGTCGAGGGTGTCAAAGCCGTGTCCGACTTGGGTGGCGGTATTGATGGGAAGGGGCTCTTGGTTGCGTTTGGTATTTGTGAGATTCAAGCTCAAGGTATGGGGAATCCAGCCTCCAATCTCGAGGGATTTGACGACGCGGTCGATGAGATTGTGCGTCATGGCTTCGTCTCTGTGTGAGAGTATTACGTCTACGTCGCCGCTTTCCGGCTTGCCGCGGCGGTAGCCTCCTACGATGATGGTTTCGACGTTGGTATCCGTGACAAGTTTGGCATGTTGCGTAATGATGGCTGTGATAGCTTCGACTTCCGCTCTGGGAATCTTGAGCAAGAGTTCTTCGTAGTATTTGACACCGATTTGCTGGACGCGGGAGGTGGATTTCCAGCCAAAGTCGACGATGTCATCGAGGTCACGCCAGCCTTTATCGTAGAATTCTTTAGCTGTTTTTGGACCAACGCCCCAGATTTCGTAGAACTCGCGAAGAACGCTGAGCTCTTGATCTGCTTCAATGTCCGCGACAACGCCGATATGGCCATTTGTGGATTGCCATTCGTGAAAGAGATGGGCAATCTTTTGATCACAACCTGGCAGGGCAAGGACCTCGCGAGTGGTCTCCAGCGGGTGAGGATAAGCTGCTATGGAAGCAATGCTCGAGCTATATGCACGAACGCCAATCTCGTCGAGTGTCAGCAGTCGAGCGAGCTTAATCTTCTTCAACTGGCAGATGAAGTCCTTATTTGGGGAATTGAGAGGTGTGGCGCGCTCGCAGGCGTAGATCTTATTCTGGAGTACCCAATCTGGCATTGATGGAAGTGAAATATTGATTGCTTCGTCATGTTCCGAAGTAGTCTGGCGCAGCAGCTGACTCGGCCTGGTGATAGGCTGATTAGATCTTCGGTTGCGGGCTTGAGTGGAGGAGGAAACGCTTTTGCCTTCAATATCTGGTCTTGCAGCGTCGGCGAAACGACCGGTTTTCTTGAATTTTGTATTATTCGACTTTGAGTTTGCGTTTACCCGTGTACCAATAGCTTGACAAACGTCCTTTCCCAGCGGTAGAACTGCAGCGGCTGCTGATATCAATGAGTTTGCTTGTGGCGGTTTCGGCAGAGTTGCTACAGGAAGCAATAACTTCGCTTCGTATACCGTATACTGCTCAATGTTCAAGACTTGCTTTGCTCTGAGCGAATCATTGAGCCACTCGAGCTTGACCACCTTCACTTTACCAAGGAAAGATTCAAGATCAAAGAGTGGAGGCGGAATATCTTTCACTTCAATCGTGTCAGATGAACGTAGGGTAGATGGTGTGGAAGTTTGTGAGAGTGAATTCTGTGACGAGACTTTTACGTTCGAACCGAGTTCGTCCTCAGTCTCAGAAGCCGTGGTAGAATCAGCTGCTGTGATATCCGCTGCTCTCCATTTGCCTCCCCTGCCTGCTAGCCTCCGTCGCTTCCTTGATGAATTCGGCTCCTTCGACGCTGGGGACGACGACGAGGATGAAGACTCAGAGCTTTGACAATCCTGCTCCACACCGACATCTTCTACTCGAACTCCTTTCCACTGCAATTCTTTCTTTGCGCGCCTCGCCATTGAGATGTTCCCGAGAACAAGACTGGCTTCTTTAATGTCATACGTTAGAGGCGCCCCTGCATCATGCAACGCATCCTCAGCTTCATCCTGAACTTTTTCGGGTAGATGTGTAGTAAGTAAATAGACAAGAGGCAATCGGCTGAGATCGAGCGGCGAGGAAGGGAGCTCATCGTGATCGACGACGTCGGTAGATTTGTGAATCTCACCCATTTTGCCTTGACCTCAGAGATGAGTTCAAAATCATGTAGACCTCGCCAGCCTTACAAGAGACTTGGACAATTCGAGCATTTAACATATTGCGGATGTATTGTGATGCAACCCGATTCATGGCGGCTTTTGTACGCTAGAAGCGCCTCCTGTTAGAAGCTCGAAGGCGAGATACAGAACGCCTGGGGTTTTATCTGATGAGAGTGAAGGCAAGCAGTGTGGCAAGGTTCTGCGAATGTTAACACCAATTCTCAAGACCCAGTATGACGTTGCTTCCTTTGGCTGTAGTGCTAGAACTAGGTGACAAGTTGTTCCGCTCCGTGAAGATCGACAGGGACCGAGTTTCAATTGCCGAGATTACCCGCACCAAGAGTGAGCGAACCAAAGAGTATGCATCACCATAACAAACATGCTCATATACAGATCTGGACGTTTTCATGCTCTCAACTTGGAGGTGATCTCTGAGCTTGTTGAAGGCTCTTTGAGCGACGATGAAAAGATGTCTGGTCATTGTAGATGCGATACCAGTAGCAGCATGGCGTACGGGAAAACAGCGTCTGACAGGCTCACTGGTTCATGCAGAGAAAAACAACTAACGTTCTGTGTGTATTCTCTCTGATAAATGCAGAGGTTTGATCCTCATTGTAGAGGACTTGTAGCTGACCTTGTCCACAGAGCGTCAATAGTACCTCGATCCAAATGAATCTGGGATTGCCCACCTATTGGTGGCTACCCGCAAACTTTGCTTTCACCTTTCCGTGAGCGTTGCTCTCCGGAGAGTTGGGTGAAGGGAGCGGTCTTTCGAATGCGGCTGGCTTCAATCCAAAGACGGAAAGAACAGGGCAGGCTTCTCTTCCCCAGAAAGAAAAAGGAAGTTGTCTCCCATCTCCAGCAATTTGAAACCAGGTATTTGAGCTTTGTTGCCGCTCCTCGTCATCGGTGTATCATCCATTCTTCTGAAGGAGTTATATATTTCATTACCTTCGAGAAGCATACTTCACAGTCTTGCAATTTTTTTCTGCTAAAGAGCCTCGCAAATGCCTGCAGTAACTTACTCAATCGTCACCCTTACCTTGGACTATAGCTATGGGCTCACGCCGCCGGTCTATCTCATGGCAAGCTGGACACATAGACCATGGGCGGCGCGACTGATGCTGGTCAAGAATTGGCAACACGAGACTGAGTACCAGTCTGAAAGACACGAGTTCGAGATAAGCCTTAACATTCCTCCTGGGCCCTGTCTTTACCGGTATCGACTAGGATACGAAGACAGCGAATCATTCATATGTGACCACCAAGAGAAAATCGGTAACTCATAACAATTTCAAGCCTGATTCGCATGAATGCTGATGGATACCTAGTGACCTGGAATGGCGTTGAGTATAATTCCATCATGATTGGCGACGAAACATCAGGCTATCAGGAAAGCGATCACAGTGCCATATCCCAAAATGAGGATACTTGCCACTGGTCGGCTCCTTTTGGCCATGAGACCAGTTCTGAATCGCCACCTGAGGCAGAAGACCAGCATTCCGAAGAGGGTGTATTTCCTTTCGAACAGCATTCTACTAGTACCCCGCCGGAAACAGCTGTGCACACGCAGCTTTCTTCGGAGACGCTGCCTGGGCAGAGCCCTTCGGCCCCTTTGGGAGAGAACGCCATTGGCGGCGACGGCCGCCGACCACCTAGCGGCAGGATAAATGTGAAAAGCAAAATAGGACGGTATGTTCCAGAGGGTGGCGCTAGTTCTTCAGGAGGACACTTGAATGCATCTGCGCCGAGGTAACAAGCCCGCCGTTGGACGCTCCAAAGGAATTGGTGACACGGGTCTATCAAACGTTGACTAGTGACTATCTGTTAGTCCTCACGAACGTCGCCAGTATCATTCGCTATAATAGGCAGATGTAAATGAGGACAGACTCACCGGTCGATTGGAAGAGCATTGCCTTGTGACGGATTGTTCGGCTTCGGATTCTGAGAGCTGTCATGAACTTCACTCATGAAAGCATTCTTGGAAGATATCGCACTTTCCAGAGTGACCAACTATGGACTAGCGCCACTTTTGTTGTGTTGATCCCCCCTGGAAGATAGTGCCGTGATAAAGCTTGCAATGATGTTCGTATTTTTACTCTAAACAACCAATACAACATGTCTCCTTTTTTCTCTATGGGCAAAGCTACTTAGCTGAATCACGTTCAGCCCTTCTGATAGCGGGAGAAATTGAGACTCGTAAGTTTCACGCTTCCACTTCATTTCGGGTGTCCTCTCTTTTATTGTGTTTTTTGTGGAGGGCTCAATTATCTAGATCTCTTGGCTCAACCCCTCAAGAATAACAGTATACAACAGCAGACATCGATTGCATCTCACCGTCTGCCACTACCTACACTAGCTACACTATGGCAGAACACAGCACACCGACGGGGAGGCTACCAGACCCAGTGTCGCGGAAAACTGTAGCTCCCGGACCAAATTCTTGGGCTCAACAACGAGACTCTACTACGGAACTAATTACCAACGCGAAGCCCACCAACCGGGACAAATATGAGCACAAGCCTATGCCGCCTCCACCGCAATCTGAAGAGGATCGGTTTGGCGACCACTACTTCCTTAAACCCACAGCTTACGTAAGACCAGCCATTCCGCTGGCCTCGTCAACAACACCAAATATGCCGAATCAAAAGAATCGAGCGGTGACTGACCCTGTTGCACCGAAGCCACTTTTCGCCGATCGGGAGGTCAGTGTGAGGCAGCTTCGCAAGAAGTACTCTCAATCCAAAGGCAAGGACCAGCCATCGAAGGAACCATCTTTCGAAGATAGTCAAGCCTCATCCAAGATCCCTATGACTTCAGAAAAGGCAGCTCAGATATTAGGTGTGAATCCAGTGGCAGGCATTAGCCGCAACGCACATCCAACCTCTACGCCAACTGAATCGGCTTCTGACTTCTTCCGGTCGTCAAACGGAGAATCTGTAGAGCGGAGGGTCACTCCAGCGCAGCAAATCCAGTCATCGCCAGTACCCAGACGCAGCACTCCTGTACCTACACGTCGCTATCTGAAGGAGAACGATCTGCCAGCTCTGCCATCTACGGAAGCTTCAAGTGGGCCTCAGCAATATTCAGATGAGCAAGAGCAAGATGAAGTGCATGCGTCCAAGAAAGCGCAAAAGCAGGAGATAAACAAAGCTCTCCTGCATCCGGCCAGGATCGGCACAAACACCAACATTGGTGAGGTCGGATTAGTAGAGGGTTCTGGCATGCATCGCGTTGAAAGCTTTCGCGGTGTCATCGAGGACGTGCCGACCTCTAGTGACAGTAACGGACAGGTGTACACTGAATCTTATGCAAATTCGTCTCAACCAAGTACTGGACGAGGCCAAGATGCCGAGAGGGTTGGGCCTTCTGACTCCTACGCACCCGGGAACTATGGAGGTGTTTGGGAGAATGATCCAGCGGTCGTAAGTATCTTTCGAGTTACACTGAGGATGTACGGTTTCTGAATTTGTGCAGGGCCATACTTTACCTCCATTCACCCCAATGCCCAAAGGACAGTCGTCCAACTCAAACACAGGAAGTCAATATAATTTACCACTAATTCAGTCGCACCCGGGTGAGAATCAAGGCCCAAACCATCCTTCGAATAGCTTCTCTAACTATCAGCATCCACTCCCTTCGGCCAACTCCTGGGCATCGAATAATTCGCGCGGAAACTCATTTGCGCCTTCAAGTGCTCCACCGCCAGCACTACTCCCGCCTGGCTGGCCTCAGCATCAGAATACTAATTCTGTGCCTTCGCCACCGCAAAACCAGCAGGACTTTCAACGAGCAGGATCAGTGTCCTTTGCTCTCACAAGTCTAGAACTGAAAATGCATTATCACATTGACAGTACATATAACTCTTTGTCACGTCTTATCACTGATAAGCTCGACCGAATGACGGATCAGACCATCCGCCGCCTTGATAATCTAGAAGACACTTGCAACAAGGGCTTAAAAGCTCTCAAGGGTGAAGTCCGGGACCTCAGAAAGCATGTCACCAACCTTTTAGGGGATATGGAGGACATGAAGCAGGGCCGTGATGGTACGATCGAGTCTGTGAAGGGGATTGATGTCATATTGCAGGCTTTAGAGAGACATATCGAGGAACACGCTTGCAAGTGCCAACAAAGTGCTGCTGAGCAGAGCGCTAGCGAGCCCGAGTATGAACGTCGTCACCGCTCAGAAGCGACGTCACGCTCAGCATACCGTCGTACCGAGAGCGCGCATCCTACTGTTGGACAAGGAGAGTCCCGTCAGCAATACCGAAGTGGAGCCAGCCACAGTTCCAACGTCACGCGAGCAAGCGCGACCGGTGGTAGACGTGATCGTTCGAATAGTCTCAACGTTCAGCAGCCGGCCGGCAGGATGAGCGATGAGAGGAGCAGGAGAAGAGAGTATTACGCTGGGCTGGGCGCTGCTAGGGGACCGGCGCCTGATCTTAGGGACCATCCGGCATTCAGAGACAGACAGCACGTCCAACAAGAAGCATATCAGTATGGGGACAATCAGAATGATACTTCCACGGTGTTGGATGAACTACCCTATGAGACTCCATCGCTTAGTGATGGAAAATGGTACGAGCAGGCTTACGGGAAACGTTAAGAATTCACACTGAGCTTTCATTGATGGAGTGAAGGCTCGGCAGTAAGGTTGCCTTTCGAGTGAGGCTCGATGACGGAAGACCTGGATTGGAAAGGGGAAAGACATTCTTATTCTTGGGTGGAAGAGGTTTTGATGAATGGAGGCTTGGGGACAGCGTTTATGATATGGTTGTGCTCGGGCGTCAGCAGCTAGTAATGGGCCTTGAACTGACATCATGACTGTGTGGCTTGAGCCAGGTCATGATTGTCATGTACCTACTTAGTCCGCGATGGCATCCTCCCGTATCTCAACCAGTTTAGTCTGCGAGTCTGCCTTATGATACTAAGTACAGTGTGCAAATCGGTCCGAGCCATCAATGAACCCTTTTCCGCCCTAGTACGGGTGCAGTAAGCCCCCGAACAGGACGGGCTGGAGGGAATTTTAGGGTCGGCCTTCCCGGCGCCATTAGGACCTTGTTCTACCTTGGGTCTCAGAGCTCCCCAAAGACATCATGGCCGTGCAATGTACAACGTTTCTCACCGAGAGGGCTTTCTGACCACCAGGATTTATGTACATACTGGGTGGTTGATCTTAGATGTACTCTCTCCCGTACACGCTCATTGATCTATGAGTGGATCTGAATGTTCGCACATTCCCAACGATCGCCTCTAAACACAAAAGTACTCTGGCTTGGCGCTAGCTCGGCCATACAGTACTTTGTACTGATTACGTAGTCACAATCTCCATCACAAGTCCTCCTACCGATTGCTGTTCAACTGTCCACGCAGCATGACGCTGCCTCCCGAGCGCATCACGGTTAAGAGGCGTCGGGATGAGGATCCCATAGAAGCTCTTGGTAAGCGAAAGGCTCACGAAACACCTGTCTTAGCTCACTTCTTGCAGTTATACCATCAAAAAAATACAGGCCTAGTGCTCTTTGGAAACTTGCTGGCAACGAGAACGACGAAGCTGAATATGCGCAGCCTGTGACTTCTCCTGCATTTGAAGCAATCCAGCCGCTCGCGCTCGACCCTCCCAAAGCTCCCATTGTGAGAACTCCCCTGCCAGGTGAAGATGTCCCGACGGAACCGCCGGATACATCAAGCAGTTCCAAGGTGGCTTTGCCATCTGGAGAGAGCCCGGCACCATCTGCCAGTTCGCGCCTTGTCAGACGCAAAGAAAAGTCTCATCAATCTACGTCCGAGCCACGGAGGTTTCACTTGACCAAGAGCTCGCTGAAGATCTCGTCACCGTATCTGGTCTCCAAGACCCCTGCGCAGAGGCATGCCAGAGACAGGAAGAAGGAATTGGCAGTCTTTGTTGAAGCGAGAGACGTGTCCAGAGAGCAATCGATCCGCAGAAAACAAGTTCCTAGTGAAGAGGCAATAGCTCCACCGAGCGATTCAACGCAAGGGAAGCTTGATGCATACGAGACGCCAAGGAAGCGGCCAAATGCTACAGCGGTAGAGCGAAAATGGCGAGCAGAAAACTGGAACAAGCATACAGGCTTTAAAGCATCTACAGAACAACGTACAAAATCGGTCCGTCATTTCAGCCATCCTTCGCAAGAGTGGGATTACGAGTCTCCGGAATTTGCCGCGCAGCTGCAACAGATTGCGCTGCAAGAAACAGAGGCACAAAAAGAATCATCAAAGAATCATAGCAGCCGTCAATGTTTGAAGGTAAAGCCAAAGCCACCAAAGCCTCGTCAGCCTTGGGTGGAACGAAAAATTCACAAAGAAGACGAAGACGATGTAATGGCAGAATCCCTTTCTCTGGATGGAGACACTGATTATGTCTTCGATACATACATTCGGACAATCGCTCAGCCTCCTGGCACCATGGAGGAGAGTGATACTTTCTCTGACCCATTGCAAGGCCTGGGTAATACGAACACGGGAATCTTAGTCATCGAAGATGGCGAAGAACAAGAGTTGTGGCAGACTTTTGGTGAATACATTGACAGTGACCCAGAATGGAATAGTGAAGAAGAAGACGAAAACGGTATCCAACCTATCATTAGCTCAAGTGCTTTTACTGACGACGCGAGCAGCGGAGGACTTTTATGGCAACGACTATCCCGAAGATGAAGTCAATTCTGACGATGAGTATGGTAGAGGTGCTTACAATTATCGGCATAATGCCTCTGATGATGAGGAGTTTGATGATGAAGAACCTCAATGGTCTGATGACGAGAAAGAAACTTCATAGTTTCGACCTCGACGGAGACCGTCATCGGACTGGCTGATCGAACAAAGCGCGATCAGAGGAACCTGTCAGCTAAAATTCTGCAGTATTGCATTTGGTGACGTCTCTTATAAATATCGATTTAACTTTAGACATAACGAGCGCGAACCTCCCTATCATTTGGTACCATGCTGAAACAAAAGAAATGCTGCATCTTTCAAGCACCCTGTAACCTTCTTCATAAGCAGCTACGCTAATCGTCTTGAACCGCGCAATCATCCTGCGGCTGCCTGTGAAGCCTTCGAGACGAAGAACTAGCCAGACTTTTTCTCTTCATCCAATAGCTGGCCGTAGGCATTGGCCGGATACTCGCCATCCAACCAAGGGTAGTCTACCTGGATCCCTACCTAGAATGATTGCGGTGTCAGCAGTGCCTTTCATGGAAATTCATGGTCATTGAGCTACATGCAACGATTGTGCTGCGGGCGAAGTGCCACACAAACCAACTGGGAAGCAGATGACCGAAAAAAGTCTCGCTTACCCTCGCCAAATTCGCTCTCATCCCGTATCGCTGGACAGTATGCGCCGTTCTCGTCATGTTTCTCACTTGGTCCAAGTTGTGACGTTCGATGAGTCTGTAATACCGACATTGCAACCCGCCAATGGCACGTCGATCCTCGGCGCTACGGCCGAAACGAGCATTGAACGCATCCCTGAGCTCTGGCCACAAGTAACCACGGTCAATGCGAAGATACCTAATGGAGATTCAATATCAGCATTATCCTCGGGCCCCGTTAAGATGGGAGCAGAGGTTGACGAGTAATTCGGGAACTCAACCACCCCTGCTCGATGATCGACAGAAGACTCAACATCGAGATGGAAACATCATAGAATTGAGGGATTACCAGATAAAGTGTGCTTGCTCATCCGTGTAAGTCTTCCGGAATGCACGTCTTGGAGCTTCGTGGTTTTCCGATCCTGAAGAGGAAGGGCTTCTTCGACGGGCTGCGCGACGGTTTGCGTGACGATTAACTCGAGCTTGGCCACGCACCGGCCCACGAGATGGATGACCGCCGTGGGAGCGTGGTCCATGTCTGGCAGAAATGCTGCCATGACCGGGACTTGGCACACGCCTATCGCTGTCGTTGTCACTAGATTGGGACGAGCGGGATTGAGAGGGACGCCGGGGTTCTTCATCTGAGGGGTTCAACATATGTTGAACCGTCATACTATGGCGTCTCGACGCTGCACTAGCCTGCGTTGGAACGAGGGCAGCGAAGGGGTATCCATGGTGGCCACTGCGATTGACAAAGCTATTGTTCGAGGATACACGTCCTGAGTGGTGACCATTCGGTCCTGGGCCTTGTCCGGGTCGGCGTGACATATTCTCGGATGGCTGGATGTACATTTGAATACTCAAAGATTGATGGTCATGTAAGTCCCTAGGGAATGAGCCCGCCATATTTGAACAAGTTGACAAGACACCAGACGCTTCTCAACCAACAGCTCAGCCGCTTTCCCCTCGAGTGGGAAGGCTCTCCAAGGCTTGGAAGGAAGACCAGGAGCTGCTTTTGCGGCGGCGCGCTTCTTGGGTGTAGGGATTAAGGTTCCCGAAACTGCCAATGTGACACGTTCAGGCTGTGAAAGAGTCAACGGCGACTTGTGTTAGGAAGCTTGTTTCATCGAAATAAAACCCAACATACACGGATATACACGACTTTAATTCGAGATTACATACCTTACCCAGTCTCGCGGTTCAGATCATTTGCCGCCGTTCTAATCGGGAAACCGGGTCCTCGAGCTGTCAACCGAGTTATCCGTGACTCGCCGGAATGGAAAGGGCCTCTATGTGGCTAGGCGTGTGCATCGACCAGTCTTGATGGACCACGGCGTTGTCTACTCACGTTGCCCGCTGCGCCTTGTCTTGTTACACTAGCACGGTACTCCAACCCGGGCGCCTGTTCAAGCGTTCCAAACACTATGCAGCGATCAAGAAAGTGTTGGAAAGAAGCGCTCATGATTCCCAGGATCCGAGGGGCGATGGCAATATGTATAGGAATCCATGCCCAGCCAGGGCCACGCACCGAGCGCCATGACCTTTAGTGTGACGAATGTCTATGCATGCAAGGACGAGAGAGCACATCACATCTCGCCCTTTCCACTCCACGGCCCGATCTCAGAGCTCGGGGGAGGGTTTCGCGTCGATTCTCCAGCAAAGCTCCCATTCTCCGTGAGGGCAGGCATTCTATAACAGCGACCGAATCCGGCCTAGTCTCAGGGTACCCTCCAATTCGATTTTCGGGACATGGGTTCCTAGATCGCGCTAAGGCTGCAGCTAGGGGCTTAGCTGATGAAGGCGCAGAAGGCCATCTCCCAAAGGGGCAATATTGCCTTGCGCCCATTGGACGCCCCGATGCGCTAAGTCTGCTTCCGCTGCGAATTGACGCGCGACACTGCTCTGCTCTGTTTTTGGGAGACCATGGTGATAGGCCGGCGGCACCCTCACACCGATTCCTCGACCGCTCTGGAACTTGTCAGCCATGACGCACCGCGTTGCTTTAGCTCTGCTGAAGATCGCACTCTTCTTTGAGCAATGTCCCTCCTCAACCCCGGATCTTACTGGTACCGGAACATCTATCTCTCACCGTGCCTCAAGGGGTTTTCCTCAGTTGATGCAAGGCGGAAATCCAGTTGAATCAATCCCGTGGCGAGAATTACCGGCTGGGAGAACTACACTAAGGGCGGTTCGCCGTGATATGAAATTGAGGATTCGAGCCCGCGCCGCACCAACCTCTGCACCTAACCAACGTTTGTTTACAAGCTGTGAACCATGGTATCAAGGACGTTGGAACCATACTTTGTTACGCGATGCAGAACCCCGCGCGCCAAACGCCCTAAGCCTTGTCTATGCGCCCACACTACAGATCCATTGGCCCTTGAATCGTGGACCATCTTCGGATTCTACTCGTTGGTCTGAGCCTTGAGTCCCGCTTCCAACTGCTGCGGGCAATGCTTCTCCTCCTCTATCTCAGTCTGGACATTCCATCGAGCAAGCAAAACTAAGGGTAGTTTGCGTCCACCTCTGTATGATCCGTGGAAGTCTTCAACGCCAAGACCAAGTTACATCTCACCTGACCACTCTGGACCCAGCATTCTGGTTCACCCGTGTCAGAGATAGGGCGCTCCTTCCTAACACGTGCAATCTAGAGAAAGGCCTTCTGCCTAATCGTAGCCTGTCACTCCGCACGAAGGATTCTCAAAGGTATCTGAAGCCACGTTTCATGGGCTGATCCTTCGCTTTGAGGGTTGAGGTGAAGGTGGTCGATCATATGAGTCAAAGAGTTTATTCCCAGGTATGTGTCTTTGTCCTCTATCGCCGCTTTGAGCTCTTCGACTGTTGGCTGGCGAATCGCTGGCATGTCTCCCGACGGCGTCTGAAGGCTGCGTTTCTTGTACTATTTTTGTTTTACTTGGTCGATGATTGGGCACAGGCCGAGCCGATCTGTCAATATCAACTGTGACTCTGCCGACGAAGCTGGATCTGCGCAGCTGCCCAAGGCCCACGTTGATCGGGTCAAGCGAAGCCTACTAAAGCACCTCGATGCAAGTCTGATTTTCCCTGATCGGGTCGTAGCTGATCTCGCGAAGATCCGGCCGCATCCTGGTGCATACAGTACCCCGTACCTAAGCGCCCGGCAGCGAAAGATTCGGCGCCGCGTCGTCCCAGCTCGCAGATCCTTTAAGGGGGATGTTGACGACTGTCCTTGTCGATCCTACCGATGAGGCAAAGCTGACTGCGAGCTGTTTCAAGGATGTGTGGTGTTCACGAGCCATGCGTTCGTCAATCGTGAAAGGGGCTTTGCATCATCTGAGTCTTTACAGTGTTTCGGATTTTGTGAACATTGTACAAACGATTGGTCGCTTTGGCGTTTCATCAGCCTCGCGATTGAGTAGGATCCTAGTGGCGTTGATGGGACCCCTCAGCGTTGTATGAGCGGTTTGTTTCGACGTCAAATGCTTGACACTACTGCTGATCAGAGGGGCAATGACAAATAGCACTCTCGTCTTCCCAAACATCCAATCGATGACCGAGGTTGGGTTGACCTCTGTCTGAAGATGTTGCTAGTACTGGCGTTTGCGGCCGCCAAATTACACCATCAAAATCCCTCATTCCTTCAAGGATCCATGACTCGATAGGAACTTCAGCCAATTGTAGAATCCGGGTCTTCTATTCCGTTACGCGTAATGGCCGAGATCAAGCCTCGACTTAGCTCGCTTGCACGCATGCCCAGGATCGCCGATTCCTACGATTTCTACCTATGTCACTGACTGAAGGAAGCAGTCCTGAAGCGAAATACGGATCGTTCAAGATCGTCAAGGTCTACTCGAGCGGAACTTCACCGCAGGCGAGCTTTGAGGAGGACCTTTGCCTTTCATCCAAAGGCATGCGGGCTGGTCTTTTCACTCATGAGTGGATATGTTCTATCAAATCATTCCATTTGCTTCTCATTTGGTGCTTGACGGCAGAGCGAATTCTATCAGACCTCGGTAAGATGAAAACTGCCCTCACCGCGAAAGGTGGCTAGGTCATACAGGTCTCCTATCACTGCACTATGATGGATGGCAAGTAACCCTAGAAATCTGCATGATTCTGCTGAGACTGAAGACGACGGCCTCTCAAGGAACTGATTCCTTCGAACCGCCTAATAGAGATAAGACTGATGTTCCAGGTACTGTTAAACTCAATCACCACAATCGATCGCTTGCGCGAGTATCACCAGAAATCCATTCAGACACTACGATATCTAGGCGTAGGTCTCAAAGATCGGCGTACCTACATAGTCATCTAGGTAGGTCTTGCTCCTTCAAAAACCTCTAGGGCTTCTTTGTCGTCGTGTGCGAGTAGGTTATCGTCATTCGAACTCGGCCTAAGTCTCTGTCGGGTGAGTTGATGTCGTGTTACAGTGCGGTATTTTAGGGCGGTGTCTGAGCGCGCGTCCCAAGGCATCGGACGGCTTGCCACCCACCCGTTGGCCAGACACTTACTTTATGCGCGAGAGACGGTCATGCCCTTCAAGTCTTCCCGTAGTCCTCCGCAAGACTACTTTATTACGGTCATCTTCTGGGTATCGGAGTTGTCATGACCCGGATCTTGCAGAATCGACACCTCCCACAATGTAATTCTTGTCTCGGTATCGGCCGGAGTCCATTGCCGAGGGTGATGATTTGGTTTACGCTTCTATCGTAGTCTTCATCAACATGGATCGTCTAAGAAAAGGTAATGCGTCGGTAAAGTATAGATTAAGACGTCTCATGAAAGGGGAAAGGGAACTTTGAATTGGTTCGAGAGTGATTTTCACAGGCCCTGTCGTTCGGCAGCAACCTTGCAAATACTGTATCATTCATTGCCTGAAGGTAGTGCTGGAATTCGCGGTCTCTCATGCTTCCTAAACACCTCTTTCTCATGACAAAG
>JAABUI010000771.1_pt1 | contig 21340 bp, 2 predicted proteins | sample 5559111 | NCBI WGS metagenome assembly JAABUI01 (sample SAMN10711870, study PRJNA513365) | rock metagenome | isolation source: Antarctica rocks | place: Antarctica: Victoria Land, Buttleship Promontory
AAATTACGATTTTACCCGTGTTTCCGGAGTTAGCAAATCCGGATTTAATATAAACTTTTGAGATTTGCCGATGAAATAGTTAGTTAAGGGCTACTCCGTAGGAAAGTGAGGGGTAATTCCGGGCGCGCCGAGCTAAATTATTAAGCGCGCGGCTAGGAGGAATTAAGACCTTCTCGTTCGCCGGGTTTAATTCTAAAAACACCTACTATCTAATAACTATTCTCTTCCCTAATAGGTATAGATAACGAAGTACCTAGTCTTAAAAAATTACTATTAGGCTAAAGCCGTCGTTATTATACTAGGCCTTCTAATAGAGCTAAACTCGGACGAATTAAGAGTAACGAACTTACTACGGAGGTATTAACTAAGGTATAGTTCTATACTATTAACCCTTATTCTCTTTAAACTTAATATAGTAGAGTCTTTTCTAATTATTAGCGATAGCGTATTCGGGTTATCGACGTCCTACTATCTCTAGCGTTAGGACCGCTAGTTTAGAATCTACGCTAAGGTAGAGGCGTACGCTCCTTCTTAAGATATCGCGAAGATTTGCCGTATAGACTATCCGGGACTAGTTCGTATAAAAGAAGCGTAAGTAGTATACGAGCTTTAGACTACGGATAACTTTTATAAGAAGTTCTATACGAAGGTCGGTCGTGTCGTTACGTACGACTTCGAGAACTCTACTATACTAATAATAATTAACGAGAATCGTTAAAGATATAACCTTAAACGACGCGAGATATTAGATATATAGTCCTTTATAGAAGCATTCGGAGGAGTATAGATACTAGATCTAGTATATATCTATAATAATAACGATACGCTAATTAATTAGATATCCGTTATAAAATTACTATATTCCGCTACTGAGTTAGAAACCGTAGCGCCCGTGCGAAGACTTATCCCTAGAATAAATCGAGTAGATACTATCGTTATCGATTATCCGGTCTATAGAGAAGAGATATTAGATATAACGGATGTGAAAATAATTCTGGCGGCCGGACTATAGGTTATAATAATATTAGACCGTTCTAGAATTAACGGGCTACCTACTAGCCTATCTTTAATAGCGATACTAGCTTTTTATCTCGTAATTAATAACGAATAATATTCCTTCTATAGCCCTAAGCTAATCTTTTCTTATATCGGGATAGATAAGAGATATAGCCGCCCTCGTATTCTAGCCGGCACTAACACCTTATAAGGTGAAACACTTCCTCCTATTTATAATTAGAAAGTAATAAAAGTTACCTAGACTAAAAAGCTATTTATAACCGCCTCCGATTAGCTTTTACGTTCGCTAGATCTTTTACGAAGCGTATTTATAGCACGAGAGGCGTAGGCTATACGGCGGTAGTTACTATAGTCTCATCCCCGGCTTAAGAAGGCTAAAGTAACTACCTACTTCTATTAGTAAGTTTTAAGACCTTTTAAAAGATAGTAAATTCTAAGAGTATAGGGATACTATAGCCCTAGGTTAGGTTCTATATATTACGCGGTACCCGTAATACTTAAATTTAATTATTATAGGGGGGGGCTCGTATACTTACGGAAAGGATCTCCTAACTATCGGTTAGTCGATTATAAAAGCTATAGAGGGATAGCTATAGGAGGCCTTAATATAGAGGTACGGGTGGTAACGTAGGGAAGACTTAAATAAACTAGATAGCTAGCCTCTTCTTAGTACTAGATAAATATATAAGGTACTCGAAAACGAGGTACGCGAGCACTACGAGCGGATTTAAGAGGACTTACTAGATCTATTAAACTTTTATATATAACGCTTAAATATTATAGTTAGGTTAGACTAAGCCGGAAATTTAATTCTTATACTATACGTTCTTACTAAAATTATTCGTATATAAATAGCGCGTAAGCATTTAAATGCTATGTAATATTAATTACTTCTTAAATAGGAATTATATTCTACTATTAATTTTTAGTATATTACGCGAAGTCTAGAACGTAAGTCTTATAGAGTACTTAGATACTACGTAGAGATCTTTAATAATTCCGCTTTTAAGCGCTAACTACTCCGACTATAGAGGGCTTATAATATATAGTATAAAAAGTAACTATAATAGCTAAACTATAGTAAACGATAGTCCGCTCGTTAGGAGCGCTAGGAGATAGCTATATAGGTTTAATTTAAGCTCCTAGATTTCCTTATAAGTTCTAGGTAGTCTATAAATAACTATTAGTACTACGCTTAGGAGATTAGAGGACGAGTCGCCTACCCTTCGAGTCTACACCGTATATAGAGTAGAGCTCCTAATCTATACGTTTCTACGACTACCTAGATCCTCGTAGTATCCGTAGGCTATATATTACGTACGATCTATTATAACTTATTTACCTTAGCGTAGAGTTTAGTTACCGACTACTATTAGTTTCTAGATATAGCTTATATCGTACTTACGATTAAACTTATAAAATATAGCGAGAGACTAATTAAAGGATTAATAAAATCCTAGAATTCTATATAAGGAAAACTAACGAACGGTAAGTATTACGCCTTAGGAGCCGTAATATCTAATAGGATAATATAAGAGAGTACTTTTGTCTATAGGTCTTAGCTTTAAGAATCGATAAGAGTACGTTAAAATCGCTTAGAGCGGAACGTAGCGACTACCTCGTCCCGCTACTATTACTAGAGCGAGGGCTTAACGATCTAGATTTAACTTAGCGCTATAGATGAACTTTATTATAACGATAAGTAGCTTATAGTAAGCTATACTACTAAAAGAGAGGTTATTACTAGGACGATAGCTACGGCCGGTTCTAGAGGTTAAGCCTATAGTCCTAAAAACTCGTAACGGACCTTTAGATTAATACTCGGCTATATTAGTGCCGCCGTATCGGATATAAGTAGCATCTCTCTAGTACGTTATATAAACGTCCTTACGATAATCTAAATATCTTTACTATAGTAATATAATTAGACCGCTAGGTTAAACGTATATAAGGCTACTAGGGTTCGGGACGGTAGGAAGATATAGATATCTATAAGGTATACGAGATTAGCTTAACATTCCGTTTTTAATTAAGGATAGACGCATTATATTCGTAAAGCTCCTAGGACGAACGAGCGGTAAGTTACGGCGGGATCGCGAAGATTCCTATTCGTATACTAGGTTAGGAGAGATTAAGTTAAGATTAAGAGTATATATAAGATAATTTAGCGTACTCGTTATAAGAGCTATAATCTAGAGGCTTAGATATTTACGAGACTCCGCTGTTCTATATCTTATAAGATAGTCGTAGGTTAGTAGACTAGCTCCTAGCTATGCAATTTTACTATATAGTCTATACTAGGTACTAGTTTATCGATTAGATTATCTAATTAGCTCCGATTTAAGATAGGGCGAGGGAAAGTAATCTACGTTTTTAGCTACTAAAAGATAGCGAACTAGATAAACCCCGGGCCGCTACTCTAAAGGTCGGGTAAATATCCGAAAGACGGCTCCGAGTCTTAGTTAAATATTACGTTAGGATACTTAGTAAGTAACGATTCGCGTAGTCGTAGTTACTCGGGTAGTTAGCTTTAGTATAGAATAGTTACACGCTATCGTCCTATATATACCCTACTAAAAGTTAGCTTAGAAAATAGGAGCTTTAATTAGTATAAGTCGTATTCCTAATATACTACTCGTTCTTCTAGCGTAGAGACTTCTTATACTCTCGAGAAATTTATACCCTTATATATTAGTTAGCTTCTACCGCCTAAGAGTAGATACTCTATCGGGGAAAAGTAGTATACTCCTACTTCTTAGCTAAGTTTACTACTACGTATCGCCGGAGAACTAGAAAGGGATACTAACGTTATAAAACGCTATATAGATTATAAAGTTCTAGTCGGCGTAGCTTAAGACTTCTTAGCTTATACTCTAGGAAATAGAATCTAAGCGTAAATAGACTTATATAATAAAGTTATTAGGAGTAATAGGACTATAACTAGAACTATTAGAGGTGTAAGTGCTTCGTCCTCGAAACGAGTAGCGGGCGACGGGAGATAGTACTTAACGAACACCCTTCTAAAGCGGCGACGAGGTTTAGCTCTACCGGACGAAGACGTGCGATATCGAGATAATAATAAGCTACTGTAACGTTAACGACGGCGGAAAAGAATACGGATTACCTAATTACTAGTACGAGAGAATATAATAGAATATTTTAAAATTATAGGAAGATAAATCCAAATATTATAACTTAAGGTTTAATTACTTTAGTTACGCGTCGTAGAACTCGAGTCCGACTCTAGAGACTTAGATAGAGTAATAAATAGGAGCTATCTTTATCTAGTTTCCGAATATAGAAAATCCTTTTCTAGATACTAATACCTTCGAAGATATATTGAGAATAAAAGTTCTTATACCTATAGAGAATTCGCCTCTACCCTCGATCGGATATTCTATAACTTATACTAAAAGCCGTTTAATAGACCTAAGGACTATACGCGCTACGAAAAGCGCGTCTATCTAGAGGTCTTCGAACGACGATATACCTAGATAAATTTAGGCCCCGGTAAGTAGCTTACTAGTCTTAACGTCCTTTTAGATAAAGAATTTAATATTATTAATAGTACTAGTAATAGATAAGAAAGCCTCGCCTATAGATATCCCTTATAATATCTAAATAGAGATATATTATAATATAGAAGGTTCGTCTATTTTAATTTACTACTAGCTTAGAGTAGAAACCTAGTATATCTAATAGCTATAAAGAATCTTCGTCGAACGAGACGTAGCTAGATTTATTCGATTATTTAGTAGATTTTTAAGATAGGTAATAATTTTTATACCGTAAAAGTAACTAGGATACGCTAACGAGTGGTAGTATAAATAAGCGAATAGTCCCTACTTAATCTTAAGCCAACTTCCCTAGTACTTCTTAAGATCTATCTATCCGTTCGAGTAACGATTTCGGAGCTATTTACGGATATAAGGGTTCTCCTACTCGAAATATACCCGAGGAGCGATTTACCGCGTATTCGTACTAGCCTAGTAATATAGCCGGCTAGAGTCGATAGAACCTAAGTTAGTAACTAGGCCGTGAAATTAATACTACCTATAATTTCCTAGATCCTTAACTCCGGAGCCTATTAGAGTAGCGCTTTACTTTATACTTATATTAGCCGGGTAAATCGTTCGGCGAAACTAAGTACTAAGATACCTATAATTTAAGCGACCCGTAAGTTCGTATTCTACTCGGAGAGCGATTCACCTTATACTAGCGGGGGGGAGCGGTCGACGAGAGCTATTAGAATTAACCTTAGTAATCGAGATATAACCTTAGTAACGCGTATAATATAGATATTAAGATAATCTAGAGTCTAGTAGATCGATATATAGTAGCGCAATCTACGGGGCCTCTAAGCTATAATTTATTCGAGAATATTATACGGTAAAGTACCGCCGTAAATTAGATATTATATCTTAGCTCTTACTAAGAGACGCTAATATTAAATCTTATATAGTAGGCTAGTCTTCGCTCTATAGAATACGAGTTATTAGAAAAGATAACGATAGTATAAGAGTTTATTATATATTAATAAAATATATATAAAGTAGTATCGCTTATACTACATTCCCGCTAATAATGTAACTAATTAAGCTATAATATTATTTCCTAACTATAGTACGTTCTACCTATCTTCTGTACTTACATATTCTTCTCTTTTATTCTCTAACCAAAGGATCCTCTCTTTTAACGGCGGGAAGATTTTACCCTTAGGAGTAGATTTACTATAGTAAGTAACGTCGATAGAGTAGGCATTTTTACGATTTTCGAGGCGGGGCGGAGACCTTATAAGCTATCTAAGGTAGACGAAGCTATTATATATTAGTAAATAAAATTAATATAGGGGAAGTATATATTATATATCGCCTCCGTTCGTACGAAGGATAACCGGCTCGCTATTAGACCTTCTATCTCGAGAGCCTTCTTAAATACTAAAATACTACGATATATTTATATCTCTACCTAAGTGTATATAAGTAACTACGACTAGCCTAGGTATAGAAGCGTAGAGATTCGCTTTAGGGTTACGTCCTATCCTAAATCGGATTTTATTAAAGTAGATAAAGGGGTTATAAGAGGTAATAATATATTCGTTACCGGTATAGAATAATATAGCGCTAACGACCTTATAATAGTAGTTAGAAATATCTAGAGGACTACGTAGCTACTTACCTTATTTAAGAAGACGTCTCTCGCGACCGAATCTAGTATAGATCTAATATTAAGGGACCCGTCATCTTTAGAAGTCTTCTCGAAACCCTTTTAAGAGTATCGCGCTTATACTGCGCAATGGGTCGGGTTGGGTAGGTTTTGGCCATTTTATTACCCAACCTAATTTGGGGTAGGTAACCTATGTCTTAGCCCTAGGTGGGTCGGGTTATACTACGGGTTACCTATAGGTGAACCTATATTAACCCGAGTCTTCGTAGCTAATTAATATATATAGGGTAGATATTATAATAATTATTGTAATAACTATCTTATTAACTACCTCGTTAATTAACCACCTTATAAACTACCCTATTAACTATCTTATTAACTACCTTATTAATTAAACACCTCACGAACCACCTCGTTAACCACCTCATTAATTAAACACCTCGTCAACCACCTCCTTAACTACCTTATTAATTAAACACCTTATAAACCACCCTATTAAACACCTTATAAACCACCCCATTAACTACCTCATTAATTAAACACCGCGTCAACCACCTTATAAACCACCCTATTAACCACCTCATTAACCACCTCTTAGTTAATGGGGTGGTTCATAAGGTGGTTAATTAACGAGGTGGTTAATAAGATAGTTATTACAATAATTATTACAATATCTAAACCACCCCATTAACCACCTCATCAACTACCTTATTAATTAAACACCTCGTTAACCACCTCATTAATTAAACACCTTATAAACCACCCCATCAACTACCTCATCAACCACCTCATTAATTAAACACCTCGTCAACTACCTCATCAACCACCTCATCAACCACCTCATTAATCCACCACCCCATCAATCTACCAAACCATTAATTAACACCTTATAAACTACCTTATAAACTATTAATCCATTAATCCATTAATCTATTAATCTATTAATCTATTAATCCATTAATCTATTAATCCATTAATCTATTAATCCATTAATCTATTAATCCATTAATCTATTAATCCATTAATCCATTAATCCATTAATCCATTAATCCATTAATCCATTAATCTATTAATCCATTAATCTATTAACCTAACTAAATATAGGTTAGCCTATGGGTAACCCCTTTTTGGGTAGGTTAGGTCGGGTTTTCATCTAATTTTAATAACCCGACCCTAACCCGGCCCTAAGTGCTATTTTGACCTAACCTACCCCACCCCAAATTGGGTTACCCGGCCCCATTGCGCAGTATAATCGCGCTTTCATCGTAGGCTCTATAGGTCTTAAGTCTATTACACCCTTTAATAGTAGATATCTATCTTTCTCTAGAGACGTTACGGCGCTTTAGAGGTTTCCATCGAGGGTAAATATCTCTCCGCTTAATTTAACCGCTCGAACGTAAGGAAAGGTTATTAAGGTTTACTTTAGAAGTCTAAATCGATAGTAAGCCTTTAAGGAAGACGTGTAATATACTAACGTCTTTATAAATAGAGATATCTAGAAGGACGTCGAGCTTTACCGGTTAATAAGTAGGCGCCTCGGAGGAGTGTAAAATCGATTAGCCGGCTTATCCTCGGAAGCTTTTTAAACTAAGTTATATATAATCGTCCTAACGTAAAGCGGGTAGATTTATCCGGCCGTGCCGGCCTAGAGAAATCCCCTTATTAGCTAAGATTTCGATAATAGATCTTAACTTATCGGAAGCTAAAGTCTTAAACTACTAGCCGCTAATAGGTATATATTCCTTATATAGGTGTCTTCTAATTACGCTAGATAAGGACCCTAACCCGCACATTGTATATAGACGTATCTATAGACGTAACTATAGACGCAACTATGGACGCCTCTCTAATCGCTGTGAACGCTACTCGAAGTTTTAGATACCTTCCCTATACCGATCGATATAGACGCGTCTATAAAGCCTCCTAGACGATTAGCTACTAAGTACGCACACACTCGTAGTAAGAAGTATAATAACTAAAGACTACTAAAATTCGCGTTACGGTTAAAGCTTAATCGTTTCGAGCCTATAGTTAAGCTACTATATTATATTTAATTAACTACGAATAGTAAAGAGTTAATATAGTATCTCTACTAGCCGAGTATTTTTAATAGATATATATATAGATAAGATAACCGCCTAGCTAGTCGACCTCTATCTACTTAAAGTCCTTTAACTATCTTAAAAATATCTATAAAGCTTAGCCGCGAACGTTCCCGCACCCGACTATAGCGCCCACCGATATTATTCTAAGTTTACCTCGGCCGTAGATACTCCTAAGTAGCCCTAAACTATACGTATATAAGTAAACGCTTAATTCGGGGCACGTCTAACTATTTACGGACTTACTAAAAGCTACTTAAACTATCTAGAGCGCCCCGACTACCGTAGGAGCTATTTAGCCGGCGAGTACTAGAGAGAAATCCGGAGATAAGAAAGCTTTACGAGCGAGGGCCTCGAAGGTGGAATTTAAGACGATTAACGAAGTATACGTCTCCCGTAAAATATAAACCTAAAAAGCTAAGATTACTACCTATAGCTAGAATAAGAAAGAGTATAAATATAATATCGTTAAATCTATAACGCTATCGGGAGAAGTAGACGAGCTATACGAGTATATATTCGTGCTTTGTGTGAGAATTAGTAAGTAAGTCGACCTCTATATAGCTCCTCGTTATTAACGATATCGCACGCTAGATAAGAAGACTACGGACCCGACGTTCTTCGTCGATATTAAATCGGAAGGGTTACGTGATATCCTAAGGACGGTCCTACGAGATATTAACGGAATCTACCTAAGAGAAGATAAACCTATAGTATAAGTATTCCTATTACTTAAGAGCTCGAAGCTACGAACTAGCTACTAATCTTAATTAGGTCGAGTAGAGCTTATTATATAACCGCCTCACCGAATTAGAAGAGTACTAATACGATCCTATATACCTAAAACACTTTAACTTATTAGTCGACTTCGTAAAGACGACCTATACCTCTACGACTAAACGCCTTACCGCGCTTCTCGAGGGCTACGAAATTACCTACGATCTACTATAGGCTCTTTTTAAACCTAATATAGCGGTTTATACTACCTATTTTAGTACCGGTAAGCCGAGGTATATTAAGTATTATTTCCGCGAGGAGAGGACGATAGATAACGGGGTGTAATACTTTTACCTAGAGTACTAGTACGTAGATTTCGATAGTAAAGCGTTCGGGGAGACCTTAATCGAGCTTACTATTTTAAAGTTCCGTAGGATAAAGAGGATCGACTCTCTTAACGCCTTTCCTCTTAAATACTATCCGAATAAGATTTAGGTTAAGGTAAATCTTATCGACTATAGTCGAAAGTTTATATCCTTAATAGGCGTTAACTATTATTAATACCGAGGCGACGCCTTCTATATATATAAAGGGCAGCCGATTAAGGTACCCGTTAATAGCCGAATTATAATCGATGCGGTCTTCTTCTAAGAGGTAAACCCTAACTATACTAGGCCTTCTATTAATTAATCGGCTAAATAAGATTTATTAGATAGGGCTTAGATTATTTTTGGGAGTAACGATCGTTCGACGAACCTATTAGATTAAGTTAAGAGTAATAGTAAAGATCCTACTAAGATAAATGAAGATAACCTAATCCTCTATAGCCCGACTATACTAGGATTTAGTTACGGTAATAAACTATAGGGTAAGTAGAATTCTCTCGTAGCCATAAGTTACGCTAGGCTAATACGTTATATAGCTAAGTTTGCGGTTACCGACATTAAGGATATTAATTAGAATCCCGCGGCTTTCGCTTAATTTACGATCCCTACTAAGTAGAAGGAAGTTATCTAGGCACTAGCTAAGGCCTATATAGGTCGAGAGACTAAGTATACGTTCGATGACTTTATCGTAGGGAAAGGGCTAGGCTTAATTATTCTTTTATAGTATAGTCTTAAACCTTATTAATCTAATTCTATAGAGCTAATCCTTTTACTAGTAGGCTCACCGGCGTCGGTAAGACTTTAATAGCTAAGGGAATATCCGAATATCTTTAAAGGCCGCTCTATTCGGTATATCTTACTATTAGTAGATAAGACTACTATTAATATTAACTTAGTAGATCTCCGCTAGGGAACTAGGTATATCTATAGAGAAACTTAAATCGTAGTTACCCCTAATCTTTTAGCGCGCCGATAAATAGAACGCCGTCCTCCTTCTCGATAAAGCCGACGTATTTCTAGAGTAACGCTCCCTCTATAACGTCTACCGTAATGCCCTCGTCTCTATCTTCTTACGAGAACTAGAGTATTATTAAGGGATTATATTCCTTACGACTAACCGGGTTAAGTAGATTAACGACGCTATCGCGAGTAGAATACACCTCCCGTTAAAGTATAAATCGCTAGGGCTAGCTACTAAAAGGGGTATCTAGGAGAGCTTCCTAAAAAAGGCTATTACTAAAAAGGGAGGGGTATATTATAGTCGTAAGGACCTTAACTTTCTTACGAAAAAAGACCTTAACGGTCGCTAGGTAAGTATTCGGATAAGGTTATTTATAGGACTCTTATACTAATTAATTATATACTTTAGATTAAAAATATTATATCTACTACTTACGCTCTAGCATCTCGAAAGGGAAGTCGGGTAGCTATCTCTTATCTCGAGGTCGCTATCGGCGCCGGTAAGGACTTCGAATGTAACTTTAAAGGGGTAGGTTAAGTTAGTAACTTATAATCTTATACGTAGCTATCTCCTATTACTAGCTACGTACGAGCTTTTCTACTTATAGTATACGTTCTTTATTCGGGATAGAAATAAAAACTAGAGGATAGAACGTAGTAAATAGTTAATTTAATAGGGTGAAGTTGTTATCTTAAGTAATATAAGACGGCCGTTAAATATATAGCCTATCGACGGTTCACTATCTAGAGCCTTTATCGCACGTTCTAAGCCCTCCTCTTCTACTAAATTATACGCTATGCGCCCTATACTATCGACCGCGAATAGTAATCTCCCTCTATTAACTAAGAGTTTAGTCGCTTCCCTATACCCTAGTTAAGCGGGAAGATATAATAGCGTACGGCAAGCCTATCTACCGGGGATACTTTAGCTCCCTAACTAATTAATAATTTTATTATCTTCTAAGTACCTCTTTCGGCTACTAGATATAATACGATCCTACCTCTATAATCCTACGAAAATAATGCTACTCCTCTATTTAAAAGTAAGATTACTTTTTACGGAGACCCGCTCTCTACTACTAATAGTAGTAATATTTATCCCTTCTTATTTGTAGTCAACGTATTAGCTCCTCGTAAAAGAAGCTTTACCGCTATACGGTTATATCTACCTAATAATACCTAATATAGCGCCGTTCGTTAGTATCTATCCTATTCCGATACTATAAATTTAGCTATTCTATCCCCCCGCTTTTATAAAGTATATAGTTATAGTAGAACTTTTTAAAAATTTCGGGGCTAGCTTCTAGCGGTAAATAGAGGAGATAGACTTTAAGAGTTACGGTAATATTACTAGGATAGAGATACGAGAGAAATAGACTATTATAGAACCTTAGCCGCTGCGGCTTTACCCTAATACGGATACTAAAGAGGTATAGCTAAAGTTCGAGTTTTTAATAGCGTCTAGATATATAGAGTGCGAAAGATACGTCGAGTAGATAAGAGTTACTCCGAGATTAGGATAGCCTATCCGTAGTGCGAAATCTTAGTACTAGATAAAGCTAGGACCTCTATTACTAGGCCGAAGTGAAAGAAGCCTAACGTTATCTTAAGCTATGTAATCGAAAACTATATAGGTTTTATATAAATGGCGTTAGGTGGACGACCCCCCCGCTTCCTCTTAACCTATACTTATCTTTATAAAAGATCTCGTCTCTAGATACTCTATAATAATCGAACTCATTTAACGTAGATAGCTAAGAGATCTTTAGTCGTTCTAAGAAACTCCGGAAGGTTCTCTATTATTAGCGATCCGACTATAGCCTACGACGATACTCCGGTAAAAAGAGAGAGATCTAGGAGAATGCGGCGATAAACCCCTCACAGTTTAGCTAGAAGAGAGCGTAGTCGTTAATTCTTTACTAGACTTCGGAGAAGATCTTCTTAGAGGTAAAATTTCTCTTATTATTGTAAATATAATAATAAATTCGACTTACGCTCTATCTAGATATCCCCGAGATATTATATACTAGCGTCCTTATAGACCTATTATTTATTATCCTAATACTAGAGATAGTAGATAAGCCGATTAGCTTTCGGTTACCGTCGGCCTACTTAAGGATATATTCTCGGTCTATTAAGCCGTTCTTTCGGTATCCCCTATCTTAAAGGAGAAGTATATATATAGGGTTAACGTATATAGCTCTACTTATCTAGAGTTACTAGACGTTAACCCGGAGTTATTTACGCTACTACTTAATTTCCTATATACTAGAGACTTTAACCCTACTCTACGCTAGTCGAGTAAAGATATTTTCGATATAAGGACACTAGGATTAGAAGATAAGAGCTCTATTATGTACTATAAAGAAGGTCGCCTCTACTGCCTTACTCTTAACTATTAACTTTACTAACTATAAGGCCTTATTATCTAAAAAATATAGATAGGCGGTCCTATCCCGTTTTATAACTTTCTTAAGATCGCTAAGGAAACTTACGAGGAGTTTAAGGACGAGTAAGGAGTTTTCTTTGAGAAATAGTTTAAGAGCTAGGCTATAAGAGAATTTAAAGATAATAGAGATATAGTATAGTAGAATTAGATTACTACTATAATTAGGAGAGGAGGCTATTTAGCTATAGACCTTTTTACGAGTCTAGCGTCTAGTAATAAGTATACTCCTCTAACTAAAGTCCGGGAAGGTATTCCTAAGCTCGAGACTATAGAATCGGCCATCGATTCCCCTTCTATAGAGGTTAATTCTAATTACTCTTAGAAGGATCTTAGCGTTAGTAATAGTAGGAGGACGAGAAGAAACGAGAATAAGAAGGGCGTTAAAATATTTGCTATATCTGAAGAAGTTCTATACGACCGACCGCCGTCGCTATATCCTAAAGAGTTAGCTAGTCGTAAACTACTCGAAATTAAGGCTATACCCGACGCTAGGCTAGGTGTAGCTAAAGGCGCTACTAGGAAGGTAAATATCTTAAAGTAGTAGGCGGCGAGCGAGGCGGAACGAAAGTCTATTAAAGATTAGATAAGGGTATACGGCTCTTACGCTAAAGCTATAGTATTAATAGTTCCTAAGGATACGTCTTATAAGAAATTTATAGAGATCTTAAATAAAGCTACTAGTAAAATCTAGCCGTTCTATAACGCTTAGCTATCTTAAGTCGACCGAGTATTAGATCTTTAAGCCGGATAATAGCTAGTTAGGATATTTATATTTATATTCGTAGAATTAAACGTCGTACGAAAAATGTGTAATTTAGCTTAATAGAGCTACGATAACTTCCTATATTAAGCCTATCTTAATACTAGACTTAATAAGATCTCTCTATTATAGTTCCTTATATAGATTACTTTTCCTTTTACGGATCTTCGAACGGAGAAACCCTTTTATTTCCTCGTCTACCTTCCTACAGGAAAATATACCGGCTAGTATAAATATTTCGCGGAGATTAATCGGATATAGGTCTTTAATTCTACCTACGATATAGGCTTATAGCTCTTTAATATTATATTTATCGGTAAATAGGTAAATTTATAGTTCGCGTAAGAAGAGGTAATAAGTGTAATCCGTAGACGTCTATATATTCCGATTAGCTATAGAGTCGCTTAACCGAGCGTAATATTATTATTTACGCGGACTACTCGAGTCTTTAATAGATTTAATATATAGCTAATTCGAAATACTAAGGTTAGTATTACCCGCCGATAGTCTTCGGTATAGAAAGTAATCTTATAGATAGAAAAACTCGGCGGCGGCTAAAAAGTTTTAGGGGTCTATATCTAGGAGGTAAATTACTCGTTCTTAGCCCTCTTTAAACTTATTTAGCTCTAGTATCTTCTAAAAAACCGGATAGCTATCGAGTATCGCCTTATATATATAGAAAGATTTATCCTTAGGACCGATCTTAAATTTAAGTAGAGTCGATAGAACGAGTCTTAAACTAGTATTAGCCGGACTAGAGGGTTATAGGGGATAATTTATACTCACCTCGAGAAAGAACGGAGCTTAGAATCTAAGTATATTTCGAACGTTTCGCTTTCTAGTAACGACGGTATATCCGTCTTCTTATTAATAGAGTAGAGTTAATAGTTTCTAGCTCGTATAGAGATAATCGATACGAAGTATCTAGAGACTAATAAAGAAAAATATTTTGCGACGTGATAGTAATATATACTTTTAATAACTAATATAACCGCCTAGAGCTAGGTGGGCTAGTAGGGTAACGTTATATAATTAGAATAGCCTCGTTAGGTATTAAACGTTCTTAACTTCTTTTTACGCCGCTTTACTATTCTTCCTTTACTATCTTATATATCGCACGCGGCAGTATATAAGAAGGCGTAAAGTCCCTTATAACTAGGAAGCTCCACCGTATAGCTTTACGCTTATAGTTATCCTCCCTCTCTAATCTCTTACTAGCGTAATCTTACTACTCCCTTCCCCTCTATATCTATATAAGAGTAGACTTCTCGGTAGATAGTAAAGAATAGCCTTAATTACGCTCGATAGGTTTAGTAGTAAGAGGGCGTAATTAGGATATGTCGAGGCTTAAGCGCGAGTTACTCGACGTCACGGAGGGTACTCTTTAATAAGTTCTATATAAGTAGATAAAGATATACCTAGCTAAGAGGAAAGAGAGGATAATATTCGTCGGTAGGGATAGGACGGTATAGGTCTAGATAGTATATTAGGGAGAGAAAGAACCTTAATATTATTATTTTATATAAGATATAAAACCTATGCAAACCCCTATATATTATAACTTAAACTATTTATCCTATAGACCTATCCCCGTCTTTTAGCCGACCGCCTATATCCCGAAACACCTTAAATTTACTAGCTAAGCTCTTAAGTATATTCTTTCTAAGAAAATCTCGGTTTCGGATACGTGCTAGAACCTCCGCCTATTCCTACCCGTCTTTTATATAGCTCTTTATAACGCTAGGCTCTTTCGTTTATTACGGCCTCGAAAGAGAGAAAGTAGTAGGTCGCGACTCGTTCCGTAAGAAGGTAAGCCGGAAGTTATATTCGTCGGCCTAAAAATGCGCTTTAAAAATTTAGCATTAGCACGGTAGAGAGACGTTTAATGGCCTAGATTACCTTTTCACCGAGTTACGCTTTATTTTATCTCTCGGCGTCGGTGAGAGTACGGTTAGCGGATATAGTAAGTACCTAAACGAGGTTAAGGGCTTAGTAAAATACTATTTCGGTAGATAATTAACGAATAATATTTTCGAGAGAAGACGGTTTAGGGTATAGGGCTTTTTATACTACGTCGCGCTTCTAGTATACTAATATATTACTTAGATTACGCTAGTTATATAAGCTCTCCTTATTATCGTCGACGTTAAGATATAAATCGAAGAGTTCTACTCTTAAGCGTCTCCTAGGCTATTACTTTTATACGGAGTAAGCTCTATATATAAGAGAAAGTATTCGTATCTACTTATCTCTAGGATAGATTAAGGTTCGAAAGTTAAAGAGCCTACCCTATATAATAGATTATCTAGACTAGGGAGTATAGCTTCTTACTCCTACTTAACGCCATCCCGCTCGTTAAGGAGTCTACCGCGCCGCACTTTCTACTCTAGTAGTAGCCTTTCCGCACCTCCGTCGTAAAGGTAGTTACCGTTAATACTCTCGAAATAAGCGATATAGTAGAAGTCTAGAGAATGAATAGTCGATTAGCTCCGCTGCCTAACGATCTAAAAACGTATCCTAGTCGTTAAGCTTACCTAAGTTCTAGCTAGAGTACCGCGATAAAATGTTTATACTAGGGCTCGGTACTTATCTAGCCTAATCCTATTAGGGTAATAGGGTAGCTAGTACTTCGCACTATTACGAGAGTTTAGAGCGCGTTCGATAAAGAAAATCGGAGCGCTAACCCGTAAGGGAAAGGTTTCCGAGCCCTAATATTACCTACGGTAACGCGCGCTTCTCTCTCGTTATACCGTCTCTACGCCAGTACTATAGTCTATATATATTAAGTCGTTAGTTATACCTACTTATATTAAGTATATCCTTAAGGATAAAATCGCTAAATTCTTTACGAAGACGTCTACTACGCGAGAAGCTTACGACGAGAAAGCTACGTCCTTAGTAGGAGGTAGTATATTACCCGCTCCGATTTAGGGAGATTATAGCTACACCGTCTACGGTAGAGCTTACTTAGAGTTCGTCGTCTAAATTCCGCCTATAGTTACTATTATTAAGACTTAAGATAGCGGCCCTCGCGAGAAAGATTTATAGTAATCTAGCTCCTACTATTATATATTATAGATAGCTTAGAGATATAAGCTAAGAAATAGCCTTAGTATAATCCCTAGATAGGATTCTAGGTATTAGCTACGTTAAGTTTCGCCTTACGAATACCTACGCCAAAGATTCTAAGGAAAATTTTACCTTACGAGCGGGTTTTATAGTAGACCTTACGCGGTAAGTTATCCGCACTACTAAACGCCTAGAAATTGCTAATAATACTCTAGTAGGTTCTTTACCGTCTTATAGAAGGTACTATAAAGTATTAATAGAAGTTCTATCGAGTAACTACGTTAAAAGTATATTAAAGATCTCTAGCTTTTACTCTACCACCTTCTATTAAGATTCTATCTAATTATATAAAAATCCCTTAATTCTATACTATTAATTTTCTACCGTCTTCTATTCGTTCTATCGTACGCTAACTTTAGCTCCTATAATATAATAGTCTATCTAGTCTCTAGCCGGCTAACCGGCATTATTAACTAGGCTAAAGTAGTAATCTATCCCTTTAGCTTAAACCTATATATACTATAAGATTTTTCGGGTACCCTATATCGAGAAATTAGCTAGAGATAATACGAGGATTACGATACTCTATAGAAAAGGTTCTAGGAGACTTTTTAGAAGGAGGTAGGAGGCTTATTAGTAGAGGTAATAGAAGCTATTAGGTTAGCTAGGATTCTCGGTTATCTCCTAACTTATAGATTCACTAGAAGGCTAGTAAATAAGCTATTTATTATTCCTACCTAAGAAGATAATAAGATTAGCCGGTATAACCTATATTTTTTAGACGCTTACCTTATAGATATAAAGACGAGATTCGAAGATCTAAATTAAGAGGAAAGTCGTCTACGTTAGCTATATAGGAGGCGAAAAAATATAGACCCGGTAAATACTACTAGGGCTGCGAAAGTTAGCTATAGGTTATAGCTATAGGAGTAATTACGACGCCTATAAGACAATTAAAGGTTAAGTAAAATAAAATTATTAACTTCGATAGAGGTAAGAGCGAAGACTCGTAATAATAAATAGAAACTTAGGAACTTCTCTATTACCTTAGATAGAACTAAGACGTCCGAAGCCGGCAAAACTATTAGGTCGCGGAGATAATCCTTAGGTCTAGGAGTATAAAAAGCGAGAAGATTACTAGTAGCTTAATTATAATCGAGTTCGCTTTATATAGTTTCCTAGAAAAGGCTACCGGGCGTGTATATCTATCTACTCTATATTTCTCGCCTAAATTCTCTCCTATAGGTGTTCCGTTACGTCTTTTAGCGGTATAGCTCTCGTCTAGTAGTTAGCGTTTCGCCCTAGTAATAAACTAGTCGCCTTCTACTATACCTACGCTAGAGCGGGTGCTAGCCGACCGTCTTAATATATAGCCTCTATAATACCGGAAGAACGCCTAGCCCTACTACGTAAAATTGCGGGGTCAGATTACCAATACTCCCGTGTTATTAGTAGTAAATAAGCGACCCTCCGGCAAAACCCTTACTAACTTATATCGGGAAATACGACTCTTGGATACGATAGTATCTACTTATCCTTTAATTAACGAGGACGGTAGTAGCCCCCCTTATAAGCGCGTACCTAAAAATAATATCCTTAGGCACTATAGCTTCCGCGGTCGAAGGTTATAGCGAGCTACTAGTCCCTATATATAGAGGAAAAACGATAATAGATAGGAATTTAGGCGCTTTCGACTCTAGAGTAAAGCCGTTAGAAGGGATATATAGGACTACTATACTCTATTCGCGGATTTAACCCTATCTAGTTTAAGGGCGCTTACTCGCTCTATATATACCGTTTCCGTCCTCGATAAAGACTAATTATAGCCCGTAGGGATCCTATTAGTATAAAGATTAAATTACGAACTATAGCTCGAGGCTAATAGTTTTACTCCGTATAGAGAGTAGATATTAAGCTAAGGACGCTAGAAGCGATTAAAACCCTAGGTATTAATATAGTATAATAGATAAGTAATAAAACTATTCGTTTTTATTAATCTAGTCTAGAAAACCCTATATAATATATCTACTTTTATTATAATTAAGCCCTTAAACTATTTTCTTAATTATATATAAAATTTAAGGGCCTCCTTATAACCGGGTCCTTTTAAGTCCTTAGCGAAGACGTTACCGACGAAGAGAACTAAAAGGAATTACTTTATACTAAGCTTTTCCTTTTTAATAAGGGCTAGGGATTAGGCTATACGGACTACGTTCTTAATCTATTACGGGTTTCTTATTAGCTTATTACGTCCGAAGCACGGCGAACAAAAGGTAGAGAAGGGATAGAGAACGAGAGGCGAAAGAGAGAAAAGAGCGTTCTATACCTCTCGTCCGTTAATAGCGAAGTTAGATAGCTTCGAGTAATCTTCCTCTATAATCTTTATAATATCTATACCCGGTAATACTCTAACCTTATTAATAAATAACTTCTAGATACTCTTTCTAGCCTTAATATCGAGTTCTCCGTATCTAATTCCGATATAAATGCGAGATTTAAAAGCCTCGTTAAACGTTACGATACGATTAGTTATTAGAAAGATTATACCCTAGAAGTACTCTAGGATACGTAGGAAGATACTAATAAGCGCGTTACGACCGATATCGTAAGGCTCTCGCTATTCGAGGAAGACGTCTACCTCGTTAATTAGTAACACCGCACCCTACGTATTAGCGATATTAAGTATCGTAGAGAGGTTCTTCTTAACATCGCCATCTTTTATCCTAAGCTCTCTAATAGATACCGCCTAAGATATAAGTTAGTATATTATAGAGATAGACGTAGCGATACTAACGTAGAGGGGTTTCTTAAGTAGCTCGGCGATACCTTTAGCTATAAGAGTTTTCCCGGTACTAGGCGGTCTATATAGCACCGCTATAAGGCCGCACCCCTTACCTAAGTAGGAGCATTAGTCTAATAGTATAGATTAGACCTAAAAATAATACTAACCTTGAATAATATCGTTAATATTTTTCTTAGCTTTAAGTGCGTAAGACTCTATAAGAGCTCTAAGAATATCTTTCTAGTTATATAGTATAACAAGCGAGTCGAAAGCGCCTTCGTTCTACTCGATATTACTAATACTAGAAACGGTAAACTCGACCTAGAGCTTCTCGCTAAAGGTAAAGCCGAGTACGATAGGACTCGCAACGAGATATTCTTTATTAGTAAACTCGTACTTACTAGAGTTCTCTCGTCTTAGAATCTCCTCGATATCCTTCTTCTAGACTACGTTACCTTCTTTATCGACTAGTAAGTTAATAACGTAGTAAGTATCGCTCTTCTTATCTTTAACTAACTTCTTTTTAGGTTTCGGCTCCTTCTTCTTATCGTTAAATTAAGCCGTATAGTATTCGCCTTTCTCGTCTAAGGTGCTCTCGAACTTATAGCTATCCTAAGATTCTAAATTACTTAGAGTGTCCTTATCCTCGGATTTAAGCGTAGAAATAGGGTAATTTAGGTTAACGCGCCTGAAAGTCGTAGGATCTATTATTACCCTACCGTCGATATTAACTTTTACGAGCTATCGATTTTTCTAAGGTAACTTAGTTAGAAGTCTCTAGTTCTCGGGAAGGGTAATTAACTACCTTATAGAAAGCTATGCCTTTCTAAAGACGATTTTACACGCCCTTGAGGGCGACGAACTTTTTGCTACGCTTAGTTATCTATTCTCTTAGCTTCTTATAGTCTTAATAGAACTTTAGAGGATAATAGGCTAAGCTAGAAATCTTACGCGGTCCCTTAAATTTATCGACGGTGATTTCTAAACTACCTATTCCGAAGTATTTACCGTCGTATTCTAGGTAGCGCCCTTCGATTTTATAGTATTCACCCTTAAGAAGCGATAAATCCTATTATAGATAAGTCGGTAAGACGTTTTAATAGTTTCGGTACGTCTTTTACTTACTAAATTAGCGTAGTTAACCTTAAAAGCTCTAGGCTCCTCCTCCGTATCGTATATTAGTGCGTAAATAGTCTCGTTACTCTTAAAAAGTGCCTAGAGGAGGTTAAAAGTAATTTTCCTACTTTCGAGTAGGGGGTAGAGAGATTTCTTAGTCTTATTATAGTCTTTATTAAGATACTTAATAAGCACTTTAAGGTGTCTAGCCTTAAGGGTAACCTCTTTCGCGTTTCCCCTTTTCGCCTCGGAAGTGCTCTACGCCCTAAGGTCGTTTATATAGGTACGTAGTTCTTCAAGAAAGAGGAAGATCGTATTTAGGTTAACGTAGGGGGAATCCTCCTCTAAAGAGATGCCTTTTACTTCTCCTATAATATACCTTAAAGTAGCCTTAAGTAGCTTACTTATAATATCTAGGTAGGTAGCCGTATATTTATTTTCCTAGTTAAATATACGGCGGACGTTAAAGGTATACTATTTATATTCGCCTACTTCGGTATACTCGCTCGACTTCTCTAGAATATACCTATACTTATTATTACTCTATAAGCGATTAACCCGTATAAACTCCGCCTTAATACCTTTCTTCTTCTTCTTCTTCTTCTTCTACTTAGCCTACTTCGCTACTTTCGCTCTCTCCTCCTTAGCGCGCGCCTTTCTCCGGAGCCCAGTCTTGCTAGGGACAGTGCCATAATCAGAATCGGAATCCTAATCTTTTACCCTTTTAAATTTGGCTTTCTGCCCCACGCTCGGCTTCTTAACTTTCCTTACCTTAACCCTCTCCCCCTTCTTACCTTTAGAAGAGCTAGAGTCCCC
>JAABUI010000773.1_pt1 | contig 21283 bp, 22 predicted proteins | sample 5559111 | NCBI WGS metagenome assembly JAABUI01 (sample SAMN10711870, study PRJNA513365) | rock metagenome | isolation source: Antarctica rocks | place: Antarctica: Victoria Land, Buttleship Promontory
CCACCAGAGTTTCGGCTGTGTGAACGCAACCACCCGAGTGTTACGGGGGGTGTCTTGACCAGCATCGCGGCGAGCCACGTCGGGTGGCTTACCTGCCGGCAACGCGGGGCTGACCCATCGGCAACACTGCCAGCGCACGGTGTGGTCATGGACTGGGCTGAGCTGGCGGAGACAGGACCGATGTGGCGAATCCGGGCGCGCCTGGTTGATCGGCCGGGTGCACTGGCCGGGTTGACGCGAGGCCTCGGGGAACGGGGCGCAAACGTGCTGGCGGTGACGGTGCTGCCCGTCGCCGACACCCCCAGCAACGGGGAAGCCGGCGCCGGCAGAGTCGTGGACGAGCTGGTGTTGCGTGCCCCCACCGCGGTGAGCGAGGGTGACCTGAGGTTGCTGGTCGAGTCCGTCGGGGTGCGATGCGTCGGCGTGACCCGGGCCTCGGTGCAGGAGTTGGTGGATCCCCAGACCGCGGTCCTGCAGGCCGCCGCCGCCGCCCTCTCCGGGCGCAGCAGCACCTATGAGGCGCTGCGCCTGGTCCTCGGCGCTGATGTGGTGTATCCCACCGGCGGGGAGACGGTTGATGAGGACAGTGCGCCCGCTACGGTTCGGCTGCATACCCGGGGGCACCGCGCCACCATCACCCTGCAGGCCGGGGAACAAGTCCTCGCCACCCGCGGCTGGGCACCGTTCACGGCCGGGGAGCTCGCCCGGGTACCCGCCATGCTGGCGTTGCTGCAGACGGCCGGGCGGCAACCCGATCTTCCACTGCACGTCCCCAGCCCGTCGCCGGTGCCCATCGTCGTGCGGGTCGCGACGCCAGCGGACGCGGCCACGGTCACCGTGCTGCACCGTCGGCGGATGGCCGCGCTGCTGTTCGCGTTACACCGCGCCGGGGTTTCCCGGGTGCCCCCGGGGTGGGCGCACCGCTACATCAGCCCACCCCGGGGACGCACCCTGCTCGCGGACGCCGCCGGTGAGGTGATCGGCTTCGCGCAACTTCTTGCCCACCCCGACGGTGCCCACACGGCGGAACTCTCGCTGCTGGTGGACGAAGAATGGCAACACCTGGGCGCGGGTACAGCGCTCCTGTCGGCCGCACACACCATCGCCCAAGCCGGCGGCGTCAAAATCCTCATCGGATGGCCCCTGACCCACCCCGCGGCAGCCCAACGCATCGCCGCCCGCGCCGGACTCGTCACAGCACTGCGCACCGAGTCGGGTCTGCCCGCCATCACCCTCGCCGGTGCGCAGTCACCACCCGCCCCGGTGAGGATTGCCCAGTTTACCGGCTGAAAGCCGACGATCCGGGCCACCGTGGTTTGGCTGCACCGACCGGGGCGGCGGACGCAGCGAGAAGATGGGAACGTGATCCGCGCTCCCGTGGTCTTCGACCCCCTATGGTGCCCAGCTGCGATCGGGTTTGGGTGGAGCAACGGTTACGGGTAGGAAACGTGGGGAGACCCGGTGCGTAACACCGGCGCTTTAGGTTCTGCGGTCATGACGACGAGTAAGAGCGAGACCTTCGTACCGGCGGAGTCGGAGGGCGCGGTAACACCGGCCGCGTCTGACGTGACAGCGCTACGGGAGACGCTGGAGGATTACACGCTCCGCTTCGCGCCGCGTAGCTACCGGAAATGGAGCACGGGGGTTGTTGCGGCGTCGGCGCTCGGTGGGATTGCCTACCTCGCGGACTTCTCGATCGGCGCCAACATCGGTATTTCCTATGGCACCGGGAACGCACTGCTGGGGATCGCTGTGTTCGCGGTGGTCATCGTGCTCAGCGGTTTCCCGCTGGCCTACTACGCAGCGCGGTACAACATCGACCTGGATTTGATCACCCGGGGTAGCGGCTTCGGGTATTACGGTTCCGTTGTCACGAACGTCATCTTCGCGACCTTCACCTTCATTTTCTTCGCGCTCGAAGGTTCGATCATGGCCCAGGGTCTTGAGCTCGGCTTGCACATCCCGTTGTGGTTGGGTTATGCCGCCTCGACCCTGATGGTCATCCCGTTGGTCATTTACGGGATGAGGGCGCTGGCCAAGCTGCAGGTATGGACGACGCCGCTGTGGCTGGTGCTGATGGTCGTGCCCTTCGTGTACTTGGTCGTCCGCCATCCGGACTCGGTGGGATCGTTTTTCGCCTACTCCGGCGCGGACGGGCAGGGCGTGAACTTCGGGTCGGTGATGCTGGCTGCCGGGGTCTCCTTGTCGTTGATCGCGCAGATCGCCGAGCAGATCGACTACCTCCGCTTCATGCCACCCAAGACCCCGGAGAACACGCGCCGGTGGTGGGCGGCGGTGCTGCTCGCCGGGCCGGGGTGGGTCCTTTTCGGGGCCATCAAGCAGGTTTTGGGACTGTTCCTGGCGGTGTACCTCATCGCCAACGTCGCCGGTGGTGCCACCATCGCCAACCAGCCGGTGCACCAGTTCCTGGAGACCTACACCAACATGGTGCCGCACTGGCTGGCCCTGACGTTGGCCGTGATCCTCGTCGTGATCAGTCAGATCAAGATCAACGTGACCAACGCGTACTCCGGGTCGCTGGCCTGGACGAACTCCTTTACCCGGGTGACCAAGCACTACCCGGGACGGCTGGTCTTCGTGGTGTTCAACCTGGCGATCGCGTTGGTGTTGATGGAAGCGAACATGTTCGACTTCCTCAACACGATCCTGGGTTTCTACGCCAACTGCGGCATGGCCTGGGTGGTCACGGTGGCCTCGGACATCGCCATCAACAAGTACCTGCTCAAGCTTTCCCCGAAGGTTCCCGAGTTCCGGCGCGGCATGCTCTACAACGTCAACCCGGTCGGGTTCGGCTCCATGCTGCTGGCGGCAGGCGTGTCCATCGCGGTGTTCTTCGGAGCCCTCGGGGACACCCTCAAGCCCTACTCGCCGCTGGTGGCGATCCTGATCGCCCTCATCGCGCCGCCGATCCTTGCGGTGCTCACCCAAGGCAAGTACTACCTGCGGCGCACCGACGACGGCATCGACCTGCCGATGTTCGACGAGCACGGCAACCCCTCCGGGGACACGCTGCTGTGCCACGTCTCCGGGGTGGAGTTCGAGCGCCCGGACATGATCGCCTCGGCCCGCCCGGGTCCCGACGGGCAGACGCAGTACATCAGCTCCCTCATGCTCAGCACGGACAAGACGGGGGAGCACGTCCTGCCCAGCCAGACCGTCGCCGCCCCATAGGGTGGGCCACGGATGCCGCACCGAGGGTGCGGGCCGGTGGTTGCGAGCAAAAGGGAGAGGCGTGGATGAATCTCAGCCCGCGTGAGGTCGACAAGCTCCTCATCCATGTGGTGGCTGATCTGGCGGGCAAGCGCCGCGACCGGGGACTGAAGCTGAACTACAGCGAAGCCGTCGGTCTGATCAGTGCGGCGATCATCGAGGGGGCCCGGGAAGGCAAGACCGTCGCCGAGTGCATGGAACTGGGTAGGCAGGTCCTCACCGGCGATGAGGTGATGCCCGGGGTCCGTGAGATGGCGGCCCTCATCCAGGTGGAGGCCACCTTCCTCGACGGCACCAAGCTGGTGTCCTGCCACGATCCGGTGGGGGCGTAGCACCATGTCCGCAGGCGCGCAGTACCTCTACGGGGAAGACCCGGTGGCACTCAACGTGGGGCGGCGCACGGTGACGGTCCGGGTCAGCAACACCGGTGACCGGGCCGTCCAGGTGGGATCGCACTACCACTTCTTCGAGGCCAACCGCGAACTGGACTTTATGCGATCCGAGGGCTACGGGATGCACCTGAACATCGCCGCGGGCACCGCCGTGCGGTTCGAGCCCGGCGACACCCGGGACGTCGAGCTGTGTACGTACGGGGGCAGCGAACAGCTCATCGGCTTCAGCAACCTCGTCGATGGCACGGTCGCGGACCCCGACACCCGGCGCACCGCGTTGGAGCGCGCGGCGGCATCGGATTTCACCGGGGCCACCCCGGCGCGGCGGGAGGACGACCCCCGATGACCACCCTGCCCCGCAAGACCTACACCGACCTGTACGGGCCGACCGGGGGCGACCGGTTCCGACTGGCCGACACGAACCTCGTCGTGGAGGTGGAAAGGGATGCCAACACCGGCTTCCACGGCGACGAGTCCGTCTACGGGGGCGGCAAGTCGATCCGCGACGGGATGGCCCAGGACCCCTCCACGACCTCAGCCCAGGGAGCGCTGGACCTGGTGATCACCAACGTCGTCGTGCTCGACGCCGTCATCGGAGTCGTCAAGGGCGACATCGGGATCAAGGACGGGCGCATCGTCGCGGTCGGCAAGTCCGGGAATCCGCACACCCAGGACGGTGTCGACCCGCGGCTGGTCATCGGGACGGGAACCGACGTCATCGCCGGTGAGCATCTCCTCGCCACCGCCGGCGGGATCGACTGCCACATCCATTTCATCGCCCCCCAACAGGTGCAGGAGGCCCTGTCCAACGGCATCACCACGATGATCGGCGGCGGCACCGGGCCCACCGACGGCAGCAAGGGCACCACCTGCACCCCGGGTCCGTGGAACCTCGCGCGGATGCTGCAGGCCCTCGACGGCGTGGCGGTGAACGTCGGACTGCTCGGCAAGGGCAGCGGCTCCCGGCCCGAGGCGCTGGCCGAGCAGGTCGAGGCCGGCGCCTGCGGGCTGAAGATCCACGAGGACTGGGGGGCGACGCCAGCGACGATCGACACTGCACTCAAGGTCGCCGATGACTACGACGTGCAGGTGGCCCTGCACACCGACACCCTCAACGAGTCCGGGTTCTTCGAGGACACCCTCGCGGCGATCGACGGCCGTGCCATCCACACCTTCCACACCGAGGGTGCCGGCGGTGGGCACGCCCCGGACATCATGCGGATCGCCGGCGAACCGCACGTGCTGCCCTCCTCCACCAACCCGACACTGCCCTACACGGTGAACTCCGTCGACGAGCTGCTCGACATGGTGATGGTCTGCCACCACCTGCGCCACGACATCCCCGAGGACGTGTCCTTCGCCGATTCCCGGGTCCGCGCCGAGACCATCGCCGCCGAGACCGTGCTGTGGTGCAGCGCCAGGTCCAGCGCGTCGAGCACCGCTTGGCGGGGACCTGAGCGGTTCAGGTGGCGGGCGTCGATGCCCAGCCGGCACAACCCGCCCCGGCGGGTGGTGCGCCCGGCGCCCAACACCATCGCCCGGCACCGCCACGGCTCGGTCCTGGTTCCCCCGCCCACCTCGAGCACTCGCGAGTGCACCATGGTGGCGGTGGCAAGGTCGCGGATGGTGGTGCGATCGGCGCACAGGGTGAAACCCATCCGGGGCAGCGCCGCCAGCGCACCGGGGGAGATCACCCACCGTGGCGGGGCGAACAACCGGGTCCGCAGCCCGAGGTGTTCCAGGGCGCGGTCGGCGGCGGTGAGCCGCAGCGTTGCCTCGTGCTCAGGCAGTGTGGCGAACTCGGCGCGGCGGCGCTTGCGGGCGGCCTGGTCGTAGCCCTGCAGCACGATGACGTCACCGCCGGCTTTCCGGCGGTGCAACCACCGCAGGGTCACCGCGTCCTCACTGAGGTGGTATCCGTTCTTCAGCCGCGGAGCCACCAACAACGACAGCGGCACACCGCGGCGGTCGCATTGGGCCGCCAGAGCCACCGCCTCATCGAGGGTGTCGGCGCGGATCCCGGACAACGACACAATTATCGAGGCCATCGGCCAAGCACACTCCGCGGGGATGAACACCGACCATCTCCGCCATGACCGACGAGGGAACTCTTGGCCAGAACCAGCTCGGTCCTGGACCCCGAAGAAGGATCGGAGAGCAGTGGTCGGTGCACCGGGAGCGCTTGCCGCTGCGAGTGCTCCCGGTGCTTACTGAACTCCGCGTGTGGTCACCGCTACCGGGTCTCGGTGTCAGCCGATCTCCCCGTTGGGTCGGTGGGCGCCGGGGACGTCGTCGGGGGCGAGGATGGTGGGGTCACCGGGGTAAGGCTTGGACCAGTTGGTCACCGTGTACCGGTCGAGTCGGTTGAGCTGGGCCGGGTTGGCGCTGTCCTGGGCGGGTTGGGAGCCCCCGAAGTGCTGGGTGGCACTCCAGGCCACCCACTGTTGGTAGTGGGCCTGCTGTGCGGCCGGGACCGCGGGCACCCCGGGCGGCATTCCCGTCGGTGACCCCGGTGGCGTGGCCGAGACCGTAGGTCAGCGGAATCTGGTTGGCAGGGTGGTGAACGGGGGTGAAGTCAGGCTTGTTGGTGAAGGCGTCGACATGGGTACCATCTGGTCCTCCTCGGCCGTCTTCGTCTTCGAGGACGACCCCCAAGCCGGCTGGATTCGTTTTCCCGGTGTTCACCCGCCCGTGGTGGTGCCCGACCCGAGGTGAGGGCCAGGGTGTTGGGCATGAGTTCACCATCACCGCCCGAGGCAGCGCACAACGCTTCTGCACCCCAGCCTGCCGCCAAGCCGCCTACCGACGACGACGCGCCCAAGCCCCGAAGACACACCCCTCAACAACACGGCGGACGCGGACGACGACTCAACCCTGAACAACCAAGTGGGGCCAAATCAGACCGGGCAGATTCCAGTGAACGTCGCAACAGGGGTGAGTTCTGGGCGGCAGACTAGCGGGTGTGTCGGGTCTGCCGGGGGCGCACAAACAAGCATGAGCTGCATGCCAGCACCTTCGACAACCGTTGCGGTCCCCGCGCCGACCGCCGGGTGATCGGCCGCGGGATGGGCGATGAGGAAGTGGGACCTCGTCGCAGCGGCGGCCACACCTAAGCGAAACTGCGCAACGTCTCTCACCTGACCGCGCCGCCGAGCTGTATCGATTGAGGGGGTCAGCGAGGTGGCTTCTCGACGCGGGCAATACCCCACCGGACCAACAGCGCGTACAGCATCCGTACCGGTGGGGTAAGCAGGATTGTGGCTGTTTGAGTCACCGGATCTGCAGCGGCACCATCCAGGTTCATCAACATGTTCCTATCCTGAAACAGGCGTACGGACTCAAGATGAATACCCCGAATCGTGGAGGCGACGAATGGTCGAGAAGTCAACCCCCATCACCCGGACACCGACCACACGAGTATCGGATGCCGGGCGCAGCCCGGGGCGGCCCGCCGCCGGGCATGGTGACGAGGTAGATCACCTTGTCCTCGACCTGCCGATAGTCGGGACTCTGCGCCTGCCCCGGCCCGAGCAAGTCGCCTACTATGGCGCGGTCGGAGTACTCGTCGCGCTGGACATCGTCGAGTGGCCGATCGCACTGCTCCTCGCCGCCGCCGGGCACGTCCTCGCCCAACAGCAGGACGACCGTGCCTTCCGCCAACGCGGCGACGAACCCGAAGAGACCTGACACTCACCGTGCTGATCCTGGCGGTGATGACCGACCGCGCCGATGAGCAATGCATGCCGTGGCCGCGACTCCCTCACGCGTCTCTGCACCGGCCGGCGTCGGTGGCGGAATCGGGCGACCCGACGGGAGTGAGGCCCGTGGTGTTCACCTGCCGGACGGCAAGGTTCCGGCCGCGAAGGTGCCATCTTGGTGCAGGACACTGTGGCTGCGCCCGGTGGCTTGATGGCGTTTGGTTCGCCACCTCTGCAGTGACATGAAGAGCCTACGAGGGGAAAGGGCTCAGCGGTGAGCAAGGTGCTGATCGTAGAGGACGAGGAATCGCTCGCGGAGCCATTGGCGTTCTTGCTGCGCAAGGAGGGTTTCGATGCGGTCGTGGCAGTTGACGGAGTGGCCGCGCTCGCGGAGTTCGAGCGCAGCGGCGCCGACATCGTTTTGTTGGATCTGATGCTGCCCGGGATGAGCGGCACCGAGGTGTGTAAGCAGCTGCGGCTGCGCTCGGGCGTCCCGGTGATCATGGTGACCGCCCGCGACAGCGAGATCGACAAGGTCCTCGGTTTGGAGTTGGGCGCCGACGACTACGTCACAAAGCCGTATTCGGCGCGGGAGCTCGTCGCCCGGATCCGCGCAGTGTTGCGTCGGGGCGTGGATCCGGAGCTCGACGGGGATGGGACTGCTGGGGTGCTCGAGGCGGGACCGATACGCCTGGATGTCCAGCGGCACACCGTCACCGTGGGAGGTCGTGCGGTGACGTTGCCGCTCAAGGAGTTCGACCTCCTGGAATACTTGATGCGCAACTCTCGCCGGGTGTTGACCCGCGGGCAGCTCATCGACCGGGTGTGGGGCAGCGACTACGTGGGGGACACGAAAACCCTCGACGTGCACGTCAAGCGGCTGCGCACCAAGATCGAGCCCGATCCCTCCACCCCGGTGCATCTGCTCACCATCCGTGGACTCGGCTACAAGCTCGACCCCTGACCCGGGGTCTGCGACGGGCCACCACGGTGTTGTGGAGCAGGACAAGCCCGCAGATCCGGTAAGCACGTGCTGGATGAGGGTGCCGCCGCCGGTGTGTGCCTCACGCGGCTGACTGTCGCGTCACCGGGAGCTGGTAGCAGGCGGGAACCGCGCCGTGGTGCGTGGCCAGGTCCAGTGCATCAAGCACCGCCTGGCGCGGGCCTGAGCGGGTGAGGTCGCTGGCATCGATGGCTACCCGTAGCAGTCCACCCCGGCGCGCGGTTCGGGCGGTGGCCAGCACGAGCGCGCGGCACCGCCACGGCTCGCTCTTGGTGCCACCACCCACCCGGAGTACTCGCGAGCGCAGCGCCGTACCTGAGCGCAGGTCGCGTACCGCCGTGAGGTCGGCGCACAACCGAAATCCGACCCGGCGTAGTGCTGCGAGAGCACCCGGGGAAGCACCCAGCGGGGCGGGGCGAACAGCCAGGTGCGGAGCCCGACCTCTTCGAGCACCCGGTCGGCGGCGGTGAGCCGCAGTACCGCCTCATGCTCGGGCAGTGCCGCGAACTCCGCCCGTCGATGTTGACTGCTGCATGGTCGTAGCCGTGCAGCACGACGGCGTCACCGTGGTCCCGCCTGCGGCGTAGCCACTCAAGCGTGGCGGCGTCGTGCATCAATCGGTGCAGCTTCGCGGCGCTGGAGGGGAACGAAGTCGACCACCTCAAGTTGGCCAACTGGTGGGCGAAGGTCCGGGAGCGGGATGTCTTGGATGCGGCCGGGCGAGTGGCGGGCGGCGGTGTTGACGCGTGGCGAGACGGCGTTGGAAGACGATGCGGCGCGGGTCTACGCCGAGGAGCCCGACGGGCACTGAGCGAGCGTGACCACGCGGTCACCGACGACACCGCCCCGCGGCTGGGGTGCTGCTCCGGGTATGTGCCCGGGTTATTTGTTGCGGGTGGCCCGCCAGAGGCTGAAGGGCAGTAGTAGCACGACGGCGAGGGGAAGGATCCACCACACGGTGGTCGTCGTGTGGCTCACCCCGTAGGTGATGGCAAGTGCGGCGACCACCCCGAGGGCCACCCGCCAGTCGTCGCCGACGACGAAGTCGTACCAGAAGGCCGCGAAGGCCTTGACTCGGGCGGTCATACTGCCTCCATGGAGGTGAAGCGGTCCGGGTGTGCGGCGTTGATCGACCGTTGGCGGCGCAACAGAGCCACGATGGCCAGCGCGAAGAGCGTGATCGTTGGGATCAACACCAGTAGCGCGGCGTCCGAGCCTGGCCACACTGCACCGGCGCCTTCGGCGCCCCAGAAGGTGCCGAAGGCGGTGAGCATCACGCCGACCACGAACTTCATGGTGTTCTCCGGGACCCGAGCGAGCGGGGCGCGCACCAGCACACCGGCCGCCACGACCACGACGACCGCGGCCAGCGCGGACACCGCGGCCAAACTGATGTTGTGTTGGTTGGCCCCGAAGGTGAGCGCGATGAAGGCGACCTCGAGTCCTTCGAGCACGACCCCTTTGAAGGAGAGGGTGAAGGAATACCAGTCGCTGACCCCGCGGCGACGCTGGGTCGGGGCGGTCTGCGCCGCGGACACTTGGGTCTGGAAGATCAGGTCCTCGTCGTGGCGGGCCTTGTATCCGCTGGCGCGCAGGATCGACTTGCGCAGCCATTGCAGACCGAAGATCAGCAACAACCCGCCGACGAGCAGCCGCAACGCGTGCAAGGGGATCACCGACACCGCCGGGCCGAGCGCACCGATGAGTACCGCGAGGGTGACCAGGGCGGCGCCGACGCCGAGCAGCGCCGAGCGCCAGTCGCGGGTGGTCCCGGCCGCAAGCACGATGGTGGTGGCCTCAACCGCCTCCACCACGCAGGCCAGGAACACGGCGATGACCAGGGCACCAGAATTCATGGACGACTCCTCTCCCCGTTGGTCACCGAGTACGCCGCGGTGACACCAGCCTGGACACCATTTCGTGCACGTTTGCTTGAAGGTCCAACTTTCGTGAGCACTTGCTGGCTGCCATCATCCTCGTGGTCACCGGCGGTCATCGTCGTGTCGCGGGGGACGGCCGAAGGCGCTGCATCCTTGCGGGTCCAGTTGCACGGCGCAGCGGCTGCCTCAGGTCGAGGCGCGGGTGTCGAAGACCGAGGTCAACGTTGTGTGGCCGCAGTCGACGACGTGGTCATAGCCGCGGTCGAGGTAGGCGATGTCGATGATGGTGCCCGTTGGATGTGCCGGCCGCGCCGCCGCAGGCGCTCACCGGAGCAGGGTGGCGGCGGCCAGCGCGGTATCGATCAACAGTGTGCGGGACGTGGCCCTCATCCAGACTCTTCATCCGGCTCACGGTGCTGCTGCGGGCTGTGCAGGTGCGCGGGTTGGACCTCAGTCGGCCCCGCTGGAATCGGCCCTGGCAGTGGCCCGGCTATCTGGGGCGGGTGCTGAGCTGCGCCCCCATCGTCACGGTGCCCCTCCTGGTCGGGGCTCTGCGCTCCACCGGGATGATGGCCATGGTGGCCGATGCTCGGGCGTTTGGGGTGATGCCGGCCCCCACCACCTCAACAGCCACGGCGCGCTCGTCGACGGCTGCTACAACCGCGTCAAGAACGTCACCACCAGCAACGTACTTCATCTGGGGCGACCACTTCCTGCTCGAAACCGCTCTCGCCCTCAACGACGCCCTCGACCCAACGGACTTGTAACACCCGATCAGCGACCGAACGGGGAGGGGTACCTCCTCACACTTGAGGGATCATGGGTGGGGCGGCGTCGGGCGAGTTCTGGGGTACTCCATCCGCTCGGCGACCTCGTCGGCGAGTCTCTCACCGGCGTAGCGCTCGACGATCCACAGCGCGAGGTCGAGGCCGCTGGTGACACCGCCGGCGGTGATCAGGTCGCCGTCATCGACGACGCGGTTTTTGACCAGGGTGGCGCCGGTGGCGGTCAGGTCGTCCCACGCGGCGTGGTGGGTGGTCGCCCGCCGGTTCCCGATGATCCCGGCGTGGGCGAGCAGCATCGCACCGGTACAGACGCCAGCCATCACGGTGCCGTCGGCGGCGGCTTGGGTGAGCAGCGGCAGCCAGTCCCCGCGCTGAACCTCGCCACAGGTACCGACCTGGTCGCGGGCCGCCCACCCACCGCCGGGCACGATCAGCAGGTCGGCACCCGAGGTGTAGGTGGCGTCGGGGAGGAAACGTAGGCCGTAGGCGGCGGTGACGTGGGGTTGCGGGGTTCGGGTGACGAGGTGGGTCTGGAAGTCGGCGCCGGCGCTGTTGGCGCTGCGCAGCACCTCGAACGGGCCGAGGGCGTCCATCTCGTCGAGGCCGTCGAAGACGACCACGTCGATCCTCATGACGCCCAGCCGCCGGGTGCAATGATCGCGTCGCAGCGAGAAATCCCGCTCGGGTGCTGTGGTTGCGCGGTGGCGTCGGCGGTCATGCCGCCCAGCTTGCCGCGGGGAGGAGGACCCGGCGAGAGGCAGCAATGCCTAATGTCGTCAGAATACTGCCATGCACCGGATCGTGGCGTTGGCGCTACCGGAGGTGGTGGCGTTCGACTTGGCGATCCCGGCGCAGGTCTTCGGTCACCGCGACGAGCGTGACCGCTACGCCTTCGGTGTCTGCGCCGGCCAGGCCGGGTTGGTTGCGTCGACGACCGGGTTTGCAGTGCAGGCACCGTGGGGACTGGACGCGTTGACCGAGGCGGACACGGTCATCGTGCCGGGCTATTACCCACACGAGCCGCCGGCCCCGGCCGCCCGGCGGGCGCTGCACGCGGCCGCCGACCGGGGAGCGCGGGTCGTGTCGGTGTGCACCGGCGCGTTCGCGCTGGGCGCCGCGGGCCTGCTCGATGGCCGACGCGCGACGACGCACTGGCGCGCCGCAGCCGAGCTCGCCGTCCGCTACCCGGCCATCAACGTCGACCCCGACGTGCTCTACGTCGACGAGGGGCAGGTACTGACCAGCGCGGGAGTCACGGCCGGGATTGACCTGTGCCTGCACCTGGTGCGTACCGACTACGGAGAGCAGGCCGCGGCCCGCGTCGCCCGGCGCATGGTGACCGCACCGCACCGCGACGGCGGACAGGCGCAGTTCCTGCAGCGCCCGCTCCCCGCCAGCGGAACCGGACTCGCCCCCACCTGCGCGTGGGCCCTGGACCGGCTAACCGAGCCAATGACAGTCGCCGACCTCGCCCGCCACGCCGGCTGGGCTCCTCGCACCTTCGCCCGGCACTTCCTCGCCGAGACCGGCACCACCCCGCTGCGGTGGCTCACTGCGCAACGCCTACTCGAGGCGCGGCGACTACTGGAGGCCACCAACCTGCCCATCGACGAGGTCGCCGAACGCTGCGGGCTGGGCACCCCCGCCAACCTTCGCCTGCACCTGTCCCGCGACACGGCCACCACTCCCACCGCCTACCGCCGCACCTACCAAGGACGCCGCGGGCTCACCGCGACAGACGTGGGCTCCTGACCGTCAGCACGTCCAGGCACAACGGCAACGCTGTTGCCCAAGCCGATCGTCCAGTGACAGGTTGTTGATCTTCATGACGCGGACGACTTGGGTGCCTGGAAGGCACCGGTGCAGACCGCCGCGAGAACCAGCCACCCCGCGATCGGCCACCGCAGGAACCCCACCACCGGGGGGCGGGGCCCACGCAACCACGCACGGCCAGGGCCATCACGGCCCCGCCGAAGCAGCGAGCGGTCAGCTTTCGGCGAGGAGCCGGGCACCGAACCCGATCAGGACGACGCCGGCGAGCCGGTCCATGCGCCGACGTACCACAGGGCGGCGAAGGACACCGGTCAGACGCTCGGCCAGCAGGATTAGCACGGTGAAGTACAGGGCGCCCTCGGCGACGAACACGGCGCCCAGCAGCAGCGACGTCGGGCCGACCGGCGCACCGGCGGGGACAAACCCCGGCAGGAACGTCACGAAGAAGACGCCGATCTTGGGGTTGAGCAGGTTCGTCACGAGCCCAGCGCGGTAGCCGACCCCGAGCACCCCCGGCCCGCGGTCACGATCGACCAGCGCTGCGGGCCGCTGCGCCGAGCGCAGCGCCTGCACCCCAAGGGTCACCAAGTACACCGCGCCCACGATCCGCAGCGCGGTGTACCCGACGTGACTGGCGTGCAGCAACGCCGCCAACCCGAGGGCCGCGGCGGCCACCCAGACCGCCAGACCGCTCAGCACACCGGCGGTCGTGGTGACCGCCGCGCGCCTGCCCTTGAGCATGATGCTGCGCACAACCAGCAGACTGTCCGGTCCGGGCAGCACCACCAGCAGCGAGGCGGCCAGGATGAAGGTCACAAGAGCGTGTGTCACCAGCACACTGTGCCCGACCCCGCTGTGTCTCACCAGGACCGAGCCGCATCCGAGGGCGGGCGCCGAACGCCTGCCCCCCTGCCGCGTCCCAGTCCCGGTCTTGCACCGCCAGGTAGACGTCAGGATGTGCACGGTCGGCGACGATCAGGCGTGCCCCCTGCGCCACGTCACCGCTCTCACCCCGGGCAAGGCAGGTCACCTCGTGGCCCCGGAGCCAGGGCCTCAGTTGCCGTTATGCGACCCAGCCACGCCGTCCCCCCCAGCACCAGAATCTCCATGCCCGCAGCCACGCACCAGCACCTGCCCACAGTACGAATGGTTCGCTATCAGGAGAACAATCGCACACCACGCTTGAGGATCAGCGTAGGGCCAGACGAAGCGCCAACCATCGGCCGCCGGTGTCCCAGTCACCGATCGTTGTGCGGCGACGTTGAAGGTCGGCGAATGGCGTGGGCGTTGCACGGGCCGAGCCGCGTGAATCTGGCTTCCTTCTGCGGACGTGGTCGTGGCAGCCGGATGCGTCGTCAGCCCAGTCGTGTGGTCGAGATGCCGCCGTCGACGGGGAGCGTGATGCCGTGGATGAGGGCGGCGTCGTCGGAGGCGAGCCAGGCAACGGCGTGGGCGACGTCCTCGGGGTGGACGGTCCGGCCGGCGGGGGTTCCTGCGGCGATCTGGTCGAGGAGGTCTCCCTGCGTGTCGTTGATCGGGGTACGGGCGACGCCGGCAGAGACGACGTTGAACCGGACGCCGCGGGGCCCGAACTCGGCGGCCCAGCTGCGGCTGAGTTGTTCCTCGGCTGCTTTGGTGGCGCTGTAGAGCCCGACTATCGGGCTGCCGACCGAGGCCATCCATGATCCGATCGTGACCACGGCACCGGTGCCGCGCTCGGCCATCGGCGGTGCGAGCGCGGCGACCAGGACGTGTGGGGCGCGGATGTTCACCGCGAGCGTGGACTCGAGGTCGGCGTTGGTCAGTCCGACCGTGTTCGTCGGCGGGCAGAGCGCGGCGTTGTTGATAAGGATGTCGATTCGTCCGCCGAGGGCGTCGATGGCGCTCACTCTGCGCGCCAATCAGCAACGGACCAAGGACGTGACGGTGCCCCCGACGTCTGACCGGCAGCTCACGGACCCAACGCCGCGCAACTGGCCACCGCCCGGACACCCGACCGGGCCGACACGCTCGCAGGGCTGATCGGGCTGATCGGGCTGATCGGGCTGGTCGTCGGCTGCGTGCCGCTGTTCTCGCCGTCGCCACCAGCTCGCTGGGCCTGCTGGTGCTCGCCGCGATCACCCTCAGCGCCACGTTGGGTATCGCGCAACGCGGCAGCCTGGCCCTGTTCACTGCAGTCACCCGGCCCGAACGCCGGGCCGCGGTCAGCGCCAGCTACTTCCTCGCCTGCTACCTCGGCATGGCCATACCAGTTCTCGGACACCAAGATCACACCACCCGCCACGACGCATTCATCGGCCTCCTTGACTAATTGCTGGACGCCCGGGGATCGCCGCGGTCCGCTGACCCAGTCGCCCATCCCCTTGCGGGTGGCGAGGCACGCCAGTCCCGCCGGAAGCGGGGGTGGTTGGCGTCCCGTTGGGCTCGCAGCGCTCGGGCTGATCCTCTTTAGCGCTGCAGGACCTCGCGGAGCGCTGACAGTGCTCGGGTGACATCTCGCTGTGCTGAGGGAACGACTTGCCGTAGGAGCACGAACGCGTGGACGTTGCCGGCAGCTTCGAGGAATGTCGTTGGCACGCCTGCGGCGACCAGGGCCGCGGCGTACGCACGTCCTTCGTCGCGGTTGGGGTCAGCGCCGGCCGTCATGATGACGGCGGGCGCGAGCCCGGCCAGGACGCCGTTGATCGGCGAGGAGCGCAGGTCCTCGGGGACTGCCTGCGTGTGCTCGCGGTACCAGCGCTTGCCGGCCTCGGTCAACAGGTAGCCGGCGGCGAACTCATCCTGCGATGGGTAGGTCCTCGTCTCGTCAGTCGACGGGTAAATCGCCACCTGCACGGTGAGCGGGACGGCGGCGGGCCGATCGCGCAGCGCCTGCGCCGTTACCAGGGCTAGGTTGCCGCCGGCGCTGTCGCCACCCAGCACCAGCGAGGTGACACCTCGGTCGAGCACCTCGGGTCCCGAGGCAACCCAACGGGCCACCGCCTCCGCATCCTGATGCGCCGCGGGGAAGCGCACCTCCGGGGCGAGGCGGTAGGCGACAAGCAGGACCGGAAGGTCGAGCTGCCGGGCGACCTCAGAACAGAAGCCCTGATGGGTGTCCAGGCCACCCGTGACGAACCCGCCACCGTGGAACCAGACGACGAGCGGACCGGGATTGCGATCAACCCGCGAGTCGAGCAGCAGCGCCGGGAGTTCACCCGCGGCACCGGGCACCGAGATCGTCCGGCTGATAGCGAGGGCTGGGGCGGATACATCCGCGAGCGTCACGGACTCCACCATCGCGACGCGGGCGGTCGCGGGATCGGTCTGCTCGATCGGCGGTGTGCTGCTGGTCTTCAGGTAGTCCAGCACCGCCTTGACGTCGGGTCGTACGGTCATACGGCTCCTCCAGAAACTGATGTCGCAACCTGACATCGGCAAGCGTACACACCACCCTGCCGTGATGGCAGATTGCGCCATCACCCGGCTAGTCTGGGCACCATGGGCCGTTGGCAGCCGGACGGGCACGGGCGCTTGCAGCAAGCAGCGCTGGCACTGTTCGAACGCGACGGCTACGCCGCGACCACGGTTACCGCGATCGCCGGCCGGGCGGGTCTCACCGAGCGCACGTTCTACCGCCACTTCCCCGACAAGCGCGACGTGCTATTCGGTGACGAGGACCGGCTCGAGGCGGCGGTTGTCGCCGCGGTCGCTGCGGCTCCCGAACAGGCGGATGCCGCGACCGCCCTTGCCCTGGGACTGCGGGCGCTCGCTGCTGAGCTCGGCACCGACCACCGACGCGCGCACCGCCGGGCCCGCGTCATCGCCTCCGAACCCGAACTCGCCGAACGCGAGCTCGGCAAGCTCAACGCCTGGTCCGACGCGATCGTCGCGTGCCTAAGCGCCAGGGGTATGTCGACGGTCGGCGCTCGGCTCGCCGCCGAACTCGCTATGGCCGTGTTCGGCAACGCATTCCACCGCTGGACTGACAGCGCATCCGCCAGCGACCTGAGCGCGCTCGTCGACAAGACGCTCGACGACGCAGCGTCGTTGCTTCGACCGCAGGGGTATCGGTGACCGGTACCCGATCGTCAGCCGGGGAACAGCGTCGGCCGGCGACCGCGTACCGGGCTGAGGGCTTCGAGGCGCTCGGCCAGCTTGAGCAAGTCGTCGTCGGTCCACCACCGGCTGACGAGCTGGACGCCGATGGGCAGCCCGGCGGCGGTGACGCCGAAAGGCAGGGCGACAGCCGGAAGTCCGGTGAGGTTGAACGGGACGGTCGCCCGCATGACCGTGCGGGCCGGCGCCGCAACTCCGGCGATGTCGTAGCCGGCCTGCGCGTGCAGCGGCGCCGGGATCGTGACGACCGGGCAGAGGAGAAGGTCGTGGGTCTGGAACCACTGCGCGAACGCGCTGCGCAGCTGCTCGACCTCGCGCTCGGCCACCAGGTAGTCGGCGAGAGCGATGTCCGGCGCCCGCAGCGTGCGGGCGATGACAGGTGACAGCTCGGCTTCCCGTCCGGCCGTCTGAGCGCGCAGGTACGGCACCACCTCGGCGGTGAACAGTGTTGCCGAGGTGGCCGTGTGGTCCCGCTGCGCGATGTCGGGCAGCGCCACCTGCTGTACGTCGAGACCGAGGTCGGCGAGAGCCTCAGCGGCGGACGCGACCGCAGACGCGACGTCGGGGTCGACCGGGCCGAACGCTGCGGTGGTCCACCCGACGCGGACAAGCCCGCTGGGCTTGCCAGCAGGCAGGGCCACCGCGTACGGATCGAGCCCGTCGGGTCCCTCCAACAGCGTCAGCGCCAAGCGGAGGTCTCGGACGCTGCGGGCCATCGGGCCGACGTGCCACCACCGGCGCAGCGCGTCCGGGTAGTGGCCGGTGTACGGCACGCGCCCGTGCGTCGGCTTGATCGCCGCGATGCCGGTGTCGTGGGCCGGGCCACGCACCGAGATCGCGACGTCGCTGCCCAACCCCAGCGGCGACAGGCCGGCCGCGATCGCCGCCGACTCACCGCCACTCGAGCCTCCCGGGGTCCGCTCCGGGTCGTACGGGTTCAAGGTGCGGCCGATCAGGCGGTTGTCGGTCTCGGTCCAGTACGACATCTCCGGCAGGCTCGTCTTGCCCAGCAGAACCGCGCCCGCACCCCGCAGCCGCGCCACCGCCGTGGCGTCCCTCGCCGGAACGTGGTCGGCGAACAGCAGCGACCCGCGGGTGGTACGCACACCGGCGGTGTCGAGCGAGTCCTTGACCGTGAAGGGCACCCCGGCCAGCGGCCCTGGCGCGGGCCGCCTCGCCGCGTCCAACGCCTGCTCGCCCAGCACGGTCACGAACGCGTTGACGCGCTCGCCCACGCTCTCGAGTCTGTCCAGGTGGGCCTGCACGACCTCGACGGCCGTGACGTCCCCGGCCCGGATCAAACCGGCCAGCAACGTTGCGTCCAACCAGACGAGCTCGTCGACGTCCACCTGCTCAACCTAGCCCGGGGCTTTCACGGGTGAATGGTTAGCGGGGGGTGTTGGTGGCCTGGAAGGTGCCCCTGAGCCCCACAGATTTCTCGATCGATCGAGCCACCGCGAGCAGGGCTTCTTCGGACCCGTGTTTGCCGATCAGCATCGTCCCGGTGGGAAGTCCACCGGCGGTCTCGATGGGGAGTGTGATGGCTGGGTGGCCGGTCATGTTCGTGGGGGAGGTGTTCGACAGGACCTCCCACCCCCTCAAAACCCGTTCGCTGACGTTCATTTCTGGGGCGAGAGGGAGCGGCAAACCCGGAGTCGTGGGCATGATCAGGAAGTCGACGCTGTCGAACGGCGCACTGTAGAGCTCACGCAACCTCGCGCGCTCGTTCTGTGCGCGGGCGTACAGCTCGCCGCGATAATTTTGCCGCAACCACTCTCCGAGGATGACGGCGACTTGCACCTGTGGGGAGAGTTGGTCAGCGCGAGTGGCAAGACCGGACCGGAGTGCTGCGGCGAACTCTGGGGTGTACCGACCACGCCAGTGGAATCCGTTGCCCCCACCGTTCAGGAGTGCGGCCATGCCTTCGACGAACCCTGCGAAGGCAACCGGACGAAGCTCGACATGAGCGGGAACGGAGACACGTTCCAGCTCCGCTCCGGCTTCTGAAAGGAGGGCGCATGTTCGCCTGAACGTCTCGTCTACTTCCGGCACGACGACGTCAATGCCGCTCGCTTCCTCGACGATTCCGAGCCGAATTCCCTGTAAATTGGCGGGCGCCGTGTCCACTGCGTGGAGGTAGTCGCGCGTCTTGCCCCACAGGTCGCCGTCGGCTCCGGCCTGTCGGGGATCTAGGCCGTCTTGCCCGGCCAGCACTGTCAGGACCCGAGCGACGTCCTCGACGGTGCGGGCCATCGGTCCCACATGGTCGAAGGTCGGGTCGATCCCCGTGATGCCCGTGTATGGGATGAGACCGTGGGTCGGCTTAAGCCCGATGACACCGCACCAGCTCGCTGGAATACGGATGGATCCTCCTTGGTCGGCGCCGATCGACACGTCGACGTCCGGGTAGTGGAGGGCGGCGGCGCTGCCGCTGGACGAGCCACCGGCGGTCCGGTTCGCGTCGTGGGGGTTGAGGGTAGGACCGAAGCTGCTGGAGTCGCCTCCGCCGGAGAAGCCAAAGGCGTCCATGTTCGTCAGTCCGACGATCGTTCCGCCAGCGGCAAGGATGCGCCGTGCGACGGTGCTGTGTTCGGCGGGGACAAGATCCCGAATGAGCGAGGAGCCACCGGTGAGAGGCACGCCTGCGACAGCGACGGCGTCCTTGACGGCGACCTTGACACCGTTCAGCAGACCAGATCCCGTAGGAGTGACCTCGCAGCGCCGCACGAAGGCATTGAGGGGATCATCTGCCGCTGGCAGTGAGTCGTCGGCGCTTGCGGCGGCCCGCAGCGGCTGGGGCATCTCGGCCCGCTCGGCCAGCGGGTCCATGATCGTGAGCACCGTGTCCAAGACGGGCCCGAGACTCCCGAACTCCGCGCCGGGCAGTCCGGCGCCGGCGGCAACGCGCTCGAACTTTTGTTGGTCTAGTCGAGGAATCATGGGCTTGTCCGTTCTTTCGACTTCGTCTGCGGGAATTGTTGTGGCGTCAGGGAACTGGCCGCCTCGGAGCGGCCCCGGTTGGCCCGTCCGTTAGGATCTCCCCTGTGAACGGGCCGTCGCAGCAGAGCTTGGACACCTTCGCGGACACATTGGCTATGGGGACAGTGCCGGCACCGGACGAGGCGATCGAGATCGCTGTCCGGCAGTTTCAGCGACAGATGGGGATCCCAAGCTGCGCCGTGGCGTACCGGGCTGCGGACGCATCGGTCCAACATGTGGTGCTGGCCCCCGGCTACTCCGACGGGATGGTCTCGCTCATCGAGTCGTTCCTTCTGTCGCCGCTGTACCGACGAGCGATGCCGCCGCAGCCAAAAATCCTGCTCTGGCGGGACCAGCCTGATTTCGTTGCGACACCAACCGTTACCGACGTTCTGAAACCTGCCGGCTACCGGGAGGGCACCTCGCTGCCGTTGTGCGGGCCAGACGGAGATGAAGTCGGATCGTTGCACTTCAACCTCTATTCGGAGGGGCTGTCCGGCATCCAGCAGCAGTGTGTGCGGGACCTAACCGCCTTTGTCGCGCAGGCTCTCTCTGCACGGAGACGACGAGACGAGATGAGCCTGAGTCGCCGGGAGATCGAGGTGCTCCGTCTGATCGTTAACGGGGCCTCTAACCCCGAGATCGCCGAGGTGCTTTTCATCTCGCGACGGACGGTTGCTACACACGTGGAGAACCTCCTACCCAAGCTCCATGCGACGAACCGTGCCGCCGCCGCCGTGGCCGCTGTTCGTCACCACCTGGTCTGACCCACGAGACGCTTACACCGCCGGCCGACGACTCTGCCACGGCCGTGCAGTTTCGAAGGCTGCGGCAGCCTGAAGAACGTCGGCATCAGCGTGAATGCGGCCGGCGATCTGCAACCCCACTGGACGGCCGTCGCTTGTAAAGCCGCACGGTACTGAGATTGCTGGGCTTGAGGTCATGTTGAACGGATGGGTCAGGCTCCACCCAAGCAGACGATCGCGCAAGGAAGCCCCCTCAAGCACCTCAGGAGCGAACGCATCAGCGGAGAATGCTGCGACGCTCGTCACAGGACTGACCAAGAGCCGGTGCGTGGTCATGAAGGACGCGAACGCATCCCACACCCCGCCACGAAGCGCATCTCCACGGGCAACGTCTGCCGCCGTCCACGTGTCCCCGGTGAGGACGAGATCGATCAATTCATCGGCCAATTGCCCTCGCATCGAGGGCCAATCGAGAAGGTCTCGCAACCCGGCGAGAGCGGGTACCCAAAGACCGGGCCAGTTTGCGTCGTTGACGTGGTCCCAGTCCGGTCGGGCCTCGACGACCTCCGCTCCTAGTACTACAGTTGCGTTTATTTTGATCTTGTCGGTGTGTCTACGCTGGTGAGGGAACTCGTTCCCGGATCGTCTTGGGGATGGGTGATGATTTGTGTGTGGCCGAGGTGCGGGCGTGGGCTGAG
>JAABUI010000774.1_pt1 | contig 21215 bp, 25 predicted proteins | sample 5559111 | NCBI WGS metagenome assembly JAABUI01 (sample SAMN10711870, study PRJNA513365) | rock metagenome | isolation source: Antarctica rocks | place: Antarctica: Victoria Land, Buttleship Promontory
ATGCGGAGATCGCGGAAATTGCCGACGATCATCAAACAAGAACACCAGCCGCTCCACAGAAAGCTAGTAGGAGCAGGCCACTAGAACTAGAATCAAGCGAGCCAGATAGCTCAAGCGATTCTGATGCTCCTGATGCTCCGAGCGGACGTCCCAAACGGGCCACCGCTGGACCAGTTGACTACAGGGCACTAAACGACCCCTGGGCCAGAGGCCATAATCGGGGCTTTGCCAGTAGAGCAAACCGAGTTCAAATCGAATCGGATACTCCACAAACAGTGGAACATGCTAGGGCTAGTCCCGATTGGGAACAATGGAGCTCGCTTGCAGGAGTGAGCTTGATGCTCACATCAAAAATGACACCTTCGTCGATTCGGCGAATTCTACCCCCGACCATGACCTAGCTGTCAAACAAATCATTCGTTACCTAGCCGGAACTGCCCAGCTGGGGCTTCGATATGGACCTTTCAAAGTGGAGGGAGTTGGGGGAGCTGAATTCTTTGGATATACCGATTCAGCCCATGCGGATTGCTTGGATTCCCGAAAATCCACCTCCGGCTATATGTTTTCCTATGGAATGGACCAATTAGCTGGAGCTCCAAACGCCAGCAATGCGTTAGCACGTCATCTGCTGAAGCTGAATACGTCGGTGAATGTAATGCAGCCAAGGAATTGACCTTCCTGGTTCAAGCATTGAAAGAGCGGCTATAAAAATGGGTAGCAATCCCGTCAATCACCCCCGGGCTAAGCACATTGATACGTCGTATCACTATGTCCGGAACAAGGTAGAAGAGGGAGCAATTCGATTGGAATACATACCCACCGATCAAATGGTGGCCGACGGCCTCACCAAGCCCCTGGAGTCAGGCAAATTCCTGAGGTCCAGGTCAGTCATGGGACTAGCTTCAAGGAATGAGGCTACCCCCGCTGAGCATGGCGCCGGCGAGTAAAAGAGCATGGATATACAGTCAGTAGAGGGTCTGGATAGCTTCGTATAGAGCTCCAATTCCTAAGAGGGAGTGTTGGAAATAGGGAACAGTACTGTTACCCCTGTGGTTAGTAATCTCCGCATTGATCCGGCGCTAGTGAATGGGTATTTACCCTTCGCCCACTTCTTCCTTCCTCCATAGTTCCTACCTACTAGATAGTTCAGTCAATATATCTACATGCCTATCTGCCCTCATGTCCTCGTTTACCAAGAGGAAGTAGGTTCGGAAGGAAGAAGTGGGAGGAAGGTCAAATACCTACCTTACCCTGAGTCCACTAGCGCCGGATGATGGACCACTGAAATTCCAACATCCTAGTTCTCGCCCTGGCTGTATTTATCGTAGATGATCGTATGTTGAAAGAGCCTAGACCTAACCAAAACGGCATTGAAGCCCAAGGATGCGAGGCGATCACAATATAAATTATGACTGGACCAGATCACCAGCATTGAAACAGAATTCTTTCCCAACAGCACGGGAAAACATCCTGTCCAAGAGCAGGATCGCTTGACCTACTGGCTAGTCAAGATACCGACAGAGGCCGTAATTACCGCCACCTCAATTAGCAAGATTACCCCAAGGTCCATGCTTGATATGGGCGAGGATTGTGCCTAAGCCATAGAGGAAACGAGGACAATGGATTGAGGATGGCAACTAAGGCAGAAGACAACTAAACTACAAGAAGGGACTCATTAATGAGAGAATCACCGGGAGCTTCCGCCAGTGGGAAAAGACTACTGGGAGCGACAACGTATCATGGCAGATTGGGAAAGAAGATAAAGGGCAACTCGTCCAGCCCATCTTGACCAAGAAGGTCAGACAACGCCACCAAAAGACAACCCCTTCTGAAGAGAATTTCCCCAGGGAAAGAGGCCGCCAGTCCCGAAAGGTTTCTGATGATCATTCAGAGGGGGAATCCGAAGCCATACTCATAGGCCACCCAAACCTAGTCGCCGCAATTATCGAGGGTAGATTGGAAACCGTTGACAGCGAGTACATCAACCCACCTTTAACCAAGGAAGATATTAATCATGAAATAGGGCAAAACAGCCTTCCAAAGCACCATATTGAAAACTTGGAAAGATCAGTGATCGTCTAGATAAGATACGCATCTAAGATAGAAATGCAATACATCATGATACTGAAGTTGGAGCCTAGATTCAACGGACCAACCTGCATCACTGCTAATGCTAGACGTTAAGGAACATTCGACAACGTCTCCGTGAGCAAGATCTTGGATAGATGGACTATAATTTCCCATCTTCAAATTTCCCCCAGTATCCGCCTACCCGACGGTGAATATGCTTCCGAAAGGTCACGCTCTTTAAACCCAAATAAAATCCGCTCTTTATATACGCCTTGATCTAGTTCAATAACACCAAAGGTGTACTCGGTCAATAGAAAGTATCGAACACCAGATTCTTTCACTTGCCACTTTCGAGGTCCAGTCTCACAGCTCAGATCCCAGATCAGAGTAAGGTCTTCGTTCTGTAAGGAGTAACATTGCATCGTTTTTTCGACCTTGTTTTTGATGATGACATTTTCGTCACTCAAAAGGTTCAATGAGAGAGTACCACCAAAGTCTTGAAAAAGTATTTGCTTCCCTTTTGGAAAGTATTTAAGCGTCGAGTGATCATCAATAGTGACCCAATCTTCACCAGAAGAGTTCATCGCTGTTTGTTCATTCAAGATCTTCGAATGTTCATGAGATTGCGTCAAACGCAAATTTGTGTTGTATATCTTTAGTTTTTTGTGGGTGAGTACTTTTAGTTGGCAAGATTTGGGATCGTAGCATGCGTCTTTCACATCGTGGATGCTGCGTCGTTTTGTGAGAGAATTACCTTCGAAGACTATGAGCTCTTTCTTTGTGATTAAGCAAAAACTTGACTGAAGGTTTATGAGCTTGATTATCTCGGAGTTGACCTTGTCTATCTCAAAAATTTCTGAAAATCCATCATTATCTCCCCACAATTGTACGGTAACAGAATTCTGGATAACTTTGGAGCAGACAGCGACAATGTTTTCATACACTGCAATTCTCGTGTACTTTACTTTTCCCCTCGAATGATTAAAGGCCAGTTGTTCAGTACGACGGAAATTATTGCCATCATAGGTCCAACAACGTACATAGTAACTTTCGGGTTTTTTTCGTCGTACTAACAACGCTCCACTGTTGTTACGCCAATACGCAGAGTCGATTATTTTGTTGGACTCTGAATCAGGTTGTAACCAAGAGGGCTTGTACGGCTGAGGGTATATGCTAGGAGAATCTTGGCAGAAGGTAGCGCATTTCGCATGATCTTGACAGAAGAGCAAGGCTGCGCATTCCAATGTCTTGAATAACAAAAGATGCCTCTATCTCAGTTGTGGAAAGCAAACAACCACACATGAATCCTGTGTCTCCATGTAGTGTTTCCTTACTGTATACGTTAATGAGTCGAACTCCGCGCGTGTCCGTTTCGTCAGTGTCTTCTGCGAGAAGAACCCATCCATGGGAGGAAATATCGAGAATTTGGATCTCTGAATCAGCTTGTGTCAAATCCCATGTGGGCTTTACCTCCTTGGAAAATCCGTCCCAATTCACAAGTCGTACTGAGATTGCATTTTTTTCTTTATTAATGCCAAAAAGTAGATATTCTGAGGGATTTTTTGCCGTTTGAATCGCATCCAAGTGATAGAAAATTTCCCCAGGAACATCAATTACTTTAGGCAACTTCGCTTTCACTTTTTTGATCGTATCAAGCTTCCATTCGAATATGGAAATCTTGTTGGGTTGAAACAACATACATCGTGTGATACCGTCCATTTTATCATCAAACAGGAAACGAATCTGATTAATGCAAGAATCGTCATAAAATCCCAACTTTTTGAGTTCTTCAATTTTCATGTTCTTTGTGTCGCAATACAAAATGTGCACACTTCCATCTTCAGTTCCAACGGCAATCTGAAAACCTTGAAGTGCAACGCAGGCGATAACAGCATGAAGGGGAAGTTTCCACCACATAAGTTCGCCTTGAAGAGTCCAGACCCGTAATGTGTCGCCTGCCTTAGCTGCAACTATACTATCCCCGTAGTAGATCTCGTAATATATACCAGTGTCAATTGGGTACTTTTCTTCCAAGACATAAGGAATAAACATAGTTTCCAACTTTTGATCTTAGAAACGAGATCGAAGCTACCTTATTTATAGCTTCGATCAAACAACGGCTCGAATCCGAATGATGAGCTTATGCCAGCAAACAATTCAGATTACCCGAGCTTGACCAGCTTACCACCCTTGCAGAACTTGGTACTCAAGTCACTTTCTGCCCGACTTACTTCAAGAATAACCGAGTCCCTACGGGTAGTAGTACCTCTCTAATCCCTTAGGAGATATGCTGCGAATGGTTTGTGACAAGGTTTGATGTATGCTCTTCGGACGATTAGGTTTAAGTTGAGTATAGACAGAAGCTCTCGACCCTTCTTTTCCAACTTTACGAGATTTTGCTCATCGCGTGTGTCCCACACTCTTGGTCTCCCTCATAAGCATCGGCATTGAAGATCTCTTACGACCGACGATTTCCAGCATACCATGCATGCCACAATAGCATATCGCAGATGGTAGAAGCTTACTATGGGTTTCATCAGGCCTTCCATGGCAGGTGCTATGGACGGTACTTGACGCCAAGTTAATACTTCAAAGGAGGTAGTGTAGTGACTCTTTCAAGACGGTAGTGCTATATGCTCAGCACGTATGCTCTCGCACGCTTAGGGTTAGTAGCTCAACCTCCGAGGTATGGCTTCTCTTGTAAATGTATCCTCAAGCCGGACCAGAGCAAAAGCTTTAGAGGCCAAGCCATATCAGCCATACGTTGCGTTGATACACTCTACAATCTTAAGCGTTTCTTCTAATCCCACCTCGTGGCAGAAGATGCAGGCATACCTGAGCGCAGCTTTATCGTTATATTTTCATACGTATGTCATAGTCTTCGATACCGCCGTCGACAGCACTGCCAAGAAACGGAGAAAGGTAAGGAGACCCCAGCATAATTGCTACATATATACACTTTAGGTGTAAAGAACACATAGACTCTCTTACCTCTTGCTGTTTTCTATAGGCCAGCCAACAAAAGCAACCATCTTGAACACGAAATTGAAGCTCTTTAAACAGTGCGAAACTGCGGAGAGGTTGCTCAGAATGATATGTAAATCCTTGATAACCCACTAAGTTTGGTGTGTAACTGAGTGATGCGCAATGAGGTTCCCCGAGAGTGTACATGTATTTAAAGCAAAGGTGCACGGGGGGTTCCCTAGCAACTATAGTCCTAATTAGACGACTACTTTACTCCTTCTGCTCCTACCTAGGTAAGGTAGATACCTACCTTACTAAATATTTATTGCTCCTACTGTAATTCAAACCCCGCTTTAGTTCAGCGACTATGTCAAGGATCGCTTCTAGTTGTTTTTCGACTTTTCCTAGCGATGAAGAAAGAGTTTCAGCTGAATTGTCAGATGAATCACTTGAGGTCGACGTCGCAACAGCATTTCGTGATCTTTCCTTCGCGCTTCGGCTCCGAACAGGTTCAGACTGTTTGGAATCTGATATATGTGATGAATTTGTCTTCAAGGATTCTTCAACGTTGGAATCATTTGATTCATTGGTAGATGATTAGCCGCCGGCGAATACAAAAGTTCAAGATCACTGCCACTTATATCTCGGGCAAAAGCATGCTGCGCATTTTTCATTCCTGGCTGATCGATATATTGCTTCTTTTTCCGAACGTCTTCATCCTTCACTAATACACAGTAAGGACAACACGATTAGGTAAAGTAGTCATTGTATGCATTATCATCAATACTATAGTCATGGCGCCTGTTGTTACAGGTGAGACATTGCAGGAAAGTTTGAAAACTGCAGCCAGAAAGAATTAACAATAAGCACTCTAACGAAAATATTAGAGAAGATACGACTCAAACTGAAGCGAAGGAAGGGGACTGTACCCATTTTAGACAAAAGAATACATCTAGTTTTCCGGTTTTGCGCTCTTCGGTTTTGTCGCAAAGAATAAAACATCATAAGGATAAAACAACCTAAAATTGTTGGTGAGCATTCAGCCTCTGCAATATAATTTATATAACTCACGTATGTTCATAGAACTGAAGCAGCCAGTATACTTTAAGACACGTCTTGGTAACCTCAGAGTAGATCGGACCCATTCGTTCCAAGAGCTGTCTGCCGCAACATCTGATATTCATCTCGGAGTTCTGAGGGAGAAGAGTTCAGCTTTCTCTCCATACGCCTAAGAAGTAGTAGTCGAATTCTCTCTTGAAAGATGCGAGACCCTGTCGGTAGTGGGGATGTTGGTACTCTCTCGTTTCCCTGCTGTTGTCAGGACCCCATGTATAAGCATCGGTCTCATCCTCACGGCTGTATTGAAAGCCTACAAGATAAGGCATCCGATAGTCTGATTTGCTGATTTGAAGAGGATGTTGTAGGAGCTTAAGTTCTTGTGCACCCAGCCGGATATGCATGTCCTGTAAGCACGTAGCCACAATGATAGCTAGGGTGAACTTCTGTCCAATGTGTGGCGGACGCAATCCTTTAGAGCTCCCTCCTTTCAGCAAGTAGTGAAGCCTGAAAAGTTTGGAATGTTTGTCGGGGAAACGATAAACAATCCCGATTCTCGGCTGTTCGGGGTCTCAAATAGTACCTAAGCAACCAAGGACTCGAATATTCGACGATTGAGGCATCTGTAGCAAGGCGACAAGGCCTTGAATAGGGCGGAACATTACCTCTACTCGCTTTCAGGATTCCTCGTGATCCATATCATCATCTAAATCCCCCCCATAGTCTCTTCATTCCACAAGGATTCTCTGCCTCTGATCCTGTGGGCATTCCGCGTTGTACCAGTATACCTTGGGGCATACATCCAAATTGCTAAGGTGCATCTCTTTTTCGATCTGATAATGCTCAATTTTTATACTGCTACCCAAGTCCCCAGAATGCTGTGAGTCGAGGAAAGACATGCGCTCTATTGCGGCAATCCTGAAGGTGTTTTCGTATAAGAGACTGGGGGCTGGCATCTGCTCTTGCCCTCAGAGTCTTCGGAAGAAGATCGTAGATCATGTTGTGACATTGGCGTATGGTAATAAGACCAAGGTTTTCGTTCATTTCGATTGGTCCGGATACCTTACCTACTTGTAGGTAGCTCTGCAAGACAGCTAACCCAAAGGGGCTTAAACGCCGCCGCTTACCCGAAAACGTGTAGCGCAGGGACTCAGTCCCAGGTTACCAAATACAGTTTGCAGAAGCTGCATCGCCGACCTTCTAGCCAATCAGCTACCTTCCATGCCAATGTGACTGTCACACACGAGAAGCTGCAGGAGGTCGCTTCCAAAACCACCTCCTACAAGGAAAGGAGTTTGGGCTGAGCTTCGTCAAAAGATGAAACATGATAGAGTCAATGCTCGAGCTTTGACTGCAGCGGAAGCAGCTGAGCGGGATTGTAAGCAAAGGGATAAACAAAAAGAGAAGGACAGTGAGGCTGCTAAGCAAATGAATGAAGAAAAAGAGAAGGACAGTGAGGCTACAGCCTCATTGTCACCGGACCCCCCCCCACCCTCCGCTTCACCCTCCGTCAGTATGACGTTCAAGTAAAAACCTTACATCGACTACTACTACTACAACTTTCAACGAACCTTCGTCCTCTTTCGCCCCATCTGTGATGACTAGAACAACTAAATCTGACTGTGCAGTGAAGGAAACAACTGTATGGGAGCAGGAGTCACAGCCTAGACGTCGCCCCCGAGGTCCTACGTTGGAGGTAGTGGCTCCGAAGCCGGTGAGGAAGAGGTCTAAGCCTAATTTGGTGACGGCAGCAACATTAGATGACAAGAAGTCTCAACAAAAGAGGTTAATTGAATCGGCATTCGTAATAGAATAAATCAGTTTATGGTGGGGAATCTACATGTATTTGTTAGCAAACTACACCTAAATGAAGGTATCGTTGTATCCGAAAGTCCAGGTTTTAGCGAATTGCGAAGAAAACACCCAAATCAGCCTCACATTTGGTGCAAATAGAGCAAATACCTAGTTACCATTCCCACACCCGGACTGCCGAAAGATCCTGCCCTCTATGATGTCGACAACTTTCTGGATCGAGCCAAGGAATTTCAGGAAGAAATGACTTCGATCAAGGCGGCGCAGGAAGAGTTAAGCGAGGGGAGTGGGACCGATGGGCTGTTGGAATGATGGGAGAGCGCCGCACTGCCTGAACCCTGGCATTGCCGCCGGACTTCTCTCGTCGTGAGTGACGCCGGGCTCCATGTTGCCCAGAGAGACGGGGGTTTCGGTCGGAAGGAAGAAGGAGAGGTCTGTCAGACGAAAGAAGGAGGGGAGGGGTCTGTCAGGCCCGAAGGGGGGACGGGGGAGGGAGGTCTGTCGGAATGAGGGCAATAGTTAGCAAGGTTGATGCAGTGGCAAAGCTGCTCCATACAATCATCATGATGCACGACTCTACAAAGGCTAGCTATCCTGGAGTAGGCATAGAGGGAATCTCTTGTATTGAGAACCTGTCTTGAGGATGATACAGTTCGATGGCGATTGTATAGTCTGTGAGTAATCGGGCCTAAACACTTAGCGAGTGTGTTAGCTTCGTTTAAGACAGCGCGAGCTGCTTACCTTGCGGGTGAAAGCAGAGACAAACCGGATTATCTTTGAACAGTCGGTCATCGTGTTATTCGTGCGACGTCTACAAGATTCCTCTTGGTCGGCCGATTTAGCTTCAGACATGGTCGACTTCATCTACTCTCTATTTCAGAAGGTCAGTAAGAGATTGACAGTCTCTCATCACCGGATCGCAAAGTATCATGATCTAGCTGATGTTCTTATCACCCTGGCATCTCTGGGATGTGCTATCCTCGTGTCAGTGTTCATCTGGCTCCAAAAAGTGTTCTTGATACCGGGCACCTTGGCTTTGACAGCGGTCTTTCTTTCAAGCGTTTCGCTCTGGGCCTGGGTTTATCTCTCAATTCCTCTGACACTCGCCGCTTGCCTGAGTATTCCCCTTACTTTGGACCTTGAACATCTCCCTTCAGATACAAGAACGATCACTTTCCTCGTAGTGATCTCGCTTGTTCTTGCGACACCGATTCTCTACATTTGCATACAATTTATGAAATTCGGAAGACGATCACTCGTCAGTCCTATCAGACGTCAGAATTCTGAACAACACCATCAAGGAGTCGAACCAACACCAACGTCATTGAATCATCCGCCGCCTGCTTGCCCATTGCCTACGTATACGTCGCGTCCGACGAGTCTCGACTTCTTCAACTCAAGGTCTGTTGTCTAAATTGAGTAATTCTTCGTGCTTAGTACGAAGTCAAGAAGGAATTCAGAAATTACGAACAGCGGCCTTATGGTATGCTAGCCAAGCCACCTAGTGTACACAAATCTCTTTCTAATATCTGGCTTGTCAAAGCTTCGCTTCGATCTGTCACTGATGTCTACGTGTCGAGGCTACCTTCAATTCTTAGAAGGGTTGAATTAGTTATAATTCATAGTGATCTACTGGTTCAAGGACAGCTTTCGAAATCGACCTGTGTGAATTTGGCCTCTGTGTTGCCGAAAGTCTGCCCGAAGCATGAGTTCCGCCTCGTGTGTCATTTCCCACCAAGACTGATTGGCCGAAGCCCTTGGAGACAAACATCCCTTCCTCTTCTCCCGTGCACTTCCTCTCACCCTCCTCATCCTTCACCAAGTCCGCTTCTCCTTTGCTCAGATCGGGCCGCGCCCTTCTGTCATGAGGAAGAGGGAACTTCGAAGTCGTCTATCCCAAAAGACAATGGACCGCGCAGGCGTACCTTTCCTCTCTTCTCCCTTCGCTCTCGCTCTCGCTCTCGCACCCTTCTCTCTCGTATCTTCTTGGTAGAGATAGTAGGTAGGAACTACGGAGGAAGCAAAAGATGGGAAGAAATCATAGACTGAGAAGATCGACCCTGCCTTCTTCTATTCCCTTTTTCGGAACTCTAAACAGGAATGACCTGTAAACAATGGGGCTCTCCGTGCCTGTCAAGTCGATGCCAGCATGCCGGTGGCAGAGAAAATATGCGACAAAAATACCACAATTGGTCGAGTCTTGTCTACTTTGCTCAGGGCCAGACAGCTGTTCTCTTTTCCAGGTAACTCCACGACTTTCGGGGAAGATATGGGATATCCATTCAAGGATGCGCTAGAACAAGGTGTCAATATATGACGGTAACATTGAGACGGCGCTGTACCTACAGTGAGGATTTGCGTTCTGTCTTCCCCCAAAGGATCATAATATCCGAGTACTTCTTTGTCCCAGTCTATCATTACGGCGATCCAATGATAGGTTTGGCACACGGGAAATAACCACCGTCCACATTTAGCAGGCCGAATCGTTCCTTGTTCAATTTTTGGAAAGATGTAGTTGTTCAGTTGTATTGAACCAACTGCAGGTTGAACCTGAGCAACAATGATATCAATAAGATCACCATTGACTATATCTGCTGCGATTCTGCATATGGTTTCCCTTCCACAGCTCACTCGCACAGCTAGGCTTTCAGATGCTTCAACGACGATTGTGTCTTTCACATTCACATCCTCTACCTGCAGACTGTCTTAGCTAGTAGCGTTTCGTGATATCGCTTTCAACTCACAAATTGTTTGATCGCAGCCGACAGTTGTTCTGCGAGACCGTGCTCGCTTTGCTTTGAGTCCTCTAAAATACTGCGTTAGAAGTGTCAACCAGCTAGACTTTCTCTTCTTACCATAATAACCCGAATCAGATTTAGCAAGTTTTAAGCTCTTGACACTTGAGTCAGAAGATGTCTGTGGATTGACTTCTATAGTCATCGGACTGGCCGTCAGTTGATGTCGATACTTCAAGACATAGCCGAGCGCAGTCATATCGCTGCTTGAGTCCGCCATGTCTATGTTATTGAGACACTCAAGTAGCTGATGGAACGCCAATGGTCGGTGGTCTGCACCAAAGAACGTCACTATTACTGTAAGCCTGGTACAAAGATGCGTGATCAATGACAGATGTCGCCCATCCCAAGCAGGTTTCAACAAGTAACATAGAGCATGTAAACACAAGTGAAGGCAGAACTTGTTCTTTGATTCCTTCCGGAGTTCTGACAGAGTGTGAATCCCATATAGCGCATGTACCCTTAGCGAAGGACCTCTTGAAGATTGTTCCCCTCACAATGCGGCTGAATGAATTCCCACCTGGGATTTGATTGTGGTAACTGGCTATCCTGGTTGAGTACAAGTTTCTTAGTCGAATCTTGGACAGTTCTACGTATCTTCGAGAATATAAACGGGTTCACGATCGCATTGTGTCAGGACCGGATCAACGCTTGGATCCGATCCTAGGTTTGATACCTAGTACGTCACTTGGCTCGCTGGTTATAGAGGGTATTAGGGACGTTCTAAGCTTAGCGCAATTGCTATCTTTTGTACAGATGGTCGAGCGGTCTAGGTGGAAACTCCGATGTGCGCATCGCGCATGCGCCCAGAAGCCACTTGGCACTTGGCCAACTGAACAAGTCGATTAGTTAGGCTCAGGGACCCTAACCCTGGCGCTTACACATTGGCATTTGGCTTAACTCTATAAGGATTGAATTCGTCTGTATATGGGTCACCAAACTGTAGTAGTTTCGCAAGGTCTTTTAACCCGAGACTTGCATAACTCTCGCAGATTTGAACTGACATTGGAGGCGGTAGTTTTGGTGGTTCCAAAATGGGTTTGGTCCGGGAACGGTCACAACATTGGCGCTTCGTTTCATCTTCGTCTTCTCTGGGTCGTTTTTGTTTTCGTGATGGCGTAGATGTATCCAAATCCTTTGTATCATCAGGATCGACCCTAAATTGTGATTCTGTGTTGAAGGCGGTTGAGGAATGACGACTTCCAGACAATTCTGTGGTATCATGCCCACGGCCACGGAACAGAAATCTAGCAATTTTTGGATTCTGCTCCTGTAATTTAATTGTGTTCTTCAAGATTTCGCTTCGCATCCACCCAGGTGAAAGACTGCTGAGACTGCCGACACTGCTTGGGATAGACGGAAGGCAGGGAGTGACAGGCGTGGAAGGAGTGAAAGATGACACTTTGACACAGAATGGATTGGGGACTTCTGCATTCTTTATCTCGGGAGGAGGTGATTGACTGTAATGACGAGTCGGATCGACAGGAGTTTGGGAAGTGGCAGCGTCTAAATGTATTTCGATGGAGGATCAGTGTCTCGTTTGCCTGAAATGTTTAGAGCAACAACCTACCAATCGCCGTCTGCATAACAAGGTCAGATCTCAAAGACGAAGGGGCTGTCGTCGTAGCTCCAGGATTTTCCTGCTTATCGCTCGACAGAGACGTAAAGTTCGTTCTTGGGTGTAGACGCAGTGGCTGTACTTTGCAAGAATCATCTTGGTTCTCTGTTGAAGGGCCCACTAACGATACAGTCTGAGGATCGTCAAAGTGGCCCCTCGGAAATAGGGATTTCTCAAGTTCAAATCAAAACAGCACAGACACTCATTAGGAGTTTACTCGAGCGTCACGCGCTGAATAGAAGCTATAGGTTCATTATTTGATGCATAGCCTCGAAACCTGTTGTTTCGGCGACCCGAAGTCGGCGAGCGGTTTTCTCCCCCAGAGGGTTTTGTCCGTTCGATACACATAGCATAGTTTCCCCCATGGGTCGGACTTAAACCGATGTCACAAGGGTGTATGAATTCAAATTCAAATCCAAATCCAAATCCATGCATGTATTCTATTGACCCGTTCCAGCCTGGAAAGACTATGCGGGTGACTCAAAATACGCTTTACAGAGAATGACGCTACGCCTGATGGCCTCGCCAACTCTCATCTGGAAGGTTTGCCAGCGCTCTTCGGCCCATCGCCTGCATGCGAGTAGGACGTGCTTTACGGTCTGAGTGCCGGCCTTGCAGCTACTCCGGGTCCTTCTGGCCAGATTTTCGCTTTCGGGAGCCCGTTATGCTTCATCAAGACTGCCTTCTTGGGCTCGGGGATGAGCTTTGTTCATGATATGTTGAAGGACGAGGTCATATGGGACATTTTGGTATGTAGGTTGAAGCTATCCGTAGATAGGAGTCTATCTACGGAAGTAGGAGCGAGCTGGTAAAACTCTACTAGCGGGCCCCAGCCCTATCAGTCCTGTCTATTGATTACTGAGCTCGTATCATGACGGCTGACGAAGTATGATGCGAACAAGTTTTTACGTAGTGACTTTCCATTGACTGAGCTTACGAGTATGCTGCGTAATCACTTCTGACCTAGTTGGACTGAGGGCGATGGGCGAGTCCTTCCAAGTAGGATTTATATATGACCACCATACATAGATTTGCTATACGAGGTTCACAGACCCTTGAACCTTCAATAGCATTCTTTATCGACTGGGCAATGTGCATGTTGAAACGGGAGTTATGCTCGGACCTATCGAGGTCACATGACGCACTGTATTTAACCGAAGCTTGAACCTCCATAGAACTTCACTCAAACATACATTCTTCATATGCTGCAAACCTTCATACTTCTACAGGTTATGAGCCCGGAGCTCTGTAGTACGGTTACTACACTGAGTAGACGCTTTTACTGTGTTTGAGTCCGGTTAGGCTACGAAACAGTCAAATTACATCTTCATCAATCATTCCGTACATCGTCACCATGGGTAAAGAAGATGGATACCCGTTCGAAAAGCTGAAGGGACCGGATAACTATAAAGAGTGGGCCAGGGAAATGACCTTTGCTCTTCGGGACGCAGGCTTGATGGGCTATGTAAATGGCACTATCAGGAAGCCAGTTCTCGACGGAACACTCGATAATTCCGAGCTAATAGCAATAAAAGAGGCCATTGTTACATGGATTCAAAAGGATGATCGAGCGGTAGGCAAGCTAGGCAAGATGTGCTCCAAGCCAGTTCAGCTTGGATTCAAGGATCATTGGTCAGCTAAGGAGGCCTGGAACTTTCTAAAGGAACAGTACACTTCGGTGGGATGGTCATCCAAATGGGCTGTTCTGAATAGGCTGGAAGAAGCTCACTATGAAACATCGAACGGCATAGCAGACTTGGAATCAAGTATAAACGTGGTGTTAGAAGATATCGAGGAGCAAAATATCACTATGAAGGAGTACGTTACTATCAAAGTGATCAATTCCCTCGGTCCCGGCTTCGAAACATACGTTACCGTGCTTAATGAACAGGCTAGAAAGGAAAACAAGCTACCTGATTTAGGAGGTCTGTTCAAAAGCTTAAAAGAGGAAGAACTTCGAATGAAGGATTATGAGCGGCTGCATGCTATACACGGTCCGCGTCGAGGAAGGTCAAACGCACGTGTTACATGCCCTCATTGCAAGAAGACTGGTCACACTGAAGAGGGTTGCTGGCCGTTGCATCCGGAGCTGGCCCCGGAGCATCTACAAGAGAAGTTTAGAAATGAGCTGGAAGCTCAAAAGGGAAGAGATTCATCGACTAGGATAGGATCGATGACAGCGGGGGTCAGGAGAACATTCATTGGTTAGGGTCATGAAGATGGCCCGGGCAAAGATATCGCGGCAACGATATCGGGCAGGCAGTTAGGTATTTGGCAAAGATACCGGGCATAAAAAGGTCCTCAGGATGAGGCAAACGGCAAAGGTCCTCAGGATGAGGCAAACGGCAAAGCCCTCAGGATGAGGCAAACGGCAAAGTCCTCAGGATGAGGCAAACGGCAAAGCTCTCAGGATGAGGCAAAAGCCCTCAGGATGAGGCAAACGGCAAAGCCCTCAGGATGAGGCAAACGGCAAAGTCCTCAGGATGAGGCAAAATACGGCTGGATCAGGATGATCTATTGAATAGGGGCTAGGATGGCTTCGGGCAAGAGCTATGGCAAATAGCAGGTTACATGGCTTCAGAGGGAGCTAATTGGTCAGAGGGAGTGTTTTTTCGGTTGCATCGGTTTTTCGGCTGCATCGGTTGCAGAGGGAGCTTTCTGAGCAGAGGGAGCTTCCGAATAGCTTCAAAATTTGGCGTCAGCGAGATGATAGGCGATAGGCCGTGCAAGAGGGAGTGTTGAAACGGGAGTTATGCTCGGACCTATCGAGGTCACATGACGCACTGTATTTAACCGAAGCTTGAACCTCCATAGAACTTCACTCAAACATACATTCTTCATATGCTGCAAACCTTCATACTTCTACAGAGAAAGTCTACATTGATGGATGGAATGTTTCGTACTCATGCAATCAATGACGGTATTGTACGATCTCCCAAACGAGGTATTGGAAATAAAATTAAATTTACGCGCGAAGACCAACAGTCATGGTCCAATCTTATTGACCTTAGACGTGTAGACAGTATGTCTTGAGGTTTGCATGTTGTTACACCAAGCTGAACATTTACAGAGCTACTGAACGAGTTGGTCTTGTATGATCTTCTTCGTAATAATCTTCATGAAAGAGTTCTATCTGATTTCGTTCATAGTCAAGGCAACCTGGATATATACTGGAGTCAGATATCATTGAACGTTAGAACAGTCAGCGAGTGCTTATAGTTGTGCTCTGGTTGGAGAAGCTTCCGGGACAAAATGTAGAATGTGGCTGGAGTTGTGTTCATTACTGACCTTCGCTGATCGGATTTAAAAAGCAGCTAGGTTATGCTATTCATCAGAGACATCGCAAAGGGCGTTGAGGAGCCCTATCTAAGTTATCAACGGAAAAAGCGCGCTCTCAGTCGCTTGTCTGCTGCTTCTTGCAGGTTACAAAGTCGTCACAGTACAAGATGAACATTGAAACGTATACTTGAGGCATACCCTGTTGCAGAATTGGCACTGCCCTCGTCCATTCTTTCTGAATCACCAAATGGTATGAGCGTGGTAAGAGCAATTGCGTGAATCCGCGTTACAATTGCTGAAGAACCAGCTGCAGCCGCTTCACGGTCAAAGAAGTCCGAATTATGGGGAAATTTCAAGAGCAAGGCATATCTCATCTCGAAGCCTACTTTTCAATCCGGAATACCGCGAAGCATGTGAAGACTACATCGAGGTCTTTTTCTCTCATGCTAGGCTTCACGTATTCGCTGACAAGTATGATGTTGGCTCTCTTAAAGACCTTTCCCTCCATAAGCTTCAGCGAACTCTATCCGAGTTCACTTTGTACAATGAACGGATTGAGGACATTGTCAATTTACTGCGATACAGCTACTCAAACACTACTGGCCGTTTAGAGTCGGTGAATGGCCTAAGACTACTCGTCGTATATTATTCTGCATGTGTAGTTGAGGATTTGTCACAGAGCAAAGAGTTTCAATTGCTTTTGCAGGAAGTTGGTTTACTTGCGAGAGATCTTGTTGAACAGATGCTTCAGAGATTAGACTAAGCTTGAAGTACACTTTATATTAAGAGTTGTCTTAATGTGATTGGTATGATATGTTTAGTATCTCTTGAGATAGTGATGAAAGACTGTTTTCGATGTAATGCAAAGTATGATCATTGCTATTTGTTGAAGCAATAGAAGCGATAGTAGAAGCAGAAGGAGTAGTCATTCAATTAGGAACATAGTTCCTAATTAGGAAAATAGTAATTGCAGTGCCATTACACTGCCCGCTAGCTCTAGTTGGGGCTAGCGCCAATTGCGGCATAAAACATAGATGGCCTTCTGTTCTAGATTACACACCTTAAAGCAATTATCAGATTTACACTTCTTCACAGTTTTAGTTCATTGACTGGCACTATGACAGCCTATCTAAATCCGATGTTCGATCTTCTTCAACGTTCAGCAAACTGTCATCAGTCGCTAAGTAGTCGAAGCTTGAAATCAAAATGCCCCCATGATCCTTTGGTATCGCCATTTGATTTGCGATTAATCTTCCGACCGAGTATCGAGAGAGCGATAGCTTGCTTATGTATTGGAAACACCTTCGTCAGAATCATCATAGCTTTCCTCTAAGCTTTCTTCCGAACTCTCCCAACGTTACTCTGAAGCGTCCTTCAAATCCTTCACAAAACTTTCACGAGTGAACAATTAAAGTCAAAATGCTCATCGTTCGAGTGGTTCTGAAACGTTTCAATGTCAAAGGCAATGCTTCTGCCACTGGTCGAGTCGAACTGACGATGCCTTGTCAAAGTCCGTCTATCAAGTTGCTCTTTGATCTTTTCTCGAATTCTCACGTTCATATTATTCATAGTGTCATTCCGACGCTAAATCGCCTCAAGGTCTAGCTCGTCGAAAATATCTGGAGGTCGCCAACGAAGATACAGCTTATTGTGGCAAGCTGGCAGTGTAAAGCTTGTAATTTGAGCTCGGAAATATTGTGAACAGGAATAGCAGGCTGGCTTGCTACATCCAGTATACCTGTCTTCGCCCGCGAACTCATGTTTCTTACGGATAAACAGATCTAACAAGAGTAGTTCTGCATGGACCCGGGTTTCAAAGGCACAATTCTCCTCACAAGCGACATCCAGATTAAGTTCATACGAGGAGTCCATGAGTTTTAAGGCATCCCGATACGATGCAGCGCCGTCCTTTGGACACATCCGGCCCATAATGCCGGAAGCGGTAGTATCCTCAGGAAGCAGATTGCAATATGCACGAGGGGAGGAAGGCTCCACTTGAACCGAAAACCCCTCAAGGAATCCAGGGGCCCCGGCGACTGCCGCCACCAGTGTCTTCGTTGCCATTCGATGGGCTCCTAGCCGTCCGATGTAGTGGCGTAGATCTTGAAAGGCTCGGCAGTGAGGCTTGCCTTCTGCGGAGAGTCGATCAAGCGCCCAGAGAAGCCGCGAGTTCCTTGCAGGCTCGACATGCTTTCGGCAGTCCGCTGAAGTTCGTTAAGCCACGAGCAAAGTTTCAAAGCTGTGCCCGAATCGGTTGACTCGTCTGCTACCATTTCAGTGGAAGATGAAGAAGGAGCCTTACACTGTAAATGCTTTGAGCATTTTCTTATCATCCCATCCGTCCGCTTCCAATATGTACGAAGCCTATTTCTGCTGAGCGAGATGGCTTTCTTGAATATCAGAGCTTCAACTTTGGCGTGATTCGTGTCATCTACTGTAACCAGCAATTCCAATGTTTCACGAATAAAGTCTTTCACTCGCGGCTTCACATGATCATTTGCTGCACAATGAATGACGACACCCTGAGGACTATCCTGAAGGGCAATTGCAGTACTTGTATCCCCTCCTTTTTTGAAGTCGCACAAGTAAGCAAGTTTATCCACGAAGGCTCGACGAATTTCTGTCGAGCTCAAAGCGCCATGCTCAGGGTCGGTCGGCCGGTCGACACGTTGACCGCGAACAGGATCAAGCAGCTTCAGTAGCAGCATTGGCTCGTAGAATCGTCGTAAAAGTTTCCAATCAATGTCTACAGCACCCATCACTACCAGCGAGGGCCTCCTTATGGCCGCCGCTCTTTCGGAACGGGGTGAAGTCATCTTGTCACCAAAGCTGGATGCTTTTCGCTTCGAAGCTCTGGAAGGAGCTTTACTTAGACTGCGTTTCTTCCCTTTCTTCATCGATTAATATCGAGCAGAGCCCTGAGGTATGTTGGAATTATATATCACACTTCACCATCCTACATGGACTGTCCAGATCGCTTTTATGATACGAACAGAAGCTGGTTGATTAGGCGAAGGCCGGCGGATAGTAAGGAGGTAGAGTATTTCATTGCAAATAGAGAAAGATGGTAGACAGCCACGCGACTATACACAATTCCACGGCTAAAGATGGGTTCGAAAGATATCTTGAAGATTAGGAAATGGATGTTCCGTCACTGAATGTTAGTGTCGTCTTGTTGTGACAGCAATGAAAGAGTAACTTCAGGTTCATCAGAGTAAGCCACCTGGTGGAGCATTGATTATTGGTCCGCTTTTGAGAACGAGAGAAACGGGGATCGATCGATACGATTCGGGGCGTCGGATTCTTGCGTTATCTCTTATCATCTCGAAGCATCACAACGCAGTCATGAATAAACGGTCGGACGAATTTAGTAAAGCGTCGCGTTTGATGATGCACGTTGTCGAAAAGATGTCAGCCGTCCTCTCGAAGCCTGACAGAAGTGCTTATGATCGACAAATAAACAGGCACAAAGTGCCCATCCAATAACAAGGCATGGTGCCCGCAATGCGTCTTGCATATAGAATCCCATAATTTAGAATATACAAAGATTCGTCCACAATCTCCAGCCAGGTACGCTTGACTTCATTACTGTCTGTTCCCACATCTGATCGAACGCCACGCTTTACTCTGTTTGTTCATGATTGCATTCTGGTGTATCGAGATGAAAAGATAACACGCAAGAACCCGACGCCACAAAACATATCGGACGATCTTTGTTTCTCACATCTTCTATAGCGAAGCAAGAAAAACTATGTGTTGCGTTACGAGGCCCCTTTCCTGAAATAAATATTTTTGGCAACAAATGTTCTACGCGCGAATATCTTAGACTGGTCCTTGATATCCCTTTGTCATAGAATTTGGGACGTTTCATTTCCAACATATAGTATTTCGGCCGTGTCGGCCAGTGGTCTCGCTGACATTTTGGCTTTTGGCTCGCCCACATCGAGGATCGAAGGAATTTGAATGTGGAACCACAACAGTCAAAACATCTAATTCCCTGGAAAATTGCCGTATCTGTTATGGCACTCATACTAGCCTCGACAAGATCGGCGTTCTTCCAACAGTATAATTTTCACTTTAACCCTCATGCCACGCTTCACACCGAATTTCGTCGTTTAGCGGAAGATCGTAAATGGAAAAGAGGCTCGAACAGCAAATTATTTGAGAAGGCTTGGGGTCACTGTTTTGGCCCAGAGGTTCCCGTCGGCTGCAACATCGATAGGAGGGAGAGTCGTACTGGAGCTCAGCATGGCACGGATAATGACGAGTTTTCTTCCATGCTACACAGCCTTCAAAGCCTCGGCCTTGAGGGAGGGGCAACCAAGAGGGCACCAAGAGTCCAAAGGGTTGGCGCGGAATTTGTTTCTTATTACGGTAACGATGCTCATGTCACAGAGAGATGGCAGGCGCTTTGCCAGGATTGCGGAGTCAATCCGGTACCACCATCTATCAAAAAATGCAAAAAGGTACAGCCCCTTCCTGCGATGCGCTTGACGGGCTTTTTGTAGTAGGTACCCACGCTAATGTCTTCTTGAGTTTCATTAGGCACTGAAAAGCTTAAATATCAACATATATCATTTCCTTGATGCGAAAAAAACCGGAAGAATCCCGCATCGTTTTCCATCCCGAGGGGATTTGACGGTGTTCATGAAAAGACATTCAGAGAAAAAGTATCCCTTGAGTATGGCGAAACAGAACAAGTTCTTGAATGTACTTCTCATCGAATGCTGGTGAGTTCTCTGAACCACCACCTCGATTACTAGGAAGTGCTGCACCAGCGCAGTACCTCGCTACTTCGCAATAAACATATTCCAAGCATACCTCAGTGTAATGGCCGACAGCGCGTCTAGCCTGCTCTTATTCGCCTTCCTTCCCCTTTTCATCGTTCCACTGATTCTTCTTGTCTTCGCTAATCGTTAACGTACATATTTTGAATGAATGATTTGAAAGCACTTATCATCAAAAACTTTAACGCGTTGTTGATGTGATGAAGAACTTGTAAGAGATCAGGATTTCATGATTGGTCAGATCAAGTCAATCTTAATCTAACCTAAACAAAACGAACCTCATCTGGTCTGAGCAATTTCTAGGAGACTAAGCGGAAGTAATGAAGTACGAAACCATATTAAGTCAAATTTCACAAACACGCCGAGCTATAGATAATGAAGCAGTGACTCGATGATAGCGGCAAGCGCAAATCGTGATCTGTGATAGTGACATGATATACACTATGATGTAACGCTTCTCATAACACCACGAAAAATACTTCGTCCGTCATTCAACTTCTTGATTTTGCTTTCAAGAAGATTCCTCTGTCTCCTCGCTGACGGAGGCTCTGACGCGATTGCTTCCGCTTCCGGGTCAGACAGGCCGTTCACTGTGATGGGAGAAAAAAATTTCTCCAGGCCGCGCACGATGTGTCGCTCCACGACTTGCGTAGTAATGTTGTCGATGAATGTTTTAAGTGAGAGCTAAGCAGATTGAGTACGGGGTAAATCGATCAGGGACGTGCACGAGCTCACTAACCTTATAAATCGAATAAAGACAGTCAAGAGCTTCTTCACAGCTATGATTCTCCATGTCCGGATCTATTTTGCCAGAATATTCTCGCGCTGCTTTTC
>JAABUI010000776.1_pt1 | contig 21120 bp, 31 predicted proteins | sample 5559111 | NCBI WGS metagenome assembly JAABUI01 (sample SAMN10711870, study PRJNA513365) | rock metagenome | isolation source: Antarctica rocks | place: Antarctica: Victoria Land, Buttleship Promontory
ATCACCACACCTCATCTTCTCAACATTCGCTGGATAACATATTCACTGTGGTCGCTGTCTTGTTGTCACGTCACTTTCCGTGCCCGCCACATTGCCGGAGTCCCAAAATTAGAAAGACGCCAAGGCTTTGCCCTGCTGCCACTGTGCTGCAACCACGAGATCTTACAACACCGAACACCATCCCACTCTCTCACACCAACAACCCTACGTAGCACGCATCACAATCTTTACCTCAATACCAAGAATTACGCTCCACACTGACCATGGCTCTCAAGCGTATCAATAAGGAGTTGACTGATCTTGGCCGGTCCGTCCGCACCTTGGTTCTTTGGTTGAGCGCTGGCTTCGAGCTCTACTTTAATGCTGGAATACATCGAGGCTGACTATTTCTCTATAGTGACCCTCCTTCCTCATGCTCAGCGGGGCCTATCGGCGATGATCTGGTATGTCAGTCTGATAACAATGATGGAGTCGGCTGGACAGCTTAGTCGTTGTACCTATCAAGATGTTGCACCATCACAGGATTCGTGACTGACAACAGTTTCCTATATAGTTCCACTGGCAAGCAACAATCATGGGACCTGTATGTTAAGTCCGATTGCATGCAAAGGCGGCACCCCACATTTGACCTGGGAGCATGGTGCTATGGATTCAGAGCTGACAACCACTGCAGGGTGACAGCCCATACTCAGGCGGGGTCTTCTTCTTAGCCATACATTTCCCAACCGATTACCCTTTCAAGCCACCGAAGGTGAACTTCACAACTCGTATCTATCACCCGAACATCAACTCCAACGGTAGCATATGCTTGGATATTCTTCGTGATCAATGGAGCCCTGCTCTGACAATCTCGAAAGGTACGGAGGTGCCCAATGCAAATTGCTCAACGAGGTGTTAGATATGGGACTAATCGGTCTATCCCAGTGCTTCTGTCCATCTGCTCTATGCTCACAGACCCTAATCCCGATGATCCCTTGGTGCCTGAGATTGCTCATGTCTACAAGACGGACCGCTCAAGGTACGAGTCTACAGCGAGGGAATGGACTAGAAAGTACGCCATTTAGGATTGAAGTTGGTGAAAGAATGGTGCTTGGCGAGAAGTTACGGACAGAAGGGGCGGCTCGTGGCCATGGACAACGGTTGTTAAAGTCTACCCTTGAGAAAGCATACACCATCAGACATCGATCGGAAGCAGTGGAGAGGACCTCAGATTTCCTTGTTCCATGGTCATATCCGTAATTAGCAGGAAGGGTTGAATCTCTGGATTCAGGCACATGCGAGCAGATTTACGATACATGGGCGAGCGTTGGGCGTGTATCTACGGTAGCAATGATTGGCATTGCATGATTTCATTACACTCTTGCATTGAGCTGTAGACTCCAGATTGTTCCAAGTGCCTTGGTTTAGTGTCTTCATGTTGACTTTCTTCCTCAACAGGCAGTCACCATGAACTTAGATTGGCTGTGAACCATCGATGGCATGGGTGAGGAAGGTGCCACTCCCAAAGTAATCCTCGTCTCACACTCGGGTCTCTCCCTCTCCATTTTACTCTAGCACACAACCACTGTCGATCTTCTTACTTCTTACAAGGTCCCAAATGACCGTCGGAGTGCTCGACAATTCTGCGCCATCGAAGCCAATACTGCCATGACAACGCCAAATGCTGGGAGTGTGTTCCCCCTTCAGCTAGAAAAATCTACTATATCACCCTTGACAAGGATGCTAGTATCATCCGAGATGGGTCCTGAGCCCCCAAAGGACCACAACTGGAGGGAGAGACTTGATCGCTTCATATTTCTCACGAGCTCTCGTTACTTTCTCGTCGCCTTCACCATTTGTGTCCATTCATTAGCGTTCTCTGCTGGACTGTTGTACTACAACTCAAATGTCACCCCCCCCACGGCAGACTCGACTCTGCTGATTGCACGTGCCGCTACGCTTGTCCTTCATTGCGATGCCGCAATCCTCCTTTTTCCAATATGTCGTACCCTGATTTCGATCCTACGGGAACGTCCTCTCCACGCCTTCCTACAACGGGGCAATGAAGCACTCTTCCACGAGCTCATTGCATGGTCTATGGTTTTCTTCACTTTGCTCCATACATTGGCCCATTGGACCAACTATTCCGGCGTGGCAAAGGCGAGTCGCCAGACATTCATTGGGTTCCTGCGCCTTAACCTCGCCACAGGAGCCGGTTGGTCTGGAAACCTCATGCTTGTTGTGTTAACGCTTATCGCTGCTACTTCTCCACACCGGGTCCAGACAAGAAAATGGAGTAAATTCGGTGCTACTCACCACCTATACATTCTTTTCTTTGTCTTGTGGTCTATACATGGTGCTTTTGCCACCAAGGTAGACAAACCAGTATCTTTGACAGAATCGGCAACTTTCTGGCAATATTGGGTGTGTGGAGGACTCACGTATCTGGTGGAGAGGCTCCTTCGCGAATTTCGTGGAAGGTATAAGACCCGGATCTCGAAGGTTATTCAGCACCCAAGCAATGTCGTTGAGATACAGATCAAGAAGGGAAACATGGCGGTCAAGGTTGGACAGGCACGTATGCGCTACAAGTCAATCGTTTCTGCTGCTAATAGCGTCACAGTATATCTATCTTTGCTGTCCTGAAGTCTCCATATGGCAATGCCGTGCGTTTGCGCTCACTAGCGCCCCCGAGGAAGACTATTTGTCTGTCCACATTCAGTGTTCCGATCACTTCACGAGGGCTTTAGCCGCCTCAGTCGGTTGCAAGTTTGCCCACACGACAGACGGAAAAGTCACTAGAACCTCCTCGGTAGTTGGTGTCGATGAGAAGGCTACCAATCTGGACGTGAATCCTAACATCCGGAATCCTCTTCCTCCTGTTTCTGTTGATGGGCCATTTGGCCATACTCCAGGTACCCTTTGGGACCAAGATGTTGCGATATTAGTGGCCGTTGGATCGAATGTCATGCTTTATGCTTCGATTCTTAAGAGCGTTTGGTACCGGATTAATTTCGCATACGAGAAGACCACGCTTCGAAAAGTCTATTTCTTCTGGCTTTGCGACGACACCAGGAAATTCGAATGGTTCAAATCACTCCTATTGGCGATTGAGGGACAGAACTTCGACGACAATATTGAAATCCACCCTGTAAGTGTGCGGTCTATGCAAAATGACTGAAGAACTAATCGATAGCAGTATATGACAAGCAGCTACAAATCTCGCACTATGGTAACAGCCAGGGATCTTGATGCCAACGAAGACATATTTTCCGACCTGCGATCGCCCACTAACTTCGGCCAGCCCGATTGGGATGCCATTCTCAAGGCCGTTCAAAAGCTTGACAGCCCGTCAAAACTAGGCGTCTTTCCTTGCAACTCACTGGAATTGGTGTGCGATTTGCGCATTGCGTGCATGAGATGCTCAGAAAGAGATTCGAAGCTTAAGCTGAGCATGATGACTCTCTGACCTACGCCATCCAGACCATACCAGTCAAAAGATTACCGAGCTCTAGCAACCGCATACGGACAACGGGCGCTTTTAGGTATTGCCTATCATGAATTACTTTCGACGTAGCACCACTTATCAGAAGCTGAATGAATTAGGGGTAGGTTCCATAGTGTTATGGCTTTGGCGAAAGATGAAATGTATTTACATTTGCGATAATGGTACAAAGTTCTGTTGCTATCAATGCGTTGAGGCAGGACCCTTCACTCTTGCATCGCTAAATCTTGGAGTCGTCATGAGAACAGTCCCTGCTCGAGAGAGTTTCCGGTAATCCATATTGAGAATGTACTGGCTCTACGCCTCGAGAAACCTCGAGATAGACGGTAGACACTTCTAGCTTAAAATGGTCACGTGGCCCCTGGTCGTGAGGCCGGTTGTGTGCCAAGCCTCGAGATTTGAACATATCCTCAAAGCTCAATCAAGTAGTGAAGTCCTACAAATCAACTCTACCACCACACCTCGCTGCGAAGCCCCCGAAACTCTCACCGCACACCCGATTCTTCTTCCTCCAACTGCCGCTGCTGCTGCTGCCATACTAATCAAGCTCTCTGCTCGATCTAAGCAGTTTCCAAATTGACATACAAACACCCCTCGCATGCACAAGTCAAGCCTCCAAACGCGAAATCCTCTGAGCCAGCCACTGACTGATCGGCGTCCGTGTCAAGCCAGTCTGCTACTCGACCCACCGCACCACTGTCCACGCGTGCTCTGAATCGTGCAACACGCCTTTTACCCACCCACCATTACAGCTTCAAACCTTCGTTGGAAGGCTCTCCGAAACTTCCTCCTGCTTTGTCGTTTCGTGCAGCATACAAGTGCTCAACATAGATCAAGATGGCTACAGCGTTGGCGGATCAAACTAGCAAGATGAATCTTAAGTGAGTGCTGCTAGGGATAACGAGCATGACACTTATTGAGAAAAAGCTCTGCTAGTGGTACTCCATTTCAACACTCAAAGGAGAAGTCAAAAGCTCCCAGCAAAGATTCTCGACCACAGACTGAGGTGCATGCCGGCATGCCGTCTTCCAAATATGAGAGCTAAATAGAGACCTAGGATGTTACGGCCACCAAAGGCCTTGAATTCGAAGACTTCGTCCTAAAGCGGGATCTGTTGAAAGGAATCCACGCTGCTGGTTTCGAGAGACCTTCGCCAATTCAAGAAGAAACAATCCCTGTAGCCTTGACGGGCAGAGACATACTAGCGAGAGCCAAAAATGGCACGGGAAAAACTGCAGCATTCATTATCCCCACATTAGAGAGGATCGAGCCGAAGACACAGAAGACACAGGCCCTCATATTAGTCCCCACACGGGAGCTTGCCTTACAAACGTCACAAGTGTGTAAGACCTTGGGACAACACCTAGGTATCAATGTTATGGTCACTACAGGAGGTACTGGCCTCAAAGATGACATACTCCGCCTAGAGGATACAGTCCACATTATTGTCGGTACACCTGGCCGGATAGCAGATTTAGCAAGGAAAGAAGTTGTCAAATTGGATGAGTGTAGTACTTTCGTCATGGACGAGGCGGACAAGCTCCTGTCCCCGGAGTTTACCCCGACAATCGAACAGCTGCTTAGCTTTCACCCCAAAGAGCGACAGGTGATGCTCTTTAGCGCTACTTTTCCCATCATTGTAAAATCCTTCAAAGTAAGGAATTAGCGTATGGCTTCAATTGTCAGAAGCTGACAAAGCTTAGGACAAACACATGAACAACCCCTATGAGATTAACCTCATGGACGAGCTTACACTTCGAGGTATCACCCAATACTACTGCTTCGTGGAGGAAAAACAAAAAGTTCATTGCCTGAATACCCTATTCTCCAAACTTCAAATAAATCAGTCCATCATCTTCTGCAATTCTACAAATCGAGTCGAACTTCTCGCGAAGAAGATCACCGAACTGGGATATTCATGCTTCTACTCTCATGCAAAGATGTTGCAACACAACCGTAATCGTGTTTTCCACGATTTCCGCAATGGGGTCTGTCGCAACTTGGTGTGCTCAGATCTTCTTACACGTGGTATCGATATCCAAGCTGTCAACGTGGTCATCAACTTTGACTTCCCAAAGAACGCCGAGACATATCTTCATCGTATTGGTCGATCAGGCCGTTATGGACACCTAGGGGTGGCTATCAATCTGATCAATTGGGACGACCGTTTTAATCTCTATAAAATAGAGCAGGAACTGGGCACCGAGATTGCAGCCATTCCGCAATCTATTGACAGAAAGCTTTATGCCTATGACTCACCAGAGAATATTCCCCGGCCGCAATCAAATGTTGTTGCTGCACGCGATGTATCCGGCCAGCAGCCTGGTGGATCTCACCAGCGTAGCAGCAGAGGCCCTGCTCAAACCTCAAATGGGGGACACACCGGACAAAGTCGTAATCAGCCTAATGCAGCCAATCCATCAAACAATCAGCGCTACCGCGGACAAAATGGCACGCCGAGAGGGCCTTCTGGGGGATATCCACCTCGAAATCAGCAAAATGGCGCTGTGGTCCCATAAGGGCGATTAAAGTCTAGCTTCCATTTGCCCTGCGTTTCGTTTCTTTTTCAACTCATCACGACCTTCGCCAACGACTCTCTACGTTTGTACATATTTATCACGCCTCGGCCTTCTATGAACCTCGATATCCTTATTGTGCGCTCTACGACTGACTCGGAAGCTTCGGCATCACAGACAGTGTCCTGCGCTTGGAGACAGTGCATGGATACACCCCCTTAAAATCTGCTTTGACATGGCGTTATATCGCACGCTTCCCACCGTGCTCAACTCTCTTTAGACGAAACCACCGTGGTCTATTTCTATTATCAGCCGTCGACTTCCCTAGGCCAAACTTACCTGCCAACTCAACAGGTTAGGAACATACGATACAGGTTCGCTCATTTGCCTCCTCGACCCACAATCCCGTCTGAGTCTATGCTCTCATCATTATCCTTATTATCTACCCGGCTACTATCTCCCGATCTCCCGATATCCCTAACCTGCTACATACTTTTCCTTGGACCTGGCGCTCCTCTCGAGGCCCTACAACCAGCAAATTCTCTATTTGGGAGCTGTGGATGTGGTTCACCACTGCCTGGAGTCAATCTCGTCCACCATCTACTCTGCGTTCATCAGAGACCATGGCCCTATCAAGACAAAATCCCTCGATGCCATTCTTCTAGCTGCAGGACACGATGGACATATCATTCAAGAAAGAAGAAACGCTAGCAAAGCACCCAAAAAAGAACATTCCCCCCAAAAACAAAGTAGGAGGCATAAGGTGTGCCGTGGAACGATGCAGACCTGACAACAGCTTTGAACTATGGTTAGCAATAGCCAAGAAAATCAAGGTTGCTCTCTGATGAGTTCACTACTTACGTGATGACTACGGTACAAAGGCCCCCCAAACTTGTGAGGTAAAAACGTATACAGCAAATCACGAGGCTCCAAACCCCCACGTCTATCATACACACTCTCGTTCTCCTTTTCGACTTCCTTTTCGCTCAATTCTTTGGCGCATCCGTTAAAGGCACATACCTAACCCCAAAGCTCTTTTCCCTCACCACCGTCCCATCCTCCTTCTTATCGATCATCCAGATATATTGACTCTCCTCCCCAACCGGGATGAAAAGTCTCCCAGGCCTCCTCAGCTGTTTGACCAGCACCTCATGAGCCTCCTTCGCAGCTGCCCCAACATGAATAGCATCATACCCCTCATCTCCCTGGTCACAGAATACAGTAGGATCACCCGCATACCCCAACCTCCCATCGCCTTTCACGAACTTGACCTTCCCGGTCTCCAACCACTGTCTGCTTTGCTCACTCTTCGCCATGTTGTTGTTCGCCAAGTCGACGAGACCTTGGATGTGATCTATTCCAATGACATGACCCCGTTCGGGAAGTAGAGCAGCCAGAACAGCGGTCAGGTAGCCTGATCCGGAACCGATGTCGAGAATCCGAGCGTCTGGACGCGAGAGGTATGGGAGGAGGGATTCGGCGGCGCTGGCGTGCATGTGTGGGGCGGAGATGGTGGCGGAGAAGCCAATGGTTTGGGGAGAGTCGGTGTAGGGGGCGTAGGGGGAGAAGTGGGCACGGTCGACCTGTTTGTCTGGGGTCAGTTAAGTGGAGGGAGAAAGGGCAGGTTGGTCGGCGGGAGGATGGCACAGGGCGTCAAGGAGTTGCAGGGCGTACGGATAGCATAGCATTCTTGACCCGTTCGGATGTGATGAGGCCGTTGCTGGCGAGGTTCTTAATCAAGCCTGCGTTCGAGGAGCCAGAGGACATCCAAGCCATGGCTTCTTTGTTGACTGGGGGAAGGTGGGATTTGTACGAATTAGGTAGACGGATGTCTATGTGAAATGAGGATGCCGAAAGAAGTGAAGATAAAGAGGCGTGCCAATATATTGCTTTTCTCGATGCCTCCTAAGCATCTTATGGTGAGTCTTTGATGCGCTGGTGGTAGTGGAACAAGTCAATGATAGAAAAAAGCTCAATGAATATGACTTCATACCTTACCAAGGCCCCACTAACGGGAAGCGATTCCGCCCGCAAGGTACAAACAACAACAATGATTTGGATCATTGCAAGACAGGAGAATCTTAATAACATTCTTATATTTTATGCAATTGGGTATCTTTCGCATTGATGCTCTAGACGTATTGTCGTTCAGGATCAAATCTATCTAATCCTTCCATCGTTTTTTCGTACCTACAAGAAAGGTTAGGTATTGACTCTTTGGAATTCTTTGCGAGGACGTACATCGTAAAGACTATTCCTCCGCTCAATATCAATCTTGCCAGCCGTGGTAACGCTCCTGACCAGAAGGTCAATACACCTTCATCCTTGAAGATCTTGGCTGCGCAAGCGAAGCTATTCTTGTACTCCTTCCGCGCTTCGATAGATTGCATTCTATCGAGATTTTAGTCCTCCGTCCTCTTCATTGCATCACCTGTAAAGACTTACCGAGTCTTAATGGTATCTAAAGGCTGAGTTACGTATCTGGTAGACATTAGCTCTTGACTCATCTGTTTGCGCTACGTGTAACTCACACCGTGATGAAGCCCGCAAGGCCCCCAATTCCAAATGTGCTGACTGTCCCCAGCTTCTCTCTAGGAGCGATATAGCCCTGGGCAAATTGCTTGATTGTCGTGTAGCTCCCAAACCTCGTTGCTGAGTTCGCGGCCTGCCTTGCAGTTGTTGGAACGAAGCCTTGAAAGAATCCTCTTATGCCTCGCTCTCTGAATATAATGGAAGATCCGTGTAGAAAACCGCGCATACGAGGATGGACCGATTTGCGATCATCTATTCTTTTGGGCAAGTACGAGTCAGCACTTCTTTAAGTCTTGGTGCATGATTTGGAACGCACAAAGTAGTCTTAATGCTCTCGAATGGTGTGACCGCCAATAGTGACTCTGTAATTCCAGCTCCGAAGCCTGCTATGACCGTTCTTGGTCCAGATATGTTGCCAGCTTCGTCTTGTAGCAGAGCCTTGTACTGATCGAAAGCAACGAATCCTGAAACCTTCAACGCCTGTTGAGCCACAAGTCAAAGAGCTCTCGGCACTTACGTATGCCAGCTTTTAGGGAGTTCCCAATGATCAATGTCGTACACCCTGCGTACCAGGCTTTGCCAAAGGGCGGCCACCCCAGCTTTTGCCCATCTGGTAATCTTCTATTGAGTTGAGTTCTGGTCTTCGCAACTGCCGGAGATGTCAATCATGGCCGCAATGATCTTAGGCCATAGACATACACTCGGCTGGGTATGTGATGGCTGTGGAGAATGAGTATCAGCAAGATCAAGTCACATTGTAGCGCTAGCATACCAATTTCCACAGCTCCGGCTGTAGACCCAGCAATGATAGAGCGCAGAGGACTTGGCTGTAAAGGAATCAATGGTAAGCCGGAAATGACAAACTGAGTGTTACTCACCTTGAGCTTGTTTTCTGAATTTGAAGTTGCCATGCAGAGAGAAGAAATGCAGGAAAGCCTCAACATCTGTTTCATAAGTATTGGTGACATAGGGCTCGCGCCAAGCATTTATGCGGAACTCTCTAGCGCCAAAATTTCCCCAGAGACTAAATATTTTCCTTTCGTCAAAGCTTCAACTCATTCAATATTACACATCATGATGTCTCTCAGAAGTCTTTCCAGAGCCGCGACGCGGTCAATACCAAGGACTGTTGCGCAATATCATCCAAGAGCATTCTCTACTATCCCCCGTACCTCATTACTACAGCAAACCTACAAAACCGTATCAATACCAACATTTGCACCTTTCTCAACTTCAAGAGCATTTCGGGAGAAGGAGGGTCAAGGTATAGCTTTGAGTGTCCTCAATAAGCGTGCGCAAGCTCACTTCTAGTGCAGTGGATCAAGAGCTCTCTGCAAAGATCGAGTCCGAGCTGCAAATGGAGAAAGAGATGAGAGATTCAGAACAGCTTCCATCAACCATATCGGACTATTTAGACAGCAGCTCGTTTGATGTAAGCTCCCTAGGTTGATTGTAACCTGTTGAAAGCTTATGAAACCTAGCTACACGATACGCGGGGACAGGAAGAGGTCGTTTTAACCAGGAAATTTGGCGACGAATCGTGAGTGGATTTTTGGTACTTCACAGCCAAGTCTAATAATGTTCCAGAATTCGAGTGAGCTTCTCCATCGCCGATCTCAACGCCATGGACCAAGATCAAGACGACTACAGTGACGACAAAGCTTTGTATGATGAAGAACCGGAAGACATCGCAGAAAGCGCCCAGTCAGGAGGCGCCAATTCAAAAGGCACCATCAACCAAGGCCGGACGAAAGGCGGAAACATCAACGTCGCCCCCGAAGATCGCGTTGCCCCAGCCGACAGGGAGGAGCTGATGGACGACGAATCACCCAGCGGCGAGGACCCGAACGCAGAGCCTAGTTTCCCAGCGCGGGTGAACGTCATGATCGAAAAGAAAGGCAAGGGAACAATGCAGATCGAGACGACCGCACAGGATGGCGAAATTGTCATCGACAATGTTTACTACTTCAAAGATGCGGCGCTGGCGGACGCGAAGACTGCGGAGTTGGATTGGAAGAGGAAAGATTTATATGAGGGCCCACCGTTTGGGAATCTCGATGAGGATCTGCAAGTTCTACTGGAGAGGTATCTCGATGAGAGGGGAGTGAACACTGCACTTGCTTTGTGGGTACCTGAATATATCGACTTCAAGGAGCAGAGGGAATATCTGAATTGGCTCTCAAGTAAGTCTACCTTGCCGACTCGAGTCTCGCAATGGCTGATTTGAAAACACAGATGTGAAGTCGTTCGTGGATGCATGAGGGAGCTGTTGGGCGCATCATCAGGTTGGCTTCTCTTCGAACTTGTACCTTACAGACCCTTTTCCACTCTGAGCGGCCACAGAATACATAATCCTGTACTTTAACTTAGGTATGGAGTCTTGAATACTTAGGGTCCTACAGTCAGTCATGTGGGATTCCCTGACTCTCGGACCTCTAATGCCATTGGCTTTTTGGCCACAACAGTCTCATTTGTTATCATAATTAGCAGACCTTGATATCCTCGATATTCAGCGAACTTCAAGAGATTCGTTGGAGAAAAGAGAAGTAGAGAGGAAGACAACAACAGTTTATTAGCCACATCAAGTCCAAAGTCCTATTTGCAACCCTGCTCACACGCGTATCCGAAGCCTGCTGCCTAATTCGTATGAATTAAAAAAAAAGTCGAAAATAATCCTCGCCATCCACTTATCCAATCCATCCTCCGCCTTTCCTTCATCTTGTCCCATCTCAAGTCCAGAAATTCTCTGGCATACTACTAGCCGGTCGTTTAGCCGAAGGCGATGGTGTTAGAAGGAGCTCCGTTTGCGTTCCCATCCTATTTGGAGACACAGACTGCACCTGCGACGACCCTCCTGCGAGTGTCGCCTTCTGCTGTACTCGAGATCTATCGCTCACAAATCTCGGGACATTGACCGTTCCACGCCCTAAGCTTCCGGATGATGAGCTTCCAAGTCCATGGGCAAAAAAAGGATTGGCCGTATGATTCCCTTCGGTTTGAGGTTGACATTCAGCCTGGTTGCCAGCCCCGTCTCCGTGCATTGTAGGAAAATACAACGGCCCTGAGGCTTGCAGGAGGGTATTGGAAGGCCCTGCCGCTGCAGGCCTGGCATAGGGGAGTGCAGGAGGTTGTTGAGTGGTACTAGACGGCCCAGCAGGTGAGGGTACAAGATAAGGTTGCGTGGATTGTGGTTGCATAGGTAAAGACGGGGCAGGTCCTAGATTAGTAGATAGTGGCCGTGAAGGTAGAAAAGCTGCATTTGATGACTTTGAGGGCGGTGGGACCGCGAAAGAAAGCCGTGCCGATGCGTGGTAGGCTTCGGGGAGAGTTGGATGTGAAGTCTGATTCCTCTTGTTACTCTCGTCTTTCCTCTTCTTTAGTGAGTTTGTGGTAGGAATCTTGATCTCGCTTCCAGCCCCCTTATTTCTTCTCAGCTCTCGGTGCACTGAAGGTCCGAACATGCCCCCCGTTAGACGTCGACCTGAAGGCTTATCATCTTGGCTGTTTCTTTTCCGTGAAAGTGATCCCGTTTCAGGTGGTCCAGACCTCGGGGGCATTTGGCCATTCACAACTTTTGTGCCACGAGCTTTCGCCTTGTTCTTTTCATGCTGTATATACTTTGGCAGTGCCGATAACCCTTGAACTTCTTTTAAAGACGGTGCTCCTTCCTGTTGGTTTCCAACAGCAAGCGATTGCGGACGTTGTGGATGAGGTCTCATAGCTGTACTCCCTTCCCTCATCACTGGCAATACCATGCTCGTTCGCACTACCTGGACAAGATTGCCTAGACTAAGCGATCGGGCCAAATCCTTCCTCCTAGACCTCTTCGGTGGCGCCGGATCGTAAGGAACCGTTAGCTTTTCATCGGATTGGCTGAGATTGGCTTGATACTGTTCCCATCTACCTGCTGCACACATTTCAGAGGCTTCAGTCAACAACAATAGATCTGGAGAAGTTTTCATTTCAGCGGGTAGGTAAACACGCTGCCAATTCCGGCTTCCATCTTCGTTGAGGTCCAAGGATTCTCGCTGAAGCTTCCTAAACCTTTCCAAATTGGCCTCGTGACCTGTCTGAAAATCTGAATTGCCAAAATTCTCCATGGTCGGTAGGTCATTTCCCTATTGTTATTATTGCGTCTCTTGCACAGCAGTATATTTTTTGCTGGTGGTAGTTGTAGGCTGTCGCCAAAATACTCCGACTCTTCGTAATCGCCGTGGTGTTGGACAGCTTGATGACCTTGCTGCAAGGCCGCTCTTTCGCAGGCGATACTTAAGTCTTACTGCATGCACTGGAAAGGAAGGTAGAGACTTACCTGGAAAATAACACTAACAGAACGTACTGATATCCCAGAAAGATTGAATGAAAGAAACTATGTGTGTAAGAGACAAGTGCATGTCCTGCTAAGGAATTGTGCGTGATGAAGAAGAACGTGGAAAGAGCTTTTCGAGCTATCAACTTTGGTTTGAAAAGCCGTTGAATTAATGCTTGTTTAATGGTTCAAGGGGCAAAGCTCTTTCCAAATCTAGCCATGGTGCCCCAACCGATCAAAAATTCCATTTACCATGTCAAATAATTCCGTTTACCACGTCAAACACAGGCCATACTTGAAAAGAGATGTGGAAAGATATAGCCTCAATGTGAATGTAATGCTTTTCAAAGCTTACTCGAAGCGCAGCACGCGATGTCCTGCCCAATCTTAGTCTCCAGAGAGGGCTGCTTATGCTGCTCGCTGATGTCGGTACTACAGTTGAACTCCTGATTGCTAGGCGGCACGTCCAGCGCAGGGTTCCTGTCGAAAAAGTTGGCAGGCTTGAGTTGGACTTTGATGATCTCGCACGGCATGACAGGGAAGTCCTCAATGCGCGTGACGTGCTGAAGACCAAATTGCACCCAAACCACGATATCATCGTCTACAACATTCTCTTTACGGTCAGCCCACGCTCGTACCCCAGCACCTCCACGAGATTGGTTAGTATACTTCCCACCTGCATAGAGCTCACCGTCATGGTACTTGGTGACGTAGATATTATGATCGGCAAACTCTGCTCGTTTGTGATGAAAGGAGTCCGGGTCAGCGACCATCTTCTGGAAGGCCGGTGCGTGGATCTTATAAGCGACTGCTTTGCCATTCACTGGGTTCCTAGAAGACTGATTCTGGATCTTGAAAACGCGATTGGTATTGTAGTCTGTGTCAAGTCCACTGGATTTCCGAACAACTTTCTCTTCCACAGTGTAGCCAACACCGTGGGGATTGAAGTCAGATCTCGGCATTGGATGTACTTCTTCATAAACAAGACGATTGGCGTGGCCATCGATCGCTGGGTCGACGCGGAGGGAAAAGATGTGCTGGTGGTGCGTGGCCAAGACACCCGGATGGACTACTGTTCCCCATGGAACATCCACGCCGTTATCAATGGGTTGCGTGCTGACGATTCCGGTCGCCCTGACTTCGTACGTGACTTCTCCTGCTTGGTTGAACATAAAAGCCATGATGTATTCGTAATTCGCAACTGTTATGATGGACTGAACAACAAGCTCTCGGCTCCGAACAAGTGCAGCTCTGCCGGTACGGTAATTGGTGTGTTTCCACCCAATACCGGCGTCCTGCTCATGCAGGCAGATCACGTTATCCATAGGCATTGTCCCACCTTTGTCATCTGCGAGGACAGCACTCAGGTAGTGGATCGATCCCAGGCAGTCACAGCCGAGCTTTAGGTTGTTAGCCATAGTGCCAGCACCAGCATCACCCAGATCAAAAGCTGCTTTCTTGTGAAATGGCGCCCGAGGATCGGCATAAGGGATATTCATGTCAGACAATGCAAGACGATAGAATAGATTTCGCCCAGCATATCGGACCTGTAGTTGTGAGTATTAATCAAAGCTGTATTAAATTTACCTCAGCTTACATCGTAAAGTACCATGCCCTCTCTCTGATTGAAGCCCACTCTGAAAGACCATTTCTGCCATTCAACGACATGGCCAGTCTCGCCAGACCGTGTCACTCTGAAGCTTGCGCCCTCAGGTTGGACTACATTGAGTGGTTTCAAATCAGATCGCAGATTCTGATGTTCTGGTGTATACTCATTCCCAGGGGGAATTTCAAGAGGTTGAGTTCTCTTCATTTGATGATCGTTACCAGTAGGACAGAAGTCTATCCGAATGACTTTGAGCGTAACTGTGTCCACCACTGGAGAAATTGCAAGAGGAAAAGCATAGTGGTTTGAGTCTTCATTTGAGGGGTCGTGTGGGTCTCGCATGTAAAGAAAGCATTGATACATGCGGCGATCATCGTCAATACCGTCGGATCCTTGTGGCTATCAGCATTCGAATCAGACGTTGCAAAACAAGCCTACCATATATCCATGGATCGCTAACAATGGCGGTGCCCTCAGGCAATCCTAGCTTCGCCAACTCGGCTCTCACACCTTTATCTTCCAATGCAATTTTCTCAACGAGAAGGATCTCATCAAAGTCTCCAGGCCCGTGGGTATTTGGGCCAAGCTTCACATTGCTTTCCACCTTCTGTTCTGTAAGATTGACAATAGCTTCGTGTAATTTATCCTGGCAAAGACCCTTTAGTATTTGACTGTTTAAGTCTCATACAGACCCAGACGCCTGCTAAGATCTCCTTACGGTATTGCGTATGTAGTAGGAAACAAACGCTCTTCTATCAATATGGGGTGATCTGGCTCCTCTATGCTCGGCCTCAAGGTATGGGACCAATTCAGCTTTGGCAGGCTCTTCAAGAGTGATGGTTTTGAAATGAAAGCTGGTTTTGGATGGCCAGCAACCCTTGATGAGATCCGCGGACCGTTTGATTTCTGAAGCTGATATAGGACAGAGCGGATGCGCAGCCGTTTGCTTGATAGCTTCCGCCATGGGAGCCATCGATACTTGTTCCATCGACATTCTGCTGCTTGATGCTAGAACTTGTTCTTTATATACCCTGTGAGACAGAATCACGAAAATATAAATGCAGAAATATATGAGAACGACAATGATGTTTAAGCACGGAACGGAAGAGTCTACGTTAACAGAGGACTAGGAGCAAATCATTCGAAGTGGAGAAGATACGCATGAAACGTCTTTCCGGGGGCTCTTCGCCCAATTCTGACATGCCCAGCGCCCGAGAATGTAATGAACGCCTGCGACTACCTCATGCAGCAAGGTGTACTTCTCTTCCGCCTTCCGCGGGTGGCAGAGATAGGCAGAGGAGGATGCTTATCGCAGAGGGAAGTCAAAGAACATCAGGACCCAAGGAAGAGGGGTAACGCCATGAGGGAGAAGAGTGCAAACTGGAGCCGAAGTGAGCAGGAAAGTGGGGCAAGCCGTGGGGTTTAGATTGGGATTTAGATGGGATTAACGATGGATCAACGGCAGGGAACTTAAGGTGGCCTTTGATCATGATAGGGCTGAAGCGAAGGGTTAGTCCGCTTGGAGAAGGTCCATCCGGCCCTTGACCTCTTCGTCTCCATCATGCGAAGCCATAGACAAAGTTCTGTGTGGACTGCACTACGACTATTCAACATACGACGGATTGATTGCGATTCGGAAGACCGTTGAAGTTTGGGAACCTTAGACCTGAAATCTTTGTATGGATGAGAAGCGAAAAGTAATCCCGACCGGAACGACAATCCATCAGGAACGACCCACAGACTTTTGCTTGGTGGTTGGAGGCCTTTCAGAGAGTTTCCAAATCTCAGAAAATGGTCATGAGAATCAATCGAAAATCGATGGGTACCTGCCCGTCGGAAATGCCGGATGGAAGTCCTGGATCGACTGCATAAGCGTGTTCGCCGATGATGGTAGACTTGCACCTGTACAACGTCCGGACTATCTTCCGTCCGGGCTCCAAGTGTGTATGTTCGCGGATGGAATCCCAAGGGAGGATGACTCAAACACTTGACAAACGTGTCACCTACGTGATTGCCCCCCAACCTCACAAAACGTACGCTAGAGATAGAAGAATCTTGGACAGGAAATGCAAAGTATGTGTAGGGATGGAAAGGAGGTCGAAAGTGCAAGCGTCCGGTCTGATGATTCTATCCTTTCATCGGCTGAGTATGAGATCCACGAAAACTGCATACTTGGTCAAAGAAACCCTCACAACAGACTCCTGATTCGGTTGAAGGAGTGCATAAATGGAAAGGATATCCACTCGCTAGCAAGTTCGAAGGCAGGCATCCCCTAGTCGACTGCCCGCAGAGGCTTCCTAATCCCCTCACTTCTTAACAACCAACCAAACTTCTTTCCCCTCTCCCCTCTGACACGTCCAACCTACCTCCCTCAAAGTCTTGGTACTCGCCTCTCCACCTTGCGTGAATGAATCCCCAGCAGCAAACCGATCATTGCCCTGCAAAATCAATTCCGTGATGCCATGAAGCGGCCCTGGAGGAAATTCCAAGCCCTCGATCAATTCTCGCACAGTCATGTCACACGATACCTTATGCTTCGAGAAAGAAAATTGAAGGGGATAATACCCGTGTGGACAGTCACACGGACGAACTCCATTTCCGACGAAATGGATCGTTGCATGCTCAGGGGGGGAAATTGAGGACCAGCCGTTGCCCCGGTGCATGTGTCCATCGACATATTGACCAGGAGGTTCGTAGGCAGGTGCTGGTTGCGGTGAATGTAGATGCGTTGCAGTTTGCATGTGGCCCGGCAGCATATTAGGATAACCATGCAGTGGCATCGATGCTGGCGGTGCTGGTGGTGCTGGCGGTGACGGTGGTAATAGTGATGGTGGGGGAGAGCTCATTGCCACTACACCTGGAGCTAACCAATATGCAGGCACTATGTGACCTACAAAAGACGTTAGTACCGACGAATGCAGGATGGATCAACATCGCTGACCCGGGGTTATTGGGCAGTATGCAGGCGGCGGTGGACCGAAGTTACCGCCATTTGCAGGCGTCCATCCTCCAGGGGGCGCTCCTCCATCAGGGGGACCGTTGTCCGCAGGTATGTTGTTTGGTGGACTAGTAGAGGGAGGATGGCCTGCTTGTGCGAACATAGTTCCGGGAGGGACGCCGCCGTTGGGAGGTTCATGATTCAAGGTGAATTCGCGTAGTTCAGGCATTTTGATGACGAAGACAAGGGGTATGAGGAGAAAAGCGACAAAAAGGGGCAGGCGAGCTGATGTTGTATTACAAAGTAAGAGATTTAATGCCTAAATAAGATTTGGTGAAAGAAGTGTATCTGCTTTGCTTGACGTTTTTGAATATTCTGGGAAAGCAAAGACTTGTCAGAAGATCAGAAAAGATGGCCGTAGATATAGGAACCAGGACAAGACGCCGAAGGCCGTTGTGCAACTTGAAAACAAAGCACTGTAGTTGGCTGGCAATGGTGACAGAATCGGATCTTGTTTCATCATGTTGCACGGGGACTTCTTGTCCATACATTCGGATCATCCTTTAGATCAAAGCCTGTCGATGATACATACACAGGACAAATATAGGTGGAGTCAGGTGGCAAGAGGTAAAGATAGGTTGCGACTTAAAGTGCTTTGTTTCATAAGTTTGCGCACGTAGATAGAGGCGCGTCGAAGAGTCTCCATCAAATTTTGAAGTAATGTGACTAATCCGACATTAGCCTCCAGCAATGACAGCCAGACCGTCATATATGTTTCGTTTGACAGCGTAGAAAGATCCTTCCAATGTTCGCGTCCTGATCTCTGGGAGGTTTACGCCACCACCTTCGACTTCGATCTTTCCGGTGCCGGATTTCCGCACCGCAACCAATCCATCTATGAGGAGTGTTCCCTCGCCCCGGAACTCGGCCGAGTGCCCTGTTGACTGGAGAATCTTCCTCAAGTCGGCCAAGCGAAGGTCGCCAACATGTAATGGCTGGGCGACTGACCGAGTCGCTGCTACCATGCTAGGGGGTAGGATGTCTAGAGTAGGTGTAAGCTCAGGCACCTTCTCTGACGCTACCGGCAAGTCCGTCGGTTTCGATTCCTCATGCTGGGCATCAAGTAATTTGAGCTTCTTCCTACTGGCCGTATCTGCCGGCTGATCTTCTAAGGTGGTTGCCTCAAGGCTCCCCATCAGAGTCACAACGCCCAGACCTCTCACATTCTGCCAGTGGAGCCGCCGGACAAGGGCTTCACCCAATTTCACAGTCCATGCATTAGTGTCGACGCTAGCATCGATCATTTGTCCATTCGAAGGGGAAAATACGAAGTCGGCCATCTTTCCAGTTTTGTCCACAAAATCAGACTTTAGCTTTTGCTTGCAATCGTCTGCGAGAGATCTCGTTTCCCAGACATTCCCAGACACTAGTACGAGCTTTTTAGGCTGTATGAGAGGAATTAGATTAGACAGGCTTCGCTGATCATGAAGGCCGGCGAAGTCCACAAATGCGATTCTTAGGTTCGCTGGAACGGATTCGGTTCTGAATACGATTTTGGAGGGTCCACTTGGGGCGTTGTCTTCCTCGTCCTCGGATTCGCCAAGAGAGTCGTCTTGCTCGGCGCCTACATGACCATTGACACCAAAAGCATGGGGTCCGGTGATAGACAAGCCGTCGCTAGGTACTGGTCCTACCTGACGTCGTTTGTTTGGGCTGTCCACTTTTGGCAGGCTGTTACCTTGCAGCCCTGAATCCTGCCATTTGCGTTTTTGACCGAAAGCTGTCTGCCTCCGGGGGTCGGCGTCTCGCGTGTCTTGGCCATCAACCTCATCGCGTTCTTCAGCTCGTAAATAGTCCTCAGGCCTAATCACATCGCCAAAGTCATCACCTCGCCGCCGTCTGTTGACGAATGGGAACATCTGTTCTCTACCTTTCTTACCACGAACGTCGTAATCGTAAACGCCGGGTTGCCGTAAAAGCACATTTACACCTAGTACCTCCTTGCCAAGGTCTGTTTTGTTTCGGTTGAAGCGTGCAGCCTTAGCAGTAGTATTGAGGGCTTTACCCTGCCTCTCCGGATCTGATTCTTCAGAGGAAGAAGAGCTGGTAGAAGAAGATTCATCAACTGCATCAGCCGAAGTCTCCAAGTTGGGGCCGTTACCTAGTCGCGAGAAGTTCACTGACTGTCTGCGCGATGCGAGGTATTGTTGGTAAATCAAGAGCTCTTTTCCTTCCAGAGGAAAACTTTGGGCAGTCTTGAATTGCAACATTCTCCCACCAGTATGGATCTGCTCTAGATTCTGACCGTCCTGCCCCGTCTCCATGGCTACACCATCCCTTCTCTCTTGATACCATTGCATCAGTGTAGCACTAAGGCTTGCGTGTTTTGAGTCTTCGGCTTTCTTTTGGCCATAATCTTCCGTGAGTATGACCATATTAGCAGGGTCTGCGGCCATACTTTGTAGAATCTCTTTCGAAAACCCCCACTCTAAAGAAGAATCACTCGCAAGAATGACCCGAGGACCCTTCATTGACACCAATTTCTCGATACGCTTACGATACCCTACGAGCTTCAAATATTTGAAGTCAAACGGAGTATTCGATTTGCCCGCTCCTTGAGCTGATGGGTCCTGACCTAATGTTGACCTGCTCTGGTTTCGTTTGTGCTGACGCGGTCCAGTATTGCTCGATTCACCTTCCAACTCCCTGACAACATTCTCGTCCATCCACTCGAGCATACTCCGCGCGTATCTCATAGTTGCACCAACGTTTCTGCTTGCTAGATACAGCTTCGTCCTCTTGATGGGACTGTCGCTGGTGGTATCCGCGATCTCTTTTCGCCATGCATGCTCGAGAATATAGGCTAGCTCAAGAACTCTAGCGCTTGTATCGGTCGGGATGAGAACGGTACCTCCTCTTGCGACTGTAGTGCGTATCATGTCTATCAGTAGATCATCTCTCTTCTTCCGCCCACCAGCCAGGGCATTCTTGCCTGCGCCTCTAGCACTGCACACCATCGCAGTAGGCTTACGAAGTTCTTCAATGACCTCTGCCCCGCCACCACCGGATCCACCCAACCATGCAGCGCCCGCAAACACATTCTCCCTTGCTTGATTCCAGTCCACGGCGTAGACGATTGACTCCATCCCGTGCTGTATGCGCCATATCGTACCTCCAAGCGTATGTCCTGCATTGTAGGCTGTGATAGTCAAGTCGCTGAGAGGTGGAGAGAATGGCGAAGGTAGCGGTTGATGAGGTTGAGAGTACTTGAGAGGGTGAACTAGGGCGAAAAATGATGCGATTTCTTCGGATGTCGGCGGTTGTAGAAGAATTTGTGGGGAGTTTTCTGGAATTGACGAAGCGTAGGAGAGGGTGGAATCCGAAAGAGAGTTGGGAGGTATTATTGTCGATGCGAGGGGTGTTGATGAGTATATATCTTGAAGTAATGTGCGGCCGAGGGAGATGACTGGCGACGTAGCGTAGATAGGTATCTGTGTGAAAGTTGGAAAATGCTTGCAGCAATGGGCGAAGGCTGCAATGTGAGATGGGGTCGCGTGGGTGAGAAGGATAATTGAGAGAGAAGACACGTGTCTATAGGGAAGGAATCAGTCAATGCCATAGATCGGGATATCAAGCATGAGAAAGAGTCTTGAGATGTGAATGCATTGAATGTATTTATTCATGTACATAGCATACAAGCATACAAGCACTCAGCTACCTCAGGAAACGTCTTGA
>JAABUI010000778.1_pt1 | contig 21063 bp, 21 predicted proteins | sample 5559111 | NCBI WGS metagenome assembly JAABUI01 (sample SAMN10711870, study PRJNA513365) | rock metagenome | isolation source: Antarctica rocks | place: Antarctica: Victoria Land, Buttleship Promontory
GGTGATCCGGCGCTCGGGTGCGCTGGCCGCGCAGCAGCGCCTGCGGGTGGTGGTGGGCGCGCTGGGTGAGATGGATGTGGTGGAAAACGCCGTGCGCGGTCAGGACGTGGTGATCAGCGCCCTGGGCGCCGACCGGAAGGGGCCCACCACCGTGTGCACCGACGCCATCGGGGTGATCCTGAAGGCGATGCGCGCCCAGCACGTCGGCCGGCTGTTGGTCGTCAGTGCCTACGGCGCCGCCGAAACTCACGACCGGTCGCTGTATTCCAGGCTTCTGTGGGCCATGAAGGGCGACAGCATGCGTGACAAGGAAACGATGGAGGCCCTGGTCCGCGACTCGGGGGTGGACTGGACCATTGTGCGGCCCCCGGCGTTGACGAACGGCCCGCTCACCGGCGCTTACCGGACGGGCACCGACCTGCGGATCGGTCTTCGATCCAGGGTCTCCCGGGCGGATCTGGCTGAGTTCCTGCTCCACGAGACCGCAGCGCCGGCGTTCACCCACCTTGCGCCCAGGATCACCGGGTGAGCGCCAACCACCCGGGCACCGACCGTTCACCCTCCTGGACGGACAAGGTGTGCATGGTCACCGGTGCGACCGGCGGGATGGGCCGGGCGATCAGCACAGATCTCGCCCGCCGCGGCGCGACCGTCGTGCTCGTCGCCCGGACCCCGGCCGGCGGCCAGGACGCCCGCGCCTTCATCGTCGCGGCAACCGGCAACCCCCGAGTGCAGGTGCTCACCGCAGACCTGGCCGACCAGGCCTCCATCCGCCATCTCGCCGAGCAGTTCCAAGAACACCACGAGCAACTGCACGTACTGGTGAACAACGCCGGCGCGCACTTCCGCGACCGCGCCCGCAGCGTCGACGGCATCGAAATGCACCTAGCCGTCAACCACCTGGCCTGGTTCCTGCTCACCCGCCTGCTCCTTGACCCGCTCGAAGCTGGCGCACCTGCCCGCATCGTCAACATCGGCTCCCAATCCATGGCCGACACCCGCCAGCTCAAGATCCGCCGCACGCCGCGGCCGGCCACCCTGGACCTGGACGACCTGAACAGCGAACACAACTTCCAGCCGATGACCGTCTACGCCACCACCAAACTGGAAATGATCATGTGCAGCTACGCCCTGGCCAGACGCCTGAGCGGCACCGGCGTCACCGTCAACACCGCCCACCCCGGCATCACCGCCACCAACATCGTCGACGCCATCTCCGCCCCGGCGCTCAAACCCTTCCTCGGCATCGTCAAACGGCTTCTACTCACCCCCGAACAGGGCGCCCAAGCCGCCATCCACCTGGCTACCGCCCCGGAACTGGAAACCACCACCGGCCGCTACTTCATCAAGCAAACCCAGGCCCGCTCACCCGAGGTCTCCTACAACACCGCGCTGCAGGAACAACTCTGGGTCGCCAGCTCCGACCTCGTGAGCCTCCCGCGCTGGCCCGACCCTGCCGAGGACGCCCGCTAGCCGGACCGGCACGCCTGAACTGTTATCTCGCCGGGCATCAACCGCCGCGTCCGGGCGCGGGCGCCGGAATCTTTGGTCGGCCCGCCTCAAGAACCTGGTGCGTTGGCCGCGTGTGGTGGGCAGGTCGCCGTATCAGCGCAAGGGGACCATTGTGAACCACCGACATTTCCCGCCCACGGCTACCACCGCTTCGGTCAGAATGGTGGCGGTGGCTCCGGCACTGGCGATGGCCGCCGTCGGGCGGCAGCTCCACACCAGTCGGTGAGGGCGAACCGCTCCTGGGCACTCACCGCACCGGCAACGGCAACGTCTGGCCGCAGCTGGGCGAACGCTCGCACCGCGAGCGGGGTTTCGGCACCCGCGCGGTGTCAACCAAAGGGCTAGCCCAGGACCTCGCGGACCGAAAATCAGAGGTGAAGGCCACCCGCGCGACCACAGCACGACTCTCGGCGACCGGCTACTTGGTTTTGCGTGCAAGGCCACAGGGTCGGTGACCGCTACGCGAACAACGCGTGCACGGTTTCCATGGCCTGGGAGGCTCGTGGGTATCCGATGTAGCCGGCCAGCAGCGTCATCAACGCGGTGAACGAGTCTTCGTCAAGGCCGTGTTTGCGGCCCAGCTGCAGGTGGGTGTTCAGCCGATCACCGGATATGCCCTGCGCGGTCAGCGCGGTGATGATGGCGATGCTGCGGTCCCGACCGGTCAACCCTGGGTGTCCCCAGGCGGCTCCGCCGGCGCCCTGCAGCGCCTCTTCGGTGAACACCGGACCGACCCGGCCGGTAAAGGCAGCCACCACCTGCTGTGCTGGTACCGCGAAAATCTGGGCGTAGGCGGCGATACCGCGGTCCCGTCGACCTTGGAAGTCTGCGGTACCGGCCGGATCGCTTCCGCCGGCAGGTGTTGAACCGGTCACGCCGCGTGTTCGGAGCACAAGCAACCCACGCCGGAGGCGATCCATTCCGGCGCGGCCCAGTCGGGGTGCCGGGCGGTCATCAGGGCTCGGACCTCTTCGACGATGGTTTCCTGGCTCATGGCCGAGTCCCGGCGGATCCACGTCTCATCGCGCAGCAGTTCAAGGTAATCCGAGACGTCGGTGAGCAGTTGCGGGCCGCCGACGTCGCCGTGGCCGGGAACGACCACCTGCGGGCGTTGCGCGGCCAGGTGCTGCAGCACCGCGATCCAGCGGATGCCCGATACGTCGGTGTCGTGCGGCGGGAACCAGGGGAAGATCGCGAACTGCCCGGTCTCGGCCAGATCGCCGGTGAACAACACCCCGGCATCGGGAATCTTCACGACCTGATCGCCGCTACTGTGCGCCCGGCCGGTGGCTTGCAGCTGCACCACCCGGCCGCCCAGGTCCAGCTCGTACGAATCGTCGTAGACCAGGTCCGGGGTGGCCAACTCGACGCCTTCCAACTGCTGGGCGACCGGTGCGCCCAACCCCCGGAACATCTGCAGGTAGCCGGGGCCTTTGGTGGCCAGGTCGTGGGCCTGCGCCTGGTTGATCAGGAACGTGGCGTGGCCGGTGAACACCTGCGCGCCGAACGCGTGCTCGGGATGAAAATGGGTGGTCGTCAGGTACAGCTTGCGGCCCGCCGCGTAGTCGGCCGCGAAATCGAGGACCTTCTGGGCGTTGCGCGGTCCCATTCCGGTGTCGACGACCAGCACGGCCTGCGTGCCACCGATGAGCCCGATGTTGGGTACCAGCCCGACCCGCCGGTTGGGGATCACGACCAGGTCGGCAGCCAGTTCCTGGACATCGGATATCTGTACTACCGGGTCGGGGAGTTCGTATTCAGCCATCACACCTGTTCCTTTGCAACGAAGACTGGGCGCCCAGTTTTGCGGGCGATCGAGACCCTCAGTTCATCCCGAAAAGTTGCCGCAGGTCCAACACCACTTCCGCATACCCGATACCGTGCGGGTATCGTCGCGGTTCATGGACCTGCGGGCATTGAGTTATTTCGTGGCCGTCGCCCAGGAACGTCACTTCGGGCGGGCCGCGGTCCGACTGCACATGACGCAGCCGCCGCTGAGCCGAGCGATCAAACGTCTGGAAAACGACCTCGGTACCGTGCTATTGCTCCGCTCCGCCACCGGGGTCACCCTCACCGCCGCCGGGGCCGTGCTCTACGACGAAGCCCGCACTCTGTTGGAGCAGGCCGAGCAGCTACGCACCAGAGTCTCCGTCGTGGCCGGCACCGCAACCCTCACCGTCGGCGTCCTGGCCGACAGCGCCGAGCAGGCCGGTGACCGCCTCGCCGCCGCCTTCCGGGAGCGCCACCCACACGTGCGTATCCGCATCCGCGAAGCGGACTTCACCGACCCGAGCACCGGCCTGCGGGCCGGCCTGGTCGATGTCGCCCTGACCCGGGCGCCATTTGACACCACCGGAATCGGCACCCACGTGTTGCGTGCGGATCTGGTCGGGGTGGTCCTGCGTACCGACGACCCGCTCGCCCACCACGCCGCCCTGGAAATGCGTCAGCTGGCTGACCGGGAGTGGTTCCAACTACCCGAAGGAACCGACCCGCTCTGGCGCGCCTACTGGAACGGCACCGAGACGGACGGGCCACTGCGCCACGGTCCGGTGGTCCGCACCATCCACGAATGCCTACAAGCTGTGCTCTGGAACGGCACCATCGGACTTGCCCCCCTGGTACACGACCTACCCGCCGGGCTCACGTCTGTACCGCTGATCGACATGCCGCCCAGCCGTCTCATCCTCGCCTGGAACCAGACCAACACCAACCCGCTCATCAGCTCATTCACCCGTATCGCCGCCGCAACGTACCGATAACGCCCGGTAACGCCTCGACGGGAGACGCAGCTGCCGCGGTGCCCTCCAAGGGTTTGTCGAGCAACAGCACCCCGCCGCGGCGCTCCACCGGCAGACCAATGAAATTGCGCTGCGGACACGATTGCCGTCGAGCGGCGCGAGATGCCTCGAGTCCGACGAGGAGGGCAATTTTGGTTGCACTGGGCGGTGCGAGATAAGCATGGAGGCGAGACAAGCATGGAGGCGAGACCCTCGCCGGCGGCGCATACCTACGCCAAACAATTCCAGGGTTACTGAAGGCTGAGTGACCCTCTACAAAATGGCGGCGATGCGGCGAAGCAGATTTCGACGTCGCGCTCGCCTGCAAGGGTTTGGAGATCATTTTCGATCGCGCCGGTCATCATCTTGGCGGGCTTTTCGGTGCTCAACAGCCTGGACCAGGCGTTGTTTTCCTCCTGAAGGCCGGCGGTCAGGTCGGCGGTCGGCAGGACGCGTTTGACTGCTGCGATGACCTCGGCGCCGAGCGCGGCGATGTTCGTGGCCATGGTGTCGACGAACGTGTCGAGTTCTGCGGCGGGAATTGCGCGGTCGATCCATCCGTACGCGGCGGCGGTCTCTGCGTCGAGTAGATCGGCGCCAGGACTACCTCTAGCGCGCGGCTACGGCCGATGCGCTCCAGTAGATAGTGCGTGCCGCCGCCGCCGGGCATGATGCCCAGTAGCGCCTCGTTCTGCGCGATCTTGGCGGTCTCCTTCGCTGCGAAGGTCATGTCGGCCGCGATGACGAACTCACCCCCGCCCGCGCGGGCGATGCCTGAGCGTTGACGATGCTCACCTGGGGCTGATTGCGCAGCAGTTCTCCGATGCCCTGGTGAACGTTGATGTTGGGGAGCTTGGCGGCGACCGCCTCCAGCTCGTTCATGTATTCGAAGATGAACAGGTCGACGTTGGCGAGGAAGAACTCGTCGTGGGCGACCGGCCCATGATCGTGACCGCACTCCACGCCCGCCAGCGCGCCAAAGTAGGCCACCACAGTGTTCGATTCGATCACGTACGGTGCGCACAGGCTGGTGCAAGGCGCACGGGCATCCAGCGCCGGCTGCCCGGCCCGATCACCCAACAAAATAAGAAAAAGGTAGAAGATGATGTGGATCCTGATTTGGTGGCCGGCTACCCGCGGCGGAGCGCTTGTGGAATTGGGTGTGGGTAGATGAGCCACCGATCCCCGCCGGCTGGTGCGTCGGTGATTGTGGCCGCGCCCCCGTTCACCGGTGAGATGCAGCCGCTGCTTCACCTCGCGGCAGGGCTGGCGCAGCGCGGCCACCGGGTCACCATGCTGACCGGAAGCCGTTTCCGGGACACCGTTTCCAGCGCCGGTATCGGCTTCGTACCGCTAGCGGGCGCCGCGGATTTCGACGACCGGCGCCTCGCCGACCAGCGACCCGAAATCACCGCTGCGGCCCCAGGTCCAGACCAGCTCAACGCCTTGTTCGGCGCCGCGGCGCAGGCGCTGCCCACCGAGCACGCCCAGGTGCAGGCGCTGCTGGAACAGGACCCGGGTGCCGCGCTGATCACCAATTCGGTGTTCATGGGTCCGTGGGCCGTGGCACTGGGTGCACCGGGCCGGCGCCCACGCCGCTGGGTCGCGATCGGCTGCAACCCGGTCGCGTTGCCCAGTGATGACACCACACCGTTCGGCCCAATGCCCGCCGGCCCCGACGGAGACTCCGCGGCGGCGAACCGGCGCGTCAACGAGCAGTTGGCGGCCTCGTTGGAGCCCTCCCGAGCCCGCGTCCAGGCTGCCATCTGGCGACTGGGCGGCCACGCCTTGGTCCCAGGCCTGTTCGAAGGGGTCGTCACGGTGCCGGAAATCTTTGCGGGACTGACCGTCGCCGGACTGGAATTCCCGCGGAGCGATGCCCCGAGCTCGCTGCACCTGGTCGGTGCGTTGCCGGCGCCGGTGCCTGCTTCCTGGGCAGAGCCGGCTTGGTGGCCGCAACTGAACGACCCACGACCGGTCGTGGTGGTCACCCAGGGCACGCTGTCCAACGGTGACCTCGGCGAACTGGTGCAGCCCACCCTGGATGCGTTGGCCGCCCAGGACGTCCTGGTCGTGGCCGCTCTGGGTCGCGACGCGGCGGACCTGCCAGGTCCGATACCGGCCAATGCTCGGGTGGAGCGGTTTATCCCGTTCGGGGCCCTGTTCCGCCATGCCGACGTGTTCGTAACCAACGGCGGCTTCGGGGCCACCCAACAGGCCCTGGCCTACGGAATCCCGGTAGTGGTCGCCGGTGCCACCGACGACAAGCCCTTGGTCGCAGCCCGGGTCGCCGCTCGCGGCGTCGGGGTCGATCTGGGTACCGCAACACCGGAACCAGCGCGGATCAAAGACGCCGTCCTGGGTCTGCTGTCCGACCAGGCGACCCGCACGCGGGTGGCCGTCCTCGCCCAGGAATACCGCGATCACGACGCGGTAGCCGAAGTGGAACAACTCGCCGATCTTGTCTGAGCGGCGCCCAGGCACCCGACCCCGCCGCCGGCCACCCGGTGGCAGGTGAGCTGCCGCCCCTGTCGGTTCTTCACCCCGCCGGCTGCCGTTGCGCTGGCCTGAATCCGGGTGCATCGGCGTGCGGAGTCGCCGACCCCGCGACTTCGGGCTGGGGATTCACGTCTATGTGTGTCGGTGGGTAGTGCGCCACTGGAATCGTGGCAGATCCCCGTCCGTGCGCTGTTCAGAGACCATTCTGAGAAAGCAGTGCCAGCATGATGCAGAGTCCACGACAAGGAGACAGCATGTTGAGAAAAGCGTTGGCGATTGCCGGTGTGGTCGTCGCGATGGTGGCCGGCTCCGCCGAGCAGGCAGCCGCGGCGGCACCGGTCAGCACCATCGGCTCCGCCGCTCAGAGGACCTGCCTGGATGCGGCCACTGCCAATCCTGGCGCAGACATGGCCGGTCACCGGTGCACTGCCGGTACATCGCAGTCCTTCGCGTTTCACCCGATTGCGGGTGCGCCCGCCGGGACCTATCAGATCATCAGCCAGTCCTCCGGGTTGTGCCTGGACGAGTATCGGTTCGGGATCCGGCAGGCATCGTGCACCGGATCAGTACCACCGGATGCCAGCAATACCGAATGGACGTTGACCCAGCAGGGCAGCAGCGGTAACCGGTAACTTCGTGGTCACGACCACCGTCGGAACGCCTTCCCCACGATGTGTGCAGGTCTACCCCACACCACCTGGATACGTCGGGCCGCGTTTTGCAATCTCACCGTGCAACTCCAACGAACCTTCGCAAACTTTGACCCTGTCCGCCGCGCCATGACCGGCCGACATCCAGAGCTGTTCTCACGTTTTCACGGGGTCGTCGGCCGTGGTAGCGGGGGGGGGAAACGCACCGCTACCGCATGCCCGGCCCGCAGCAGTCGAGGTTGTCATCAACCGTCGCCGCCACCGCTGCACTTTCTTGACTTACTGAGTCGATCAAGTCGAGCTGAGCGGGGACGCCCACTTGTCAGTGGTGAGCATCGGCGTCGGTCACCTTCGTCACATCCTTCTCCAGATAGACGAAATGCAGATCCGCTACCAGGGGCCGCGCAAAAGCCGGGTCGCTGGGAAAGGGCCCGGTTTCGCCGGTGCGGTGAAAGCCTTGTCGTTCATAGTAGGAAATCAGCTGAGCTTGTCGATCCAACACAGACATTCTCAACCTGGTCGCCCCGTATCTGGTCTTCGCGGTCCGCTCCGCCTCCGCCAGGACCCGGCGGCCCACGCCGCGTGCCTGCACGCCCGGGTCCACTGCGAAGGTCCCGAAATAGACGACGCCGCAGCCCCGATCCTGGAGTTGGCAGCACGCCGCCACGCGCATCCCGTCGGTCAGGATCAACATCATCGAACCGGGCGCGAGGATCAGCTCACACACGCCGGACTCATCGATGCGGTCGCCGCCGACAAAGTCGGCCTCACTGGTCCAGCCCTGCTCACTGGCGTGGCCCCGGTAGGCCGACCGGATCAGGTCCACCAACACCGGGGCGTCGGCCACCGTCGCGTTCCTGAACACACCTTCAGCCGTTGACATTCGCCCCCTCTCAACTTGCCCGGATGCTTTTGCATCCGGGCCGAAGAATGCCCTGCTCCGCGCAGGGTATTCACCCGCAGTATCGCTGAGCGGAGGTTCCACCGCGCCGCCGACCGCCGACCATGGCGGCGACGGGTCAGGGAGTGTGGGGGGTGAGGATGATTTTGCCTTTAGCGTGGCCGGCGGCAAGGTATTCCAGGGCTTGGGGGCCCTGCTGGAGGTCCTGTGCGCGGTCGAGCAGCACCCGGATGTTGTGATCGAGCATCGCGGTGACGGTGGCGAGCCGCTGGGCATCGGAGGCGTGGAAGACAAATTCGGCGCGGAGCCCCCGAGCGGTTGCGCGTTCGGTGTCCGGTGGCATCGGGACGGCAACCAGTAGTCCGCCGGGACGCAGGACGTCCAGGGACTGCTCCTCCACCGCGCCACCGACGGTGTCGATGACCACGTCGACACCGTCGAGTTCGGCGCCGAACGGCCCGGCAGAATAGTCCAGAACTTCATCTGCGCCGAGGTCGTGGGCGATCTGCACGCCGGCTCCGGAGGCGGTGGTGATGACGTGGGCGTGGAGTTGGTGGGCCATCTGGACGGCGAAACTGCCCACACCACCGGCGCCGGCCTGGATCAGCACCTTCTGCCCGGCCTGAACCTGCGCAACCTCGGTCAGCGCCTGCCAGGCGGTCGCGGCGGCGGTGGCCGCACCAGAGACCAAAAACAGCGGAATCGAGGTGGGCGCGGTCACCAGCTGGTCGGCCGGGACCACCGCGAACTCGGCGTAACCGCCGCCGGCGGAGGGATCCAGTCGGGCCACCACCCGGTCCCCGACCGCCCACCCTTGCACTCGGTCACCCAGGGCGGTGATGGTTCCGGACACGTCGGTGCCCAGCGTGTACGGGAATTGCACGGGGAAAAACTCGTGCATGTAGCCGGCGGCGATCTTCAGATCCAGCGGATTCAAGGCGGCCCCTGCGACGTGGATCAGCACCTCGCCGGGACCGGGGGAGGGCTGCTCCACGTCGGTGAGGGTGGGGGTGTCGGCGTAGCGGGTGATCTGGATGGCTTTCACTGGGTGTCCTTGCTGATCTGCGGGGCCTGGCCGACCTGGTTGAAAAATCCGAACCAGTCCTCCAGGTGCCAGGTGCGGGCGATCCGCCCGCCTTGGATGTCATGGAATTCGTGGATAGTGATGTGGACCGCTTGTCCGCGCGCGGGAATCCCGAACATGTCGCCGGTGTGGGTGCCGCACATTTCGGCGCGGACCCCGATCTTGCCGTTGCCGTCCGAGGCGCGCCCGTCGATGACGTCGTGCACCAGGATGTGGAAGTCGGTGAAAGACGCCCCGATGCCTTTGATCATCGGTTTGATGCCGTCGGGGCCGGGTTGCTGACCGGGACCCAGCGGGATGTCTTCCCAGTCGGGGGTGACGACGTCGTCCAACAGGTCGGTGTCGCCGGAAAACGCCCGGTAGAACGTCTCGACGATGTGCTGCAGTGAATCGGGCATGCGGGGTCTCCTCGGTGATGACAGGGATGGTGCTCGGGGGATGTTGTTGGGGTGGTGGTGCTGGGGTAGAGGTGCTGGGGTAGAGGTGCTGGGGTAGAGGTGGGTGGTGTGGGTCAGGGGCGGGCGGGGAGGTCGATGAGGTGCTCGATGCCCAGGGCGGTAAAAAATGCGCGCTGCCGGTCGGTGGTGACCGCGTCGATGTCTTCCACCCCTTTGTGTTGGGCATCGACGATGACGCGGCGCGGACGCGTGCCGCGGGGCTGGCGCAACACCTGGACCAGGGCGTCTCCGACCGAGCTGACGTCGGCGACGTGGCCTTGGTGGGCGATGTCGATCGCCTCCAGCCGGGCGGGAATCTGGGCGACCACCGCGGCGAGGTCGCCGTACTGGGCCACCACGGCGGGTTCGCCCGGTGCGGCGCTGTGGGCGAAGTGCTGGGTGCCCTGGGTGAACGCGCCGGGCACGATGATGACGGTGTCGATACCGAACCCGGTCACTTCGAAACCGATCGATTCGGCGAACGCTTCACCGGCGGCTTTGCTGGCGATGTAGGTGGCCATGAATGGTTCCACGATGTGCGCGGTGGTGCTGGAGATGTAGACCAGCGTCCCGGCGTGTTGGCGGCGCATCACCGGCAGCACCGCACGGTTCATCCGCAGCCAGGACACCACATTGGTGTCCAAGATCCTCAGGAACTGATCCGGGGTGAACGCCTCCGCAACACCGGCCATCAGCATCCCGGCGTTGTTGACCACCACATCCAACCGGCCCTGCTCGGCCAACACCTGGTCGATCGCGGCGCGGCACCCGGTGTCAGACAGCACATCCAACTCAAGCGGGCGCAACACCACATCGTGTGCGGCGGCGAACGCGTCGACGGCGGCCGCGCGCTCCGCGGAACGGGTGGCGATGCCGCGTATCCCGGCGTAGACGATATGACCGGCCAGGGCCAGCTTCTCGGCGACGGCCTGGCCAAGTCCGGACCCGGCGCCGGTGACCACGACCACCTGCGCAGCATTGCCGGATTGTGGGTTGCTCATGCGATTCCTCCGTTGACTCGGACGATCTGACCGTTGATCCACCCGGCGTCGGCCGAGACGAGCAGCGCCACGGCATCGGCGATGTCCACCGGCTGCCCGATGCGGTGCTGCGGGGCCAGGTCGGCCATCCGCTGCACATCGGCCACGCTCTTGCCGGCCATGAACAACTCCGTCTCCACCGGTTCGGGGGCGATCGCGTTCACCGTGATACCGCGTGGCCCAAGCTCTTTGGCCAGGACCCGGGTGAACCCTTCGACCGCGCCCTTGGTGGCGTTGTAGATGCCGTATCCGGGTGCGTTCAACGCCACCGTGGTGCTGGAGAAGGTGATGATGCGTCCGCCGTCGCGGACCCGGCGGGTCGCCTCCCGCAAAACGTTGAAGGTGCCCCGAATGTTCACTTCGACGTGTTCGGTGAAGTCAGTGTCCGTGGCCTGCACCAGCAACGCCGGCCGCATGATCCCGGCCGCCGCGACGACGATGTCCACCCCACCGAACTTGGACTCGGTCTGCTCGAACAGGGCCTGCACCTGCGCGGCGTCGGACACATCGGCGCGGATCGCCACCGCCCGTCCGCCGCCGTCCTGGACGGTCCCGACCAGCTCCTGCGCCGCCTGGGCAGATGAGACGTAGGTGACCGCCACAGCGTTGCCGTCACCGGCCAGCCGCTCGGCGACGGCGCGCCCGATGCCACGCGACCCGCCCGTGACAATCGCAACCTTCGCCCCGGTCATGTAGCGGTCCCACCCTTTCTGATCTCGGCGCCTGCCGCCTTTTCATCGACCCTGCCAGGGCGTCGGTCTGCTAGCGAGGCGACGTCTGTACTGGTGACGCCAACACCAGGCTGAGCCCAGGCCCGCAGCGGCACACCCACTAACCGGGGGGGCGCCCCGAACCTGTCGACTGCATGCCGGTGCCCGGCGTGGTGCCGGTGGTGCTGGCAGCACCTGGCTGAGTCGCCCGTTGCGGGCCCACAATGGCGACATGGACTTGACCGAGATGGGTGGCTTCCTCAAATCCCGGCGGGATCGGCTCAATCCGCGGGACCTGGGTCTGCACAACGGGCCCCGGCGCCGCGTCGCGGGGCTCAGACGCGATGAAGTGGCGACCCTGGCCGGCGCCTCCGTCGACTACTACGCCCAGCTCGAGCAGGGCCGCGGAGCGCAACCGTCCGAGCAGATGCTCGCCGCGCTGGCCCGAGCCCTCCACCTCACCCTGGACGAACGGAATCACCTGTACTACCTGGCCGGGCGCCCACTACCGCCCGAAGGCGGCCCCAACGCGCACGTCCACCCCGGGATGCTCGACCTATTGGACCGGCTGCCCTCCACACCCGCGCAGATCATCAGCGACCTGAGCGTGACCCTGGTGCAGAATCGGATGGCGGCCGCGCTACTGGGCTGGCCCAAGCATGCGACCGGGCTGGGCGCCAGTTTCATCTACCAGTGGTTCACCGATCCGAAGGCGCGGCAGCTGTACCACCCCGACGAGCACAACCACCAATCAGGCGTGTTCGTCGCCGACCTCCGAGCCGTCGCCGCCCGCCGCGGCACCGACCGGTTCGTCTCCGACCTGACCCGCCACCTCACCAGCGAAAGCGACGAATTTGCGGAGCTGTGGGCCCGGCAAGACGTCGCCATCCGCCGCTCAGACCGCAAACGGCTCCTGCACCCCACCATCGGTGAAATAGAACTGAACTGCCTGAGCCTGCTCAGCGAAGACGGCACCCAACGCCTACTGTGGTTCACCCCGCCACCAGGAACAGCAGCCGTGGAACAGCTGGAACTCCTCCACGTCATCGGCACCCTCACCGAATCGTAACGGCCCATCTGGGGTCGCCCCTCCAGCTGTCAGTGCTCTGTGTCCCAGCTGTCAGGCGCAGAGTCCAGAGGGACCTGGAGCACGCCGAGAATGCGGGCGACGGTCATGTAGTGCCCGATGAGGACGATGACGGTGACCAGTTGCTGATCGTTGAGCAGGGTGTGGGCGGCGTCGAAGACGTCCCCGGATACGGTCGGGCCGGCGACGACTTCGTCGACAAATCGCAAAATGTCGGTGAGTTCCGCGGGTAGGACACCGTCGCCGGGTCGGCCGTATTCGATGGCCTCGATCTGATCGGCCGTCCACCCCTGCTGGAGGGCTTGGCCTAGGTGCTGAAACCGTTCGTAGGCGCTGTGATGGAGCGCCGCGACGCGCAAGATCACCGCCTCCCGCCATGCCGGGTTCAACGGCGCGGCCCGCAGTGCGTTGGCGGTTTGCGGCAGGGCACCGGCGAGTCGATCGTCCAGCAGCAATAGTGCCCGGGTCAGGTTGGAGGGGAAGCGGTCGTATTGGGCTTTCCGCTCGCCGGTGAGGTTGTCGGGGTCCACCAGGGTCAGGCGGCTCATGAGCTTGTCCCGACGGCGGTGAGTGAGCGCACTAACGCGTCGAGGTGACCGGTCACGATGGTCGGCTGCTCGATTGGCGTCAGGTGAGCGGCGTCGGCGATGACCCGCATCTGAGCGTGCTGAATGCCCGCACACAGCTCGCGCGCGGAGGAGATGGGGGAGCTGGTGTCATGCTCGCCAACCAGCACCAACGTCGGGACGGCGATCGAGCCTAGGCGGTCGGCGTCGTCAAAGTCGGCGATCGTCTCCCACAGGGCGGCCTGCACGCCCGCGTCGTCGCGCAACAGTGTCTTGGTCGCCCGGTCGATCAGATCGGGTCTGCGCTGGCGCGTCCCGGGAAGCAGCCAGTGACCGAACAGCCCGTCCAGGATCGCCTCCATGCCGTGCTCACGCACGACGGCCGCGCGGTTGCGCATCGAGGCCTGCCCGCCCGGTGCAAAGCGCGCGGCGGTGTCGAGCAGGGCCAGGGAAGTGATGAGCTGGGGGTCAGTCAGGGCGATCTGTTGCGCGATAAGGCCGCCGACCGATAGGCCGACGAGATGGACGGGCCCGCACAGCAGCGCATCCACCGCGGTGGTGACGGCTGCGGACATCTGGGTGATGGTGATGAATTCCGGCTGAGTGATGCTGCGGCCGTGGCCAGGCAGGTCCAACGCGATCACGTCGTGCCTGCGGGACAGGTCGGCGATCTGCTGGTCCCAATAGGTCAGGTCCAGCCCGGCCGAGTGGAGAAGGACCACCGGCGTGTGCCCGCGTGGTCCGGTTCGAACATAGTTGAGCTGTGCGGCTGTGGGCATGTTGGGTGTCTCCCTGATCCGGAGGCGACGACCGGCAGCGCCTCACCCCTCAAGTGTCGGTCCGCGAAGCCAGCACAGCCAACGATTTCTTCTACTATCATCCAGCACCCCGGGTGATAAATTGCGGTGGTGGATCTTCGGCAGCTCGAGCAATTCGTCGCTGTCGCCGAGCAGGAATCATTCACCCGCGCAGCGCACCGGATGCATCTGGTCCAGTCCGGCATGTCGGCTACCGTCGCCAGTCTGGAGCGAGAGCTCAAGGTCACGTTGTTCCACCGGACAACCCGCCGGGTCGTACTCACCGACGCGGGTCAGACGCTGTTGGTGCACGCCCGGGAGATTTTGGAGGCCATCGAACGTGCTGAGGCCTCGGTGGCATCAGTCGCCGCCGGGGAGCGCGGAACAGTCCGTGTCGGGTTGATGCATTCGTTGTTGACGCCCCCGCTCGCGCAGGCCTTAGCCGAATTCCACCGTCGCCGGCCGAACGTCGATCTGCGCCCGCAGACCAGCCGGGACGGTTCCGCTGGTCTGGTTCAGGCAGTCATCGACAACGACCTGGATCTGGCCTTCGCCGCCTCCACACCTACCCAGTCGTCCCATGTCGGCGCGGTCAGGATCAGCTCGGAAAAGATGGTTCTGATCTGCCCACCCGGGCACCGGCTGGCGCGGCGCCGCCGTGTACCTGTCGGCGAACTGGCGGGTGAGGTGTTTGTCGACGTTCCAGTCGGTTGGGGCAGCCGCGCCGCCGCCGACCAGCTGTTCGCCCGTCTGCACCTCGCGCGGCGGATCGAAGTCGAGGTCGGCGATGTCGCCACGGTAGTGGACTTGGTCCGCGTGGGCCTCGGTATCGCCCTCGTCGCCCCATCATCCGCGCCGAACATCGACGACCTTGTCATCATCGCGCCCGCCCCCGCCCCCACCTTCGACATCTACCTGGTTCTGCCGAAGAATCGCCAGGTCAAACCCGCGGCCCAGGCCCTGGCCGACATGGTCACCGGCCGTCTGGACCGACCGTGAACGCCGAGCCACTGCCGACCGTCGCTCATGGAGCCCTCCGGATAGAAGGCGCCTGGGAGTTGACGTGATCCTGATCGCCCCGAAGGGCCCCCGCCCCTCTGGTGGTGCGCCGTGCGCTCTCAACGGCAAGGGTGTGCGGTCCTGATCGCGGTCGAGCAGAACTACGCACGCGGCGCGCAGGCGTTGGTCCACGCCGCTGCCACCGGTGGTGCCCGCGTCGACGTCACCAAGACGTCGATGAACGACGATCACCATGGAATCCTCGTCCGCGCCCTCAGCTCATCCTCCTATCGCCCGCGTGACTTCTCGGATTCGCTCGCCCGCTACAGGGACCTGAACGGCTGTATATCTGGGATTGCTGACCTTGGTTCGTGCTATGGCCCAGGTTGTCCGATGATAATTCGGGCCCATGTTCTATGCGCCACGCAAATCGTTGATTAGGCAATCCTTTTGTCAATCTGTCAAGTTGTCCCAAAACAGAGCCGCTTGTCCATTACCCCGACCACCTTGGTCCACCAGATTCCACATCGTTACGTCCTCGATCCAAAATTTGCGACCCGACCGAGCAATCCGCCGGCCGCGGTAGCCCGTCACAAAGTTGTCAGACTCAACAGCGTTGAGGAGTCGCTGACGATCGTCGTGCGCCTCCGGCTCAGCAGAGAACTTCGACGGCAAACCGATAAAATCACGCCACGAGTACTCAAAGCTTTTCAAGGCAGCTTCATTTGCGTAGATGAATCTGGGCTCAGGATCAGCACTATGTGCCAAAACCCCGAATGGCGCATCATGATACAGCCACCGTGCACCTGCGCGTTCAGGTACCAGTGGTGAGCCGACAATGCGTCGATAACTAGCCTCGAGGAGGTGGAAGAATTCCAGGTCCAGCGGATCACGGGGACAGGTCATACCACCAGTAGTACAGCTCGCTTTCGCAGTCTTCAAGGCCTGGCGGTAGTTTCAAGGGCGAAAGCAAGTCCACCTGCTCGCGATAGACAGAGCCCTAGCCTCGAATTATCCGAGGGCAGTAGGGCACATCGATCAGGGATGACGACCCTACCCAACCAGACCTATCGGGCTCGGACCAGGAGAATACCGGATTGGGCCGGAGTTGGGGTTGGCCTGCAAAGTCAATCCCTGCTGGCGGTAGTGGTATCTACGTTTGAATCCGACAGGTCCGGCCGCTTTCACCACGGGTCATCAACGTTCTTGGGAGCACAGCAACTTAGCAAGTTCGGCTGGTCTGCTCAGGAACGGGGAATGCGATGTTTGAAGGTGATGCACTTGTGATGCTCGGGCCGCCATCGCCTGTTGCGCGACCGGCGGGATCGCTCCGTCTTGGTCCAGAACGATGTAGTCCGTCGGCGCCTGCCGCCAGGAGGCGCAAGTCAACTTCTGAGTGAAGGAGGACAACCGCTGATGACGCAGTTTCGCCGCCGCCTGCTGGGCCTGTTCAGCGGGTAGATCGCTGTAGAAATGCCTCACCGGGTCAACGGGATCGACGATGTCACATTTGGGGTTTATCGCCCACCAGTCGGCTGGCACCGCTCCCACAGCGGACCCGTCCGCGCACAGGCCCTGCGTTACAGGTATTCCGGCATAAGAGTGCGCCACGACAGTGATCCGCTCCGCAGGGGCGGCCTCCCGCACCTGTCACGTGTACACGTACGGTGCGAACTTGCACGGTAAGTGGCCTAGTTTTTGCAAGCTATCTGGCCGTTATTGGCGACTTATTTGGCCGCCCTACCGACCGCAGGCCCTGCACTCGAACTGGTGGTTGAAAACCGCTCAGATTTGGCGCGTCCGTTAGTACCTCTGGTGGCTTTATCAGCCGACACCCGGACAACCCGATCCGAAACCTGCGGGGGAGGGCGGTCCGGACATATCTTCCGCACCCTCGACGAGCACAAGGTCCATCCGCTGAAGAATCGGTGCCCCGGTCAGCGATCGGTGACCCGGCCTTGGACGGACGAAGTATGGGGTTCGCGGTGCTGGGTCAGCTGACGTGTGCGGCCGGCAGGCCACCCCAGCTGGCAAGGAAAGGAAGGGCCTGGGCGGTCGGTGAGCCGGGTTCTACGGTGTAGACGACCAGTCGCTGTTCGGGATCGTGTGGACCGATCACGGACTCGATCCCGAAGCGCAGGGGTCCTGCGGTGGGGTGGCTGATGTGCTTGGCCAGGGAGGTGCGAAAGGTGACTCGCTGATCGGCCCACCACCGATCGACATCGGTGTCGCGCCGGCGAAGCTCATCGATCTGCTCGGCCAGGCGGCGGTCGTCGGGGTGTCGGCCGGTTTCGTAGCGCAACGCTCCCACTGCGGCACTGGCGAAGTCCGCCCAGTTGATGATGCGGGCGCGGGCATCTGGATCGAGGAACAGCCATCGAGCGAATGACGAGCCGGGCTCCATGGGTGTGCCAAGGACAGCGCTGAGCAGGGCGTTGCGCGCCAGCACCTGCGAGCGGCGCCCCAGCAGCAGGGCCGGGACGTGATCCAGCGCCCCGATCAGCCGCAGCATGCCAGGGTCGGCACGCGGGGTCGGTTCGGGGGGTGCCCACCGCCGGTGTGCGGACGGCGCGGCGAGGTCACGCAGGTGGGTACGTTCGACGTCGTCGAGCCGTAGCGCCCGGGACAGCGCCTGGAGAATCTCGTCGGTGATGGTGTGCTGGCGACCCTGCTCCAGGCGGCTGTAGTGGTCCGGGCTCAACCCGGCCAGCACTGCCAGCTCCTCTTTGCGAAGTCCGGGGACCCGTCGGGGCCCGGGGAAGGCGTCGATGCCGGCCTGGGCCGGCGTGAGGGCGTCGCGCCGCGACCGAAGGAACGCGCCGAGAGCGGAGCGGTCGCCGGACATGAGCAAATCGTACGAGCACCCATCGCGCTCCAGCCAGGTCATTGCGTGACCAGGCTCGACGCGACCCGGAACATCTGGCTCACTGCAGGTGAAACTTGACGTCATGACCTCCACCGAGCAGAACCGCACCGTCCTGATCACCGGCTCCACCAGCGGCATCGGCGCGGCCACCGCACGCGCCCTGGCTATACAGGGATGGCGTGTCGTTGTCACCGGCCGCGACCAGGCTCGCGGCGAGGCCGTGGTCCAGGACATCGCCCACGGGGGCGGCTGGGCCGCTTTCGTTCCCTCCGACCTCACCGCCCCGCCTGAAGACCTGCGTGCCTTCGCCCGCGCGGCCAGCGAAGCAGCGGGCGGTCATCTGGACGCGCTGGTGCACAACGCGGCGCTGTGCCCGCCGGTGGACACCGTGTCGCTGAGCGACGACGATCTTGAGGCCACCCTGGCGGTCAACATCCGCGCTCCGCATGTGCTCACTGCCGCTCTCGCCCCGCCGATGGCCAAGCGCGGTGACGGCGCGATCGTGGTCATCGGTTCATGGATGGCACACGTCGGACACCCGTTCGTGGGTTTGTACTCAGCGACAAAAGCCGCCGAAATTCAACTTGCGCGCGGCTGGGCCGCCGAGTTCGGGCCTGCCGGCGTCCGCGTGAACACTGTCTCCCCGGGCGCCACCCGCACCCCGATCAACGCTGATTCGGGCGACGTCATCACCCAGATGACCGCCAGCATTCCTGCTCAACGCCCGGGGACCCCTGACGAGATTGCCGCTGCCGTCGCGTGGCTGCTGTCCGACCAAGCCAACTATCTTCATGGAGCTGAAATCCCCGTCGACGGAGGAATCACCGCTACTCGAACCTAGTGAGAATCCCCGGGGCTTACCGCCTGCCCGCCCGGGGGAGCTAACTCACGAGGCCATAGCGCCGTGTCTGAAACAGCAATGACAACATCTATGGCCAGCCCCCTCAGCGCGAGGCAACATGGCGAGCGGCCGGCCCCGTAAACCGAACGTCCTACAGGAACGCTGCAGGTGACCGGGGTCCATGTTGCTGAACCGTCCCGTAGCACCCGTCCGGTGAGTATTCCCGCTGGGGTACCACCTACGGGACGATTGCGCCCGATTTCGTCGGCCCTGCGCGGGCACCCTGCCGGCGGTCAACTGATCGCATCCGTAACAGAGCGTAGCCGCGTCGAAGGGTGGCCATCGCCGGGCTGGATACGCGGAAACCTCGAAGCGGGCCGCAAATGACGTCAGCCTGCCGATCGGCAAGTCGGCCATCGTCAGCAGCAAGAGAGGCGATCTCGTCGTTATACACCCTGACGGTCAACAGTCACAGTCGGCCGGATCAAGGGTGGGCAAGAACGGAAACGGTGTCTTCGTCGGATTGCGATCCCGCTCTTCGAGAATGTCGTAGAGGACCACGCCGTTCAGGCCACAGGCAGCGCCAACGGTACAACCCGCGGCAATCCGCGGTCACATCAACTCACGCTGGAACGGGGTGTGCGCCCAGGATCCGCTCGAGCAAATCCAACGCGGTGACATCCTCTGGTGGTGGCGGGTCCGGCGGCGGCCACGACCAGTCCGCGGGGCCGGGGGACAGGTGCGGCTTCGCCTCCGCCATTTGCAGGATTCGTCGGTAGGCGGCTCTTTCGTCACGGTGACGTTGCACCGTTTTCCGGATGGTTTCCAAAACGCCGAACTGCTCGGCCAACACGGTCAAACTGGTCGCGGCCACGACGCTCCACCGGCCGCCGCGCTGCTGTGCGAGGTTGAACGCGGACAGGGTCTCCAACGCCGCGTACACCGCGGATCGGGACAGCCCGGACGCGGTGATCAACTCGAAGCTGGCCAGCGGGGCTCTGGCGTGCTCCAACGTCTCGTACACCAGCGCGGCCGGGATCCCCAGCTCCAGGAACACCGGTCGCAGCGCATGCAGTTTCCCGCCGCGCCAGTCCTGCCGGCCGGCCCGCTGCGCCAAGGCAGCGGGGATCACCAACTCGTACAGGTCACCATCACCACCGCGGTCACCGTCGATCAACACCACCAACCCGTCAGGTTCCTCCCGCAACGCCCGCAGCTGCGCCGCGACGGTCGACTGATCCATTCCGGCCGCGATACTCAACGACCGGGTGCCGAAATGGATATACCGGGAACCGGTCTTCATTCCGGCCTCACCCAACGCGCGGAGCACCATCCGCCGACTCATCCACCCCGCCGGCTTATCGGCGAGCTGGTGCTGGTTCTGCTCAGCGATCGCCATCGCCGACCACCACGTCCGCAGAAAACGAAACTCACCTTGGGTGTTCCTGTTCAATCTTGCCTGCTCGGGAGCCCCCCGGTGTGATGCTGACCCGCTTGTGAGGGATTGACGGACAAGGCTCGACCCTGGATTCTTGCCCTTCTGCGCGGTGACGTAGGCCACCGCGTTGGGCCAGTCGAATTTGCTCAACGCCTCCCGCCGAGAGGTGGGATTGCTGTACCGGGCGTAGAACGACGCCAGGCCGCGCCACCGGCCATCGGAGATCCGGGCCAGCACGTCGACCATGCTCAGGCCGGCCCACACCGCCGCGGTGATCACCGCCTGCCGCGCCTGCGACGGGGAGCCGTACCGGGCGGTGTCGTAGACGCCGGTGTGGGCGATCTGCAGATAGTTCCCGGCCAGCTCCCGCGGACCGCCGCGGCGGGAAACACCAGCAGCCCCTGCCGCCGCCTGAACGTCGTCGATGATCGGCGCGGCCGCCGGCGACAGCGGGGGAGCAGTGGTCAGTGCGGCGAGCTCCACGGCCAGGGCCTCGGTGAGGCGCTGCCACACCCGCGGCGGGTTACCGATCCGCGCTAAAGCAACTGCCTCCTCCAGCGGCCCGTGCAGCACCTGGAAACCGCCGGAGCGGTGCCGGGCGCCAGGCGGCCGGATCAAGCCGTCCGTCAAACCCAACATCGGCGACACATCCATGCTCGGCGTCCGCGACGCCAAAGCCCGCGCCACCTCCCGCGCCGCGTCGAAGGCCACCGGCCGGGCCAACGGGACGTAGAGGTGAATGCCGCCTGACGGTGACTCGTCGCTGATCAGTTCACCACCGCAGCGGTGAACCACCGCTGCAACCGCTGCCGCGTCGGTCAGCACCTGTTCGCGGCCGCCGAGCTTCACGTCCAAA
>JAABUI010000780.1_pt1 | contig 21021 bp, 19 predicted proteins | sample 5559111 | NCBI WGS metagenome assembly JAABUI01 (sample SAMN10711870, study PRJNA513365) | rock metagenome | isolation source: Antarctica rocks | place: Antarctica: Victoria Land, Buttleship Promontory
GCTTGCCACAGGCCCAATCCCACGTTTCGGCCATGTAAACTATTCGTTACGCGCATGCTGATAATTACATCAAGTGCTGTTCGTATAATTGCCCCATTCGGCAAAGCGGCACCGACGCGACGTAATTCTCCAACTTTAACGAGGATCTGACTGTAATCTAGGCTTTTGCACTCAGACGTGCAAACGCGAAGCCAGTAGTCATCACACGCTAACCCGGAATAGGTTTGGCGGCGGGCGCTAAATATTAGCGGGCTTGGCATGCACGTCTGAGGTACTCAGACGTGCTGCGCATCAGGTTTTATGTAAGCAGAAAGCCACTTATGGCTTGGCACGTCTGAGGTACTGAGGCAAGTGGCTGTTAGGACTGTGGCTGCGCGTTGTCTTACGTCTCCTGGCGGGTGCAGTTGTCCCCGCGTGCCGGAACAAGAACACTGGGCTGAACCCCCATTGCGGTCGGGCAATACTACTAACAGGTCTGATATCCCATCCACAGCCAACAGGTCATACAATTAGCGTTCTCTGGACTACGCATGAACTTGGTGGCGTACTCAGATCTGCTTGAGGAGTCCAGTTAAATTATTTTAAGCCTACCTATGCCAAGGCGCTATTTGTATGCGTTGGCTGCGAATGTGACAGAGCTTTGCACAACCAGCTTCCGCTTTTTTCATGCGCACGCTCTTTCTGGCCGAACCCTCTTCAGCGGTTTCAGCCTGGAATTGCTAGCTACCTAAGGCATCAAGACGTGACAGGCTGGACTGTAGTCGCATCGCCTCGCATCGTTTCTCAAGCTTCCATTCTACACGAGTCATCTCCTACCACTCCACACAATACGACACCGACGAGCACTATCATGGGGCCCTACATATTTTTTCGAGTTGAAGATGAAGATTCTCGCGCCCGGTACTCCGACGAAGAGGGTCTGTTTGCAGAGGATACGGACACTTGGGTTAATTTCAAAAGATGGGATCGGAGATTGCTCGGCCAGGTCGAGAGGCATCTCGATTGGGGAAACAGGGTTCCCACGCCGTTTATTTCGATGTACTGTGATGAGGGTGTGGCGCATAGAGAAGCAGAACGGCGTGTCGGAGAGGGAAAGAAGGACGTGAGAGTCTACAAGATTAATATGCGGGAAAGTGATGAGCGCAGGGAGTATCGTAATATCCGACTTCTTGCAGAAAGGCTAGACTTTGATATCCCCGAGCATGCATAGAACAACTCAGAGTACGAATATATCTTTCTACATCATGTACCGTATAGTGCAGTTGAGGGTTGGATTGATCTGTAAGCATCGATCACATTTATAGAAGTTGGAGTGTTGAGGGATCTATACCGAGGTGAAGCTCAGGCACTGATCTCCATTTTCCGTAGAAGGCTGACTCCAGCACAAACGCATCACCACTGTATCTGAGAGTTCTCAGTTGCCAATATTTAGCATATGCAACTTCAACTCATGCACAAAGCTGTCCAATTTATCCTTAAACTCGGCGGCAGAGCCATCAAGGATATCCTTGCTGACGTGCGTGTTAACGAAGACAGCAAAGTGTAGGCGAGCTTATCGCTCCAGCTTTTTATCCTCTCGCTGTGCTCGGGTCCTGTTCAGAAACGGAAGAGTCGAGAAGTAGTCCAAGTCTTTCGTTTCGGTCGCATCGTAAGTGGTGGGCTCGTTCGAAATTTGGCATGATTTGTCTGCAAGGTACTTCTCGAAGGGGACAAGAACCTCCCTGAATCCATATTGGCAGCCTGCTGTGTCGAGAACCCATGCCTCATTAGCGAATAATCGTCCCACTTTCAACTCTGTGTGTGGCATATCGCTAGAGTCTGGACCAGGAACGAGCTTTGTTGGAATCAGTGGCTTTCTAATATGGATGTCCAGTACTTCGATAGTCGAGGCTACCCCTATAAAATATAAATCCTAGCTTACCCAAGTGATAATCTTGGGGGTCTGTCTCACCTTCAAGAAGCTTCCGGGTTAGACGACCTAATAGTGCCATGGCCGTTGTGCATTGATTATTCGCAAGAGCTGCCTCCTTATGGTCGATATTGGTGGTAAGATGAACTGGAAAGAGACCACGTTTTGATCTAGTAGTAATAGGTCTTTGATTTTGATGAAGGTAGAGGACCCCATCTTGGAACTGTATCTTTGTCAGGTCGACATCGTACACAACCTCTCTGTATGTCAACAGGGCGGCCTTGAGTATATTGGCTGTTCGAAGGAGCTTCTTTCGTTGTCCTAGGGCGCGGCAACGGGCCTTATGATTTGACCAGTGTGCTTTCTGGCAGTCACGGTTACAGTAGACACTACCGACAGAATCTCCAGGCTGGTACTCTGGCGCGTCATGCAGGCAACACACCTCATTGTTGCGTCCGTCCCACAGTTTGCACACTGCACGAGATATGCTAGTGCCATCTCGAGCCGCAAAAGACGGTATCTGCAGTTAAGGGTGATTCCGTAAATTGAAGTGTTTAGTATATCATCGTCTAGGCAAATGCAGAAATGGCAACATACTGCCTACTGGATAGGGCGACGAAATTGGAGGTGCTGGCGTCGAGTGCGCGGTTGTACGACGGTCGGCGAGTGGCTATGAAGGGCTAGTGGCATGTGAAGCCGGTGGCTAGTTCCTGAGCGCTAAGCGCCAGCGCTAATGGGTGCAGTCCAGCATTGGAAAGAGGCTGCGTAAGGAAAAAGCGGAAGCTGATTGTGCAAGGGTCTGTATAGTTCAATCCTCTAAATAAAGAAGACCCACGACGGCCACCACCTCCGCCACCGTAGTGCATCGCACGACACGCGGAATCCATCTGGCACCCGCCTGCGACTCCTGAAAGCGTGCGACGAACTGCAAGCGGCTTGCAGCATGTGAAGACCGCGTTGACAACCTCTCTGTACTGCAGTTCACCATCGGCGAGAATCCGCTCTCTTACCATTTTCATAATTTATCCCTAAACTGAATATGAGGGACATCAAGATAGAGATTATCAACACGACGGAGCAAATCGGTGATTTGGTCGACTGGCTCGTCTTCCGCCACGCACCGCCAGCCCCATATTCGCCAACCATGTACATCGATCTCGAAGGCGTAGACCTCTGCCGTGAGGGCTCCCTTTCCATCCTCACCCTTATGATCGATACGGGAATCCCGACCAGACGCATCTGCCTCTTCGATGTGCATTTGCTGGGTGCACAGGCGTTCAATACCGCTGGCGTAAAACAGAAGACGCTGAAGGATATCCTTCAGGACGACAAGATCCCAAAGGTCTTCTTCGACGTTCGCAACGATTCAGATGCCTTGTTTGCGCATTTCGGCGTGGCTTTGCAGGGGGTGGAGGATGTTCAGCTTATGGAGAGTGCTACGAGGAGGACCACTGGATCCAGGAAGTTCTTGAGCGGCCTGGCCAAGTGTGTTGAGAAAAATGTGCTCATATCGCTCCATGGTATTGACCTAGCGAGCTGGAAGGTAGCGAAGGAGGAAGGGGTGAGATTGTTCAAGGCTGAACATGGCGGTTCGTATAAGGTTTTCAACCAGCGCCCGATCCCGGAAGAAATTATTTTATACTGTGTTGGTGATGTCATGTGCCTCTCTGAGCTGCGAGATAGGTTCTGGAAAGGGGCCAATGGGTGGCGAGACCTGGTCAATGAAGAAACCAAGAAGCGCGTCGCGGCATCTCAGAAATCAGAGTACCAGCCTTACGGCCCAGATAGGACGGTGGCTCCGTGGACCGAAGACCAGAATAGGGCTTTGGATAAGTGGAATTACGTCCCTCCTCCTTGCGACTACTTTGATGAAGATTGGTTCGACGAAGATTGGTACGATGACCGGGGCGACAACGATTTTGAAGACTGGACGAGGGCGCCCTGGCAAGGGCCTCCGTCCTGATTAAAGGCGGGCTTAGAAAGATTGGAGGTAGAGGGGCTTGAGAACTGACGTGAATCTGCCTGGGTGCTTGGACGCTTTGTTACAAGTTATCACTTCAGATATGAGATGACCTACGGTATATATGATCTGCTTGTTCTCAAGTCCCAACTATTTACTGGAGCGTCATGCGACCATAGGTGAAGCTCACGATGAGTCAAGGACAAGGCCAACTCTCTACTGTACTCGAAACCTGTGCGAGCCTGCCTCGAGAAACCGATCCGAACTGAAGAACCGAGTTGAATTTACCAATAGACCAAAATACCAATCCGTATCCAGTCTAGTGTGGTGTGGTTTATAAACAACTAACCGATCACCGATCCTGCATCCCCGGTGCTACAATCTCATCCTCCTAACCTGTGCTTCGCTCATCCGCGCTACTAGGGCCCTCACTGGCTCTTGCGCTTTGCTCATTCGCGCCACTGGGGCCTTCGCTGGCTCTGATGCTTCGCCCATCCGCGCCATTTTGGCCTTCGCTGACTCTGGCGCACCTGCCTCTTCTGCAGGACTCTTGCGCTTCCGACTACGTTTTCCCTTGCCTGCGGCAGCGTGTTCTTTCGCAGCACGCTTCGCTCGTGCCTCCTCGATGTCCTCATAGCTCATCACCTTCGCCTTCCCTAGTACCACTGACTTGGTCGATCGACGAACTTTGGCTTCGTTGTTCATTCTAGTCAAGAATCGATTATGATCCTGAAGGAGGGCATGTTCGGCAAAGGATGTTTGGGCGGCATTGGCGAGCTTCTGTAGGTGCCTCTGCAGGCGCTGTTTGCTCGCCTCATCTAGCGCGTGAGCATCCTGTTTGATCAGATTATGCAGCGACATAAGAGCCTCTGAGATACTGTTGGCTTTGGGCCTTCTGTTCTTTCGATCGTCGTCCGTGTGCACGATGATGGAGGGTAGGGAAAGGGACATCGCCCCGTTCTGCTAGGGCAGCGTATGTTCTAGGCACGTCTGGAGGAAGGCCTTGCGCCAGCACCTGGCCAGCTCGGTCCATATTAGTTTACTGTGGTGATGGTGATGGGAAGGGAGCGAGTGAGACGCCGCGCTGGGCAACAATAAAACCAGGCACGTGACTGCCCATCCACGCTTCTAGAAACGTACGCCACACTTTGACCAATTATGGTATAGTTTGTAATGAAATACAGCTAGAACTAGATTGTTTTCAATATGGTATAATGTAAGCACGCTAAATCCTTACGCCAAGTCGCGTGGCTTTTTATGTACTCCCCCTTCGCCCGGCTAGACTCGGAATGCTACTTCCTATGGGTGAGTGTTGTTAAAGCTTGAAGCCATGTTCTGTATTGATAGAACTTTCCTAATACGGCTCCGAAATTCGAAGACATGCCGATAGTCGCGATGGAGTAGGGGGGACAGCTGTAACGCTTCTCTATGCCATGAATGGAACGATCGACAGCATGACCAAGACCGCCGTATTTTTCTCGCTGCAACCTGGATTCTTGAGGTGACATGGCTGAACGACAATGAGACACTAATTATAGCTTCATAGGCTCGCGAGGGAAGACTTGAGATGCTCGATCAGTGGATGTAGTCTCGGCACGGTGGGTTTCTCGTGACGTAGGGAGGGACGTTAGGGCATACACAAAGCGAAAGCAACACCACAGAGCATCCAGTTCTGGCTTTTTTCATCAAAACATCTGCCAAGGCAACCTCAAGATCAATGATATACGCACGACTCTCGGCAGTGCTCCAAAAATGGCTCTTCTAGGAGTGCTCCAGAAGTGACCCCCTCAGAAATTTGGGGTTCTTATATGGGGATCAACACACGAAAGAGACATCAGCAAAAGGTTATTGTACAGTCATATACTGACCAATTTTCAGGTATAAGAGCACTCTTACAATGAAATCATATAAGACAACCCGGACCATGTCTGCAGTCCGACAGATTTGGCGCTCTCTCCTGCGTAAAGACAAAAGTGTGGACAAATGGCGCTCCATCTTGACCGATCCATCGTCTGCAATATTACTGCACCAGCAAGACAAAATTGTTAATCAACTGCAAAGCATGTTGCAAGAGCTTTCTATCTCCGGTCGGGAGACCTTCGCCTCCACCATCACGCTCCTTACGACGAAGATATGCGTTGCCGAAAACGAGGATGAGTTCTCGTATATTCGCACCGTTCTGGAGGTCTTCGTCCTTTACTCCATCACCACATCAGACTTCGCCTGGATGCGTGACAGCCGCGCTGCATACATAGGGAGACAAGCCGAAATTATGCCAGAGATCACCTTTTCTCTTAGTCGAGTGCCTTCCCCTCTGGATGCTGGTTCAAGTGAGGGTTGTCTTCGGTTGGCTGCGTTGCGGGAGAAGATATCGCGCCGCGAACACTGTCGCTCCGAGATCATTAAAATGATTGTCGAGTTGGCAAACGCCATGCCGCTAGATCTTCCATTCGTGACTTACGACTACGAAAGTCTATCCCACCGGCTCAATGCCGTCAAATTTGTAAAAAAATTAAAACCTACTGGGTATCACTGGATTGCCATGGCTTACTGCCTTGCAATAGAGCACAAGGTCTACGATCCTCCTCCAGCATACGTCGATGGCTTAGGTCGACACGCTATCAGAATGGCTTAAGCTACAGTTGGAAGGACTTAACAAATGACTTAACAAATTAGAAGCTAAACCGTTGACAACAGGTGGAGAGTAAAGATCTACATACCCATCATGTCAGGCCAATCATAGTATTTTCTTCGATGTCATCGTTGGCCATGTTTCTCAACCAAGATAATCCAATTTCATAATCAGTATAAATCAATTCAAGCAAATGAAATTCGAAACCAATAGATTGTACCTCCTTAATTTACCAGTCATTGCACATTTTTGGGCATACCCTGACCTATTAGGCACCCCCTCTGTCTTTTCGGAGCAGCTAGCGGGTTGACCGGGTGTTCTAAGTTGCTTGTGCACGGCTGCGAATAGACAGCGATCGAAGGCGTGATCGCGAAGTATTTGCGAAATATATATTGTAAGGCTTGGCAACATGTGACCCCGTCCACTTGATATTGCAGATCATGTAGCCCGAGAGGGCGCCTGTGGAGCTTCATAAGTAAAATCAGAAGCAAAACCCGTTGAGCTGTTCGTATTTTCTACCACCGTTGCTGCCGTTACGTCTGTAGTCCTCTCCTGTACCTGTAGCTCCTGCCTTTGCTGTCGGCGCGGCGTTTGGGGCTTTTTTCTTTGCATGGGAGTGGAATCTCCCTCTCTAGTGCCATCCATTGACGTGTCACCTTCCGGGTTCATATCATGATTTGATGAACCAAACCTGTTAAGCCGTTGATACTTGCCCTTTTCCACAGGTTTTCGTCCTTCCCGTACCTGCTGTGCTCGAAGTGCTGCACCATCGTCGCTCTCTTCAGTCATCACTCGGCGCTTCCGTGCTCGATATTCTCGTACATTATCCTCATACGCACCACCATCTTGCCCTTCCTTATATGCTTTATCCTCCTGCACAACCTCTTGGGCTTCGTCCGCTTGCCTACCGCCTTGGACCTTATCATTATGTGCTGCACCCTTATAAGCTCCATTCCCGTGGGATCCATCCTCATTCACTCCATCCCCGTGGGCTCTATCTTCTTGCTCGTTCTCTTGCTTTTGATGCTCATGCCCCCGCTCTTGCACTCCATGCTCTTGGCCCCTCTCTTGGGCCTCAGTCTCATGGGCTTCCTCCGTTAGCCTCTCCTCTTGGCCCTTGACTTGTGCTCTATCCTGTTGTGGTCCGTGCTCTTGTGCCGGACTATTTTCACCTTTGGGTGTTGAAACACTCACTTGAGTACCACCTTTCTGGACTGCGTCTATTGAATGGTTCTGCGCTCGTACTTCAGGTGCACTTTGATCGGCATCTATTTCTCCATACTCGAGCTCTGAGGGAGATGGCAACTCAAGATCTGCCAGTTCTTCTTGACCTTGTCTTTGTAGCTCCCCCATGTCTCGCTCCTGGATTGTCCCTGACGCATCCTGCTTGGTCCCCAATATTTTTGGCTCCACGCTCATTTGCTCTCGTTTCTGCTTCAATTTATCGCTCTTTAACTTCTTCTGGCGTTTCTCTTGTTTGTGCAGCTCGCTGATGTCTGCCGTGAGCTTTTCTCGTTGTTCATTTTGCCTCAGTTCTTGTATCCCGAGATCGCTTGCGTACTCCGCAAGCTTTTGTCGCTGTTCTTTTTGCCTTTGCTCTTGGTTCACAAGCTCGTCCGCGACCGCTGCGAGAGTGCTCCGTCGTTCCTCCTGCTTTTGTTCTTGTAAAACTAGCTCGCTTGTGTCCGCCGCGAGTGTTTGTCGTTGTTCCTCCTGCCTTTGTTTTCGATTGAATAGCTCTTTCTCTTCCCTCGTAAGAGTTTGACGTTGTTCCTCTCGCTTTTGCTCTTGCTCTCTAAGGGCACTGGCGTCCCCCGTAAGCTTTTGATACATCTGTTCGTGCTCTTGCTCGCCTTCTTTTAGCGCGCTTGCGTCGGAGATAAGCTTTTGTCTTCGTCGCTCTTGCTCTTGCTCTTGTTCTCTGAGTGCGATGGCGTCCCTTGCAAGCCTCTGCCGGTATTGCTCTTGCTCTTGCTCTTGCTTTTCAAGCGTGCTTACATCGGACATCGGACAAGAGCTTTTGTCGTTGCTGTTCCTTTTCTTGATCCCCCTCTTCGAATGCGCTTGCATCTCTTACAAGCTTCTGCCGGTACTGTTCTTGTTCTTGTTCTTGCTTTTCAAGTATGTTTGTATGAGACAAGAGCTTTTGTCGTCGCTGTCCTTGCTCTTGCTCTTGTTTTTTAAGCGTGCTTACGTCGGACAAGAGCTTTTGTCGTTTTTGTTCCAGTCTTTGCTCCTCTTCCACGAGAGCATTTGCGTCCCCCGCAAGCTTCTGCCGACATTGCTCTTGTTCATCCTCCTTTTTTTCAAGCACGCCTGCTTCAGACAAGAGTTTTTGTCGTTGCATGGTTGTTTCTTGTGCAAGAGCACCTTCTGCTTGGAACGAAGGTCTTTGTTCCTCTCCCTCTCCCTCTCCATCCTGCATCATTGTGTCTTCTGTTTGTTCCTCGTCAACGTCCATATGCTCAGCCCCTCGTGTCGGATCTTCACTTGGCAAATAAGCCGATTGAGTCAGACGGAAAGCCGGGGATAATAATTCTCCTGTCGCTGTAGTGAGATTCTTTTGTGGATTGGAGTCGTCCGGCATCCCATAGAACTTCAAGTACATGGATCTTAGCCTGAAGTAGGACGTAATCCCCTCGGATTGTTCATCCCTATCCTCATGTAAATGAATGATAAAGAGAAATTTGCGGTCCTCTTCGTAATTTTTGAGTATGTGGCATTCCCCATCTGTCTTTTCTAATTTCTCCTGGACCATCTGTGACGAGCGCAGGCTTTTCGTTTCCTCTTACTATCGTTGGGTTTGCTGACTTTGGAAACTGCTTTAAGGCGGTGATCTCGGACGACTCAAACCCCAAACGATTGGCAAGATCAGCCATCTCGCGCAACCTCATTGTGTCTAATATGGCCCTTGGTTTTGCCAAAAGGTCCTTCCCGCTGGGTTTTTTTGGGATTTCACAGTGATAGCGCATAGCAAAGGCACATAATTGTCGATATCCCAGGTCAATTCGACGAGCGGAGCTTGCTGGCACAGATTCGAACATGGTCTCATTTTTCTGCATCAGAGCCGAGTCTTCGCTCTGATTTATACCAGTATAGATCTTCTCCATTGCCGTGGAGAGTGTTTCCCGAGGACCTAGGCATACCAGCCATTTCAAACAGTCGGCCCATGCCTCAAGGCATTTGACGTTCTCAAAGATCTCGAACAGAGAAGGAACCAGACCTTTGAAAGATCGTAGCCTAATCCAGATCCCCTCGCGTTCTTGTTGGCTAAAATGGCAAAAGAGTTCCCCGCCCAGCATTTTACCACGTAGAATTTTGGCATCTAGTGTTGATGCCCATGGCGCGGTGAGCTGTAACGCTTCCATGGTGGCTTGGTCTACCTTGGCCATCGCGGTCTTGTCTTGCTGAAGCAGGTCAGACCAGAATTGCTTGGTGTAACGAAGATAATGTATGATTTCCTAGCAATCAATGAGCGCATTCATACGGTCGGCGACGGAACGTTTACCTCATCGCATCTAATCGCGAAAACCTTATGTAGGGTACTAATTCTCATCCCGGTTAAGAGCGCAGGTATCTCCAAGAAAGCATCAAAGGCAAGGGTGAACTCCCTGTGCCGGAATAGTTGTTTTAAATTTCTGGCTCTATGTGGAGAGAGAAGAGTCCACCATCGCATTTCCAGACTGGACTGCTTCTGGGACTGATAGTTGCGTATCTTCCTATAGACCTCACCGTCAGAAGGTTTCGCTTCGTTCGCGTACTCTTCCATGCTGAAATAGATTGATGAGATTAAGGATCAGGGTAGAAGGGACTGTAAGCTTCTGGATTGTTCCTCTTGATGGTGAATAAGAGCTCGCTGACTGCCACCATGTTCCCTGGGGAAATTCTCCTAAGTCTATCGTTCCAACAGCTTTAAATACCTTGAATCAAACTGATCCAATACTGGCTCATTCATAGGGGGGTCAAAATTGGAGCTAGGTGCCAGAATTGGCTGATTGCACCGCCATTTGTCCTAGGAGATCTGTCCTGAGCCGATTCTCCCAGGACCATTAACACCGCTTGACCTAGTACCGGCTCATCCTGGATGCCTCTTCGCCCCAGGAGAATTCCCCTGGGACAAACTTCCTAGGAGAGGCGGAATCAGGCAGCGAACCGCTCCAATGCGCTCGAAGGGCAAGGTTCCTGAGTTGGAGCAGGGAGCCAGAACTGGAGCAGGGCGTCAGAATTGGAGCAGGGCGACAGTATGTGGAGAAGCAGGACTGCAAGAGATGGCGATATTGCCAACCAGCTAAGAAATAGAGAAGAACTGTATAGCGGCGAATAGAATTCTAAGTCAAGCACAGCTAAGGAACTATCCAAACGGCTAGGCATCGTCACCCCATCTTTTCACAGTGAAATTGCAAAACACCTTTGCAATACACCCTTCTCGCAAATGATGCGATATCAGAAGAGATGCTTACCATCCTTGAAGTGCATTCCTCCTTTGCCAAGCAGCATGAACCGAATCTGGCTTTGCAGGTGAGTAGATATTGATCACTCGCGTGACAACCTGAGGGCTATCAGGCCAATCGCATCTTGGTCCTTCTGGAGGTATTTTGTGTATAAGTGAGACGTTGGTCATGTACTGAGGTCCAAACATGCATATGCTGAAAGTATCGTTAGCCTTGTAGGCGGCGACATTACCCGTCTCGTATCTAACAGAGTCCAATTCTACTTTCACGATTGCGATCCGAGTAACATCGTTAAGCACAGGCTGAAAGATAGACATGGCAGCAGCTCTGTCTATGGTAGCATGACCTAGCTGGCTTTGAGGTGCCTCTTGTGCCAAAGTCGTAATTGGAATGGATATCTCAACATCAGCTGCGAGCCCTTCAATGGTGGCAATGGGCGTCGTATCCCAAAAGTTTGGAGGTTCAGCCGCTTCCGTGACCGTCATCTTAGTAGAACGCGTTATACCCAATAAGGCCTGTTTGGTCCAGGGGACGAGGTTGTCGTAATCGAGAGGTGGCCGAATCATGATTATGAAAGGGACCACCTTTTTCCAGTGCACGGTGGCAGATTCTCGCATGAGTGCTTCAACTCGGCGGAAGTCAAGGCCTCGTCCCATCATGGTGACTCCTCCCATGTCCTCACTCCATTTCATGTGCTCGAACACGTCCCAAAGCAAGCTCAGATGTGCTCTCTTTTCCCTATCAAATAGCCAGAAGCCGACCGCCCTCCGCAGTGCGAACAGATTGGCGCCCGAGAGGCAGCGTATGAGTATGGTTCGACATTCAGGTATGTCCTGGAACACCCTCCTGAACTTGGGCAACTCCATAGTCATACCTACGTTTCCACCCCACTATATGTATCAACTTAGGACACGGATTCTGAAGACTTGAAAATTAGATGTAAGATCTCCGTGATTCATCACGCAATTTCAGTAAACAATCTAATGAAAAATTGAAAGAGGAAGAGCGATGGGGCTTTTGAAATCAGAGTTAAGAGCCACCTCTGGATGGGAGCCAAGTTCGGATGCGGTTCCTTTAACGTGGCAGGGCTTCCATCCCCAATGACTTAAGGATCGCTTGCTCTTGGAACATCTAGGTCTGAGTCGCAAAACCCTTCTTCTCCGAGACTAGGTGGTTTGGCTCTCGCAAATCGCTCACGGGAAGCATGGCCGCATCGATCTTTCTCTCTGAATGCAGGGAATCTGGCTGTGCCAAGATTGGAATGCTATCAAGAGAGAGCTCGTTATTTCACTGACCTAGAGAGTAGATCATTCTTTCCTTCGTCCACGTAGTCGAAAGCATCTACCAACAGTGTTGAACCCGGAGCGGCATTCCGAATTTCATCGTCGGTGGCCAGCTCTATCTTAAACTGGCGGGTTTTCAGCTTGCTCAGGCTAGATAGGATATCGAAGAGGTGTGCTAGCTTAGGTACATAGCTCCATAGGTGTGGGCGAAGCTCGGCGAGAGCTTCAACGAAGAGAGCCCGAGCTTCACATGGGATTTCGGTTTGGAAGCTACCGTAGATCAGTCGATGCCAATTAAACCTCATGATCGACACTTACGAAGATCCCGAAATGCTCTGAGAAGCAGGCAGTATTCGAACATGATGTGGCACCAGAGCGAGAAGAGCGAGAGAGGAGAACCGATTTTGGATTGAAGACCATATAGCCCCCTGCTGTCTCCACCTCCTCAGATTGCGCTGAACTTCCCAAAATGCGGATCTTTCGGCAGGATCGGGGGATAAGTCCCATCCTTTCATCTTTGGATATGTCTTGACCACCGCAGCTTTGACAGATCTGGTTACTGCGCAGCCGTTCCGGAACACCATATGCCCAGCTCGGTCTTGGAAAAGGCGTGTCCCTTCGTCGATTAGTGAGGTAAAATAAGCGCGCACGAAGCGTTGAAGGATGACATTGATTAGTCCGAGACGTTCTGTCCAAACGCCTACCGTGTACAGGTGGCTTGATAAGTCAAGTGGTGCCTGGATAACTTCTTCTGGTGCTAGCACGCGGTAGTGAGCGACAGCGCCCCTTATGGCGACGAAATGTTCAGGACAAGCGAACGCCGCCACCATTTCGAGGAGAGGAGAGGCCCGCGTATATCCCACTGGGGCTTTGCTTCTTTGGAGACGGCAGTTGGCGAAGCGCTCTAGGTACTTCACCCATGGGCACGAAGGGGACGACTTAAAGAGGGTTGAGATGTTGGCCTTTATGGTCGCGAGATCCAGTCGCCGAGCGCTACCTTCATCCCCATCAGAGTCGCTTTCATCAACGCGAGCAGTTTGAGCTTCGACCTCTTCAATCTGCAATTTCCTCCGTTTCGCTCGTGTGGAGTCGAGATTGAATGCGTAGGAGCGAGGCGCAGCACCAACCTGCCATGACCTTGAGGTTTCCGGATATAGCACGCTCTTCAGCATGGTCTGCTCGCTAGCTTCGTGAAGAGACCTCGCCAACAATAATTCGGCGTAAAAAACCCTTAAGCTATCCGCCTCGATTGGCGCTCCGTTGACGACCTCGCCTTGGCTGAGGCGTCTCGCATTCTCCAGAAGGTATATTCCGCAGTCTGAGCCATTCGTCTGTTGATGTGAACTCTATAAAATCATCAGCTGACTGGACTTGTGAAGGGGATAATGTACTTACGCCTTCAAAGGGAGAATTCCAGCCGGAATAGTTTTGACCGAGTTTCTGACCGACCCGCTTCATTTGCGCCTCCACAAAATTCACAACAATCACCCAGGTGATACCCAGGCAGTGAGCTGTAGTAGCTCATAGTTCGGATCGAAATATCCACTACGATCAGGATCCAATGATCGCAAGGGTTGTGCGGAATGATTATGCGTGTATGTTTCCGTCCGATTGGCCACACAGGCCCGTCTAGCATTTCCTTTCTCTTTTCGACGTCATTCATATCGAATTCCGTATGCTTACTGTGTAGGACTGTCGTAGATTCGCCCCATCCGAAAAGCGATAAAACACACATGAGCGGGGACGTCGAAAGCCAGTTTGAGGGGAGAAAGGGACTCAAGTCTTCTCTCACTTCTTCCTTCGTTCTGGTCCTGAACTGCACATCAGAATAATCACCAATGGAGATCAGTTTAAGCTCAGCCTCTTTGATCACTTCATCGACAGTCTCCGCTTTTGGCTGAAAGTCGAAGCCACAGGAGAGACGCTGGGAACCCTGTCCCGCCTTATCTTCCCGCAAGGAAGGTTCGCGTGCGGCAAGGTCTCGCACCCAGTAGTCGCAGTCCATTTCGAATATGTGATCGACCACGGGCTTAGAAAATGCCCTTGGGGGAGGATTGTTGTTAACGTATATCACCTTTCCACCATTCCGACGTACCGCCGGAATCAGCTTGTTCTTGAGCTCGTACCTCGGACCGTCGATGGCCAATGATGTACCAACGACTAGGAGGACATCAGGCGTTGAGTCCGCGTCTTTGTCGATGATCCTCGCTTTTGTCTCGCTCAGAGGATCGTCAATATCGTGGTAAAGGACAATGTTGGGTCGCAAATATCCAACGTGGATATTCGTTCTCCCTCCCCTTCTCCGCCGTTCTTCTACCCTCGATGCGCATTCAGGACATAATACGATCTCTCCGGAAGCAAGGGCGGTCTCGCGCACGCCATCCCAGCTTGTGAAATGGCTGCAATAAGAGCACCTGAAGGAGTCAAGGTTGCCATGCAGCTGGACCACGTCGCAGTCTTTGGACTCGATATCAGCATTCAAACCAGCCCTTGCCTCCAGTCCATCCAGATTCTGGGTATAACATCTTTGGAGCTTTCCGGATCTTTGAAGAACTTGGAGAAATCGATGCGTATCCGTCTGAACCAGATCTTCGGATTTCGCTTTGTTCCTTATTTCGATCAAGCATTTATACAATTCTTTCCTTCTTTCTTCGTCATCGAGCACTTCTCTCTCGAACAGACCTCGATTCGTCTTGTGAAGGCCAGTCTCAGACCGAAAGTCCTGGATAATTGTTATCTAAAGAGGTAAAAAGTAGAGATCAATACTCACCGGTATACCGCAATTTGTACTAATCCCGGCGCCCACGAACACGATGATTCGACAAGCCTTGTTTATAACACTGGCGACCTCCTGCAGCTCCTGCTCCACATCGTTCGTGATGTCTCCCGGTGTTAGTAGGTATCGCCAGAGTGAATGGTTTGGGGGGAATTACCTGGCGGGTTTACCACTGGAGAGGATTCGGTGCAGCCTGTCTCGATATCGTCCATCGACATATGTGATGAGGCATCTTGCGAATCTTCTTGGGTGGATGCTATCGGACCCGCCGTTGAGGAATTTTTACCATCTGGGTTTACCTGATTACTGGGAGTCGTAATGATGTCAATTTTATTTTGCGGATGGACAGTTCGAGTGGAGACCAGCCCTGCTTTGTTGTTTGGCGGAGTCGTGTTGAGCGTAGTGTTTGGCTGTAGATGAGCCGCTGGAGGCTGTAACACCTTTTCGGTTTCTCGCCCTTTCCCAGAGAGTCGCCGAATGTGCGTCTGGAGGACGTCAATGATCTTGCGGTTCATGTTATCGTCCTCTTCAGGATTTGATTCCTCCAGCAAACTCCTGAGAGAGCGTTCAAACTAGGAAGAAACTTAGCAGTCTTTCGAAGGATATGCCGGACAGCCTCACCTTAAGAGTTCGAGCATCCATTGTAGATGTTGAGATGTCTGTAAATGGTCCTTTCCTGAGAGAATCCGAACATCTGCGAACATTTTCGGCAGACCAAGAGTCTATGTCTTGTCGATTTAGGATCTAAAGTTGCGGTAGCATCCACAATCGGCTCCAGACATTAGCATCCATAACAGGGGCCTCTCTCGAACAGCAGCATCCAAAAGCGAACCCCTGTCCTGTACTCCTCGTTAGCGCAATTTGACACTATCCATTTGCTCATCCTGCAGCAAGAAGCCAAGGGGAAAGTGAAGAAGGCGAAACGCTCCGGACTACATGAACCGCCAACGAGATATGGTAATCAGGCTGACCGATTGTTCAATACAGAGACAGAAAGTTAAATACAAGCAGAATGTCAGAGGTGGCCAAGGGTTGCTATTTTCAACGTAAAGCCGGTGTAAGCAAGGCTGTGAAATGCATGACAGCTAAGCCAACCGTCTACACCCACGCTATTCAGAGGTTCAACCATAGGCGTGGTTCTCAATGTGCTCCGTAGGCCAGCCGTAAACGCTGGCCGAGAAAAGCAAAACAGCTTCAGACCTTATCTATTGAACGATATCAGTGTTCGAGACATTCTGCGAAATCTTCAAGCGCCCTTTGATATCAAGGTCTGCAAATTCATTACTGATTCTGATATCTGAAGCGTAGTTTTTGGCGTGGGCGATCTCATCTTCGCTGATTCCAAGGTCGTCCTTTGGAATCCAGACGACAGGGCTGCAATGGTCAGCAGCCTCATTTTTGTACCCACGCCGATCTGTTACGTCGAGTTCGTTGCGTGCGAGCTCGTCAACACTTTCTCGAAGATCTTGGGGGACTTCCTTGGAAGGTCTCATCCAGCCATAGTAGGTGTGCCCTAGGTGTCGTAAATGATCGAGCGCAGGTGCTGAGGAGTGATTCCAATTCGATTCTCCTCCTTCATCCTCCCTGTCTTTCGGGAAGGCAGGCAGATATTTGAGAATTGGGGAGAAGATGTTTCCCAGAAGCAGTTGGTAAATGACCGTCAATGTTGTGGCAATCATCATAACCACGGCCTGACCAATGCCGGTAAAAACACCCCGATCATCGCGAATAGACAGGAAAAGGCCTATTAGGCATAACTCCAACATGTACGCCCCTGTAAAGAGTTGCTTCAAAGCAGTCGGATAAAGTTGACCTCCAGTATCGTACGGAAAAGCCGACACGTAGAGCAGGTTGTAGCGGAATACGAACCAAAACAAGCTGAAGGTAGCGACGCTGAACGGGAGTATCAGGGGAGCGATGATGGAGTAGGTCAAGCCTAATTTGTCAGCAGAGGCGTCGGCGAAGATGCGAGCGTCTTACCAATACATGCGAGGTTCGTATAAAGAGGGTAGAATGTACCCCATCGAATCTCCGGTAAACCCATCTGTCTCTCCCACTTCTGTCTCAGTGTGCGATCCGTCCAGGGGGCGAGGATAAGCCAGTTGATTAGACCCTCGGCTTGCAGGAAGGCACCTGCACTCACCGAAAGACCTTGTAAAGTGAGGTAGGAGAAAAAGTAGTTGCTCGCTTTGGGAAGGTTTCTGGCCAACAACGCGGGTGCAGAGCTCGGGCCATGGAGGAGGTCTTCAGCGATGGCCGTAATACTGGATGAAAGCGACACCGTGAGAAAGTTTTGCACGAAGAGAAAGACGAAATAGTATTTCTGCAGCGACAGCTCCACTGCCGTCTCCGTGGATAGACCTTGCCAACCCGTGATAATACGCAGGACCAGCAGCAGCAATGCGGTCAGTGCTACTAGCATCAACTGCGGCAGCACACCTTGAATGATCCCACTCAGCCACGCCGGAGCACCAGCTATCCAGTGAAGCCACGATACGGAGTCTCCGAGGGTGGCAATTTGGGACAGGAAACCCGTGAATGCGACGGGTATCGCCCACGTTATGAGAAGAGAAGCGATGGCGATCCACACCAACCCACTCCGTATATATCGATTCCACCATCGTTGAGATAGAGTGCTCCATCTTAATTCTCGCACGGAAACGTTGATGTGTCGGGCCGATGAGTGCAGAGGGTCGGCGTTCAGGAGGGTTTGACAGGCCATGTACGCGGCGGATTGAGTGTTGATATAAAGGCGGATTTCATTCGTGGATACTTGCTTGATTCTTCTCCACTCGACTCGAAGTCGGCCAGCTCCGCTAGGTCTGCCCTGATCTCCTTGTTCATTCGTGCTAGCTCGCCTAAGCAGTGGTGGATGGTATCAACCCTTCTTCCGATAAGAGGAATTGCTGGTATCCAGGTGCATCCTTGTCGCGGAATGTACATATGGTCACGGTCCTTCTCCTTCAGATAGCGCTTCCACAACGGTCCTTCCTTTTCGGTATCCACCCCACTCGATCGTGCAAGCTCGTGGCTGTTGCGTTGACGGAAAGACTTCGTTGCCGATGTGATAAGGCTGGTCTCCGCGGCTTCTATTGTGGTGACGAGCTTTTTTCGCTCTTGGATCTTCTTCGACAGAGTAGAGAGATCTCGATTGATCTACCGTACACATCCTCTAATACCGGAAGGTCTCCCTCGGGAATGTCGGTCACCAGAATCGTGTTGGCGGCCTCCAAGCGACGATGCGCAGGTGACGCCAGGTAAAAATTACGGACGTGAACGAAAAAAAGTAGTTCCACGTAAATGGTGTAGCATATGAACACGATCACAAGCAGAGCCATCGCCAAATGGGTCCAGTAGAATGCTGTGTGATCGAGCCCGATATTCGCCCAGCTGTATCTATCGAGACCGCGGGTTCCTCCTGCAGCATCATTGCCACCGAGTAGGTTTAGGGGAACAAGGCATGGTATGACGACGACCGATAGGCTGGTGAAGATGGTGAGGAGAGTGCGGATATCGCGAAGGAAGAAGAAAGCGTCTAAGCCCGAGTGTTGTAAGATGATCCTGTCGGGAAGCTGGAACATACGTGGGATCCAAGATATTGTACCTGAAGGAGGTCGAATGGTGCGTTGTCCTTCAGGCACGAGATAAGTTCGAGGTTGACTGGCACGCCGACTCAGTATCTTTGCGCTTGAAGGATGATCGGGACTCACTAAATTTGTTTGAGTCTATCCTTAAGAAGGATAAACACGCAGACTTCTGTGGCAAATATGGCCGCCGATGTGACAAGTGACGCCAGAAAATTTCGGAGCGAGAGGCCTTGAGCGTGTCGTGCTGTTTCTGGTGAGGCGTTGAGCGCAGTGCCAGCACTGCCGAGGGGGGATGTCATTGTCGTCGATATCGCCAGATGAATGGAAAGCGAACTGGATGAGAAATACCGTTAGGCCAGCTTTCTGAGTGTTTTCTTTCCACTAGGTATTGTTCGCCCAGCCTTCGGCGGAGGGAAACCAGTTTTGAGGCTTTCATGTTGAGCTCCAGTTCTTGCTCCCTCAAGCTCCAACTCCCTCGGCATCCAATATTGACTCCCTTCTGCTCCAGTTTTGCTACGTTCTCCGGATCCAGCTCGTTTTCTTTTTTTGTTTGGAGAAATCTCCTGAAGCACCCCTCCAATATATGTTGCTCGCTCGAAATCGATGAGCATTACTCGTTTCCGTTCTTTGTTCCACAGCATATTCGGCGGACGCTCGTCTGATTGATCGACTCCTGCCCTTCGAACCTCGGCGACCGTTCGCCGGATTTCCCGCTGTAAGCCTTGCCATCCTTTCACGCTCTCGTCCTTATCGGCAAGTTCACCGGCCCAAGACATTAAAAGTATGTGCAATATCTCGACCCCAAAATCAAGATTATACGACTCAGTGAGGTCAATGTTCCCTAGGTATACCGGTACCACTGCCCCTTGGAGCTTCGCCAGCCGCCGGTATATATCCCCCTCATGTCGTAGGTCGGGTACGAAAGCTTGGACCGTTCCTTTACCGACGAAGACATAGCCGTGCGACACTAATGTGACTTTGAACAAAGCGCCTCTCGCTCCTTGTAGGCCCAGCGGCTCGCAATTGTGGCCAAGATCCTCAGCGAGCTGCTTCTGAACGAGATCCAGGAACTTTGACTGGTCGACCGCATGCTTCTGGCCACGTCTGGCATGCAGCGACGCGTTGGGGCAGTTTTTGTCTAGCGGCCATCCTCGCGCAATGCCCAACAAGCACCTTTGCGTACAGTACTGCCGCTGCGTGCCGCGGCTGCTGCTTGCTTGATTGCTGTTTTTCCGGCCCCCATGTTTCCGTTGAACGCTGGGTTTCCCCTGGCTCCTCTTCGAACTGCTCGCACTTGGTCTGGTGGGGCTGTTTGGTCCGTCGTGACCGTCCTGCTCGTCATCGGAGTTTTTGGGCAGATCACCTGGTTTGCACTTCGATCTCAGGTTGTACTCGCTGGTAAATGTAGCCTTCCTTCCCCCTTTGTACAGTGGCGACTTCTGTGCAGGCTTCTTCTTTGCTCCAAGCTGTCTCTCACTTGCAGGCGTTTGCAGATTAACGGTTTCAAGACTGGTAACAGGGTGTTTCTTCAATTGCTTTTTCGCATCCTTCCGTTCTGCATGGGTCCTCCGTTTTGATTTGGATGCTAACAAACACAGGCCGAGGACCTGGCCTATGGCCGTCCGCTGGAAATTGAAGTTATCCTTGCCGGCGTTGTCCGCGGCAACCTCGTCAGCTGGCATCGTCACGTGGTAGAACAGCGTGGTGTTGTTTTTTTCGTCATCCCAGTCATTGCGAAGGAAGACGAAGGCCTCCCCCGTGGTGATGTAGCTGTATTCGAGCCTGTTCTCAATCATGTAGTGGAACGTCTGCGTCGCCACCGCCACGGCCACCTTGTCCGCATTGTATTGCAGCCTGTCCTCGAAGGCCTCTTCCGAGTGCTCCGCGTCTTCTTCGGTCATGTCCGGGGGTATAGGAAGTGGGATATGGGTTCGACCGAGGACCTCCTTCTTCACATCCATTGACCGAAATCTTGACAGATTGCCGCTAGAGAGTTTGTGAGGCGGTTTGTATTCCACAACGAACAATAATTGCCGTTCACCCCCTACTTTTCTGTAAATACAGTACTGGTCGGCCCGGGTTCGCCCTGGCTTAGGATCGGAGTCAGGTTCCAGGTTAGATGCGCTGGATGAACTGGATGAACTGGATGGCGGTGCGGTTGGTGAAGGGGTTCGGGGGGGTTGGATGTGTAGACGCTCCTGAACTTCCTCTGCTATCTCATTGAGGGAGTTGGGGTCGTTTTCGAAAATGATCCCTTGTCCGAGCTGAAACTGTTTAGGGTCTTGCATGATCTCCGATAGACGATTGATGATGTCGGCCACTTGGACCTCAATGGCGGATTTTTCATAGTTTCGAAGGTTTGCTTCGTTGGCAATTCGGATGTTGCAGTGGAGTCGACCTTGATCCTCGACGCTGAGGATTGG